>Ga0190360_1000823_pt1 | contig 16670 bp, 25 predicted proteins | sample 48721834_MG_FD_161271 | JGI IMG/M metagenome (GOLD analysis project Ga0190360, IMG submission 161271) | Hydrothermal vent microbial mat bacterial communities from Southern Trench, Guaymas Basin, Mexico - 4872-18-3-4_MG | ecosystem: Environmental > Aquatic > Marine > Hydrothermal vents >... | reverse complement strand
GTGTCCTTGTCGAAGAATGTTATCCATTCTCCCTTTGCTGCCATGACAAGCGGGAAGACCGTTGTCTTTGTACCTGTGTTTTCGTATCCTGCGGTTGCTCCCCAGGTCATGGTCCACTTGGGTGTGGTTGCATCCGTTGTGTTTATGTAGTACGCCTGACCGTCTATGTATGCTATACCGCCGTAGTTACCGTTGTCAGTGAGGTAAATCTTCGATTTGACTCCAGACATCACGTTGAGCAGTTCGACGTATGCGCTGCTTGTTCCCAGACCCGAGTAAGAAGTCAGCTGGTATATGTGGCTGAACTCAGACTCACGAACAGGGGACAGCAGTATGTAATCGTTCTTTTTGAACTGCTCACCTTCCACTACGTGGTAGGCCTTTGTGGATGTTGCATTCAACGCCGGATTGTAGCTTGCCGTTGTCGGGTTGTATGCAAAGGTCAGCGTCTTTTCGTTTCCGTAGTAATCCGTGAACTTCACTGTCGCGCCGGTTGTACCAGAGTTGTCAAAGCTTATGACGTCCCTGGCGTCAGAGTCAAACGCGGGCACCACACCGTGGAAAGCAACCTTGAAAGACCCGAATACAGGATCTTCAAAGGCACTTCCCCTCAGTATGTAGTCCTGGTCCGAGGATGGCGCCGTTATCTGTATAGCGAACTTGGAGATACCCTGACCAGTTGTTGATGTTATGCCAACGTACGTGCCGTCTATTGTGTCTTCAGCAGTCCCGACTTTTACTGCCTGGCCGCTTTCCAAGGTAAGCTTTGCAGAACCAAAGCTCAGCTTGGCGGAGCTGACCTGCGCCTCCTTCTGGAAGAAGAACACAGAGTCCACGTAAACGTCCAGACCAGCAATTGTGTAAGAACTGCCCTGGCTTACTTCTTTCGAAGTACCATCGACCTCTATGACTGCTGTGCTGGTATCGCTGACACCAATCAGTTTAACGGTGTAGTCAGTGCCTCCGACGGTGATGGTTTTTGATTCACCCTCTTCGAAGGTCTGCACGTTAGACCCACCGAATAAGACCAATTTTGTGTCAGTGCTGCCACTACCAATTGTGTAGACCTTTCCGAACAGCTCTATTGTGTTTCCTTGGACATCGCTGCTGGAGACGTTCAGAATCTTGTTGAAGACGACGGTAGCGTTGTAGAGCGTACCTGACGAGAAGTCTATGTACAGGTCAGGATCTGACAGATCACCTCCACTCTTACCGAATGCGACCGTACCTCCAAGCATGTTTATGTACTGGTCGTATGGGTAAGGAGTGCCGGAATCGTCAGTAACCGTGCCTGAAGCCAAAATTGTCGGCAAATCGCTCTTTGTCAGTGTTGTTTTCAGCCCAGACTTCGTCAGAGAATCGCCCAAATACAAGTTTGTGTTTGATGTCGCCAGATTAACGCCATCGCTGACTCCCACTGTGGTTCCTGATGCCGGAACAGTTTTTTCCTTGACTGCATAGTTTGAAACCATGCTTGCTGCTATGTCTGTCGCACCCAAAACGTCCATTGCATTGACGTTTGGCCCACCAATAACAATTGCTGGTGAGGATAGTGTGCTGTCGGTTATCTTTACGTATGGTTCCAAACCCTGATCAAGTGTCACTGCACCGAACACGCCGAATAATGTCACTCCAAGTGTTGCTGCTGCTGCCAAACCACCGGCAACAATCTGTTTAATTTTCATAGTTACCTCCCAATTATATATGAAGCCCTGGTTTGACCAAAGGCTTCAACTTGATAATAATTAGGTTCAAGGGGGTATATATAACTTCAGTGAAACAGTCACGCAGGCAGTGAAACTATTGTAAATAGGGCTTTTTGTTAGATAAATATAATAAAATACGGTTTATAATTGTTCCAAAATCATTTTAATCCATTTTTATTTAAAATAAAAGCATTTAAATTAATATTAAAATCAAATCTCCATAAAAAAGGCTTATTAGCATCGCAAACAAGAACACGGGAGCGAACCTTACGCCTTCCTTAACCCACACATATCTATTTTTTCTTCTCAAATCTCTAATTTCGCTCTGGGTGAGACCTCTCCACCTGCCCTTCAGTATAACATCCCCGACCTTCAGATCCTTGACATCCACCTTCTTTTTAAACAGGTTCTCCTCCACCATCTTTGCATAGTAGGTGAAAATAAGGATGAATGTCAGAAGGAAGGGGAATGCAATGAGTGGCATCAATGTTTCAAACGATGATGAAAAACAGGCATTAAAATAGAAAGCAGCGCCCCACGAAACTGAAAAAAAAACTGCCACAAAAAATGTGATCATTTTATACCGGCCCCTGAGGTATTCAAAGTAAATTTTATTCACCTCCCTTTTCCTGAGCCCCAGCGCTAGGGAGTAAACTACAAGGTAGATAAGGGAGATGAAAAGAAAATTGAACAGCAGGGTGAGCGGGAAAGGCATTACACCCCTGACGGCAAAACCTGCCGTGTCGGGAAAAAGAAAACCCAGCGCGCCCAAGAGCCAAGCATCTCCGTCACCCCACTGTTTAGAAAGATATAAAACCAAACCAAGGGCAAGAAATACCAAACCAATCATAACAGAATTAGAAAGCAACCACAGATTGTTCTCTGCGAAAGCAAAAACTCCCCTCACGGCCAATGCGAGAACTATTATGGAGTAGGGCAGCCAGTCAGGGAATTCCGTGTACCTGAGATCCCAGTAGCCAGCAAAACCGAACCCAACAACACCAATTGCAAGCAAAATCAAACCAAGCAGCATAATAATTATTATGCTGTGAAAATATAAATGGGGCCGCTGAGACTCTCAACGGTGGAAGCGGATTTTCCGCAAACGCTTTAGCACGTTCACCTGTGCTAAAGGGGTTTTTGAACTCAGGTCGCAGGCTTTTTCGCAGGCTTTCTTTTGGGCGTTCGGGCCTTTGTGAACGCGCAAGCTTCCGGAAAGGCCTGACCCGAAGCCTGAATGCTCACGGCGTCACCTCTCTTGCGAGACGGAGACTAGACCATTGCAGAGTCCCTGAGCTCCTGTTTTTGGTGAGCCTTAGCCTTTTGCGGAAGGCGAAGACTCCTGTAAAAAGGCTCAGGAGCTTAGCTACACCACGGCCCCGCGTTTTGACAGACGAGTCAGATACGAGTTTAACTCGTCGGCATTTGATAGAAGTTTATTGTGATAATGTATTAAAAAGGTTAAAACCAGAGGAGTTGGTTGTTAGTCAGTTATTCCCTTTCTCTGCTTTATCTGCTTTATCACCTTGTCCTGAAGGTCCTTTGGAAGCGGTTCGTATACAACATCTATCAGCCAGTAGAATCCCTGACCTCCTGTCGAGGACTTGAGAGATGAGTTGAAACCGAACATCTCAGCGACCGGTAGTTTAGATGTTATGCTCGTCGTTCCTCTTTCCTCTTTCATTTCGAGAATTTGCCCTCTCCTGTTCTGAACTTCCTTCATGGCCCCGCTGAGCTGATCCGTGGGGACATCAATCCTTATGATCTGCTTGGGCTCAAGTATGTACGTTTTCGCAGCAACCATGGACTCTCTTATCGCTGAACGAACGGCAGGTATGACCTGCGCAGGGCCCCTGTGTATCGCATCCTCATGTAGTTTCGCATCAACAAGTTTTACCTTTATCGCATCGCAAGGCTCCCTAGCAAGAGGGCCTTCATCCATCGCTTCTCTGAAGGACTGCTTAACCATTTCCATTACCTCAAGAATTGCATGCACCCCCCTTGTCATATCCAGGAATACGTTTCGGTTGTGTATCTGCTTCACCTTCTTTGATTCCTCCCTGTCGAAGCCGAGATCAACCAGCTTGTTCTGGAGTTCGACATCCTTTTTCTTCACCTCGATGTTTGAAGGTATCTCCCCCCTTATCATTGCCTGGTGGACATCCTTTTCCAGGGGCTCGGAAATTATGTAGAACCTGTTGTGCTTGTTGGGGGATTTTCCTTCGATTGCTTCGGGCGTTTTTCCTTTTATGGATTCCCTGTAAATAACTACCGGAGGCGATACGCTCACGTCAAGACCCTCTTCCTTCAGAGGTCTTTCTATCTTCGCATCTATGTGTAGCTCCCCAAGCCCGGAAACCAGGTATTCTCCCGTGTCCTCGTTTATCTTGACTTTAAGAGTGGGGTCTTCTTTGGCGACTCTCTTGAGAAATTCGATGAGTTTTGCGAGCTGCTGCGGTTTTCTGGGCTCTATTGCCTTCACGACAACGGGCTCGAATATGTGGGTAATTGATTCGAATCCTGGAATAACATCCCCTGGATCGCATATGGTTTCGCCGGAATACGCCTCTTTCAGACCTACAATGCCCACAATATTTCCGGCATCCACTTCGCTCATGCCTATCCTTTGCTGCCCCTTGTAAACAGAAACCTGCTGTATTTTTTGTGTCTTTCCAGAACCAACGAGGTACACTTCCTGTCCTGTCTTAATCTTGCCGGAGAATACACGGACGGTCGCGACATAACCAGCATGTGGATCAGGATAAAGTTTGGTAACTACCGCGGCGAGCTTTCCGTCTGGATTGCAGTTGGACATGTCTTTCGCAACCTCCGAATCGCTTTCCCCCGGCCATATTTTCTTTATCCTGTAGCCCTGTGCCTGAAGGGGGTTCGGAAGGTGTTTTATGACCATATCCAGAACTATGACATGAAGAGGAGCGCGCTTCGCCAACTCCTTTTCGCCTTCAGGTCCCTTGTTTGTGAGGTCTATTATATCCTTGAAGGTTATGCCGGTTTTCTTCATGTAGGGAACGGATATTGCCCAGTTCCTTACGGCCGAACCGAATGCAACAGAACCATCAGCAACACTCACCATCCAGCCCTCGGTGTATTCTTTCTCCCCGTACTTTCGTATGAGCGCATTCACCTCGTCTATTATGTTCTTGAAGTTTTCCTGCATCTGTTCAGGTGTAAGCTTCAGCTCCTTTATGGATCTGTCAACCTTATTTATGAAAAGGATGGGCCTGACCCTTTCTTTAAGGGCTTGACGGATAACCGTCTCGGTTTGCGGCATCACACCTTCTACGGCGTCTATTACAACCACGACCCCGTCCACCGCCCGCATCGCACGTGTGACATCCCCGCCGAAATCGACATGCCCAGGCGTATCAATCAAATTAATTAAATAGTGTTCGCCTTCCCATTCATGAACCATGCTCACGTTTGCCGCATAGATTGTTATTCCCCTTTCCTGTTCCTGCTCCACGAAGTCCATCGCCAGCTGTTTTCCTGCGAGTTCTTCGGACATCATGCCCGCTCCTGCGAGAAGATTGTCTGTCAGCGTGGTTTTTCCGTGGTCTATATGCGCCACAATACCAATGTTTCTGATATGTTCAGGCTTCCGCATTAACTCCTTAATTGTGGATGTTACATCCTTTGCTGCCATCTTATCCCCTTGTTATAATTTCTTTAATTTGTCTGCCAACCTATATAAATAATAATGTTCACAGTCCTGCCTTACCTTGCCCCCTCGGCTTCCCTTTCTGTCCTCATCCTTTCGCGTATTACGTTGTTCCTCTGGTCATTGCTGGCTATTTCAATAAGCTCATCAGCTATGGTCTGGGCAAAGGATTTCCTGCTCTTGAAAGACTTCGAAAATATGTCCTGTGCAATCATACGAAGGGAAACGTCCAGCCTTCTCTGCGGGCTTGTGACGACTGCCTTTCTTGCTATGATCCCTCCCAGCCTGTAGCCTACAACCTCTTCCAGAGGTGCGGCGTTTTGAACGGCATTGACCAGAAACTGCAAAGGATTTTTTTTCGTTTTCCTTTCTATGATTTCAAAAGCCTCCTTCACGGACCTGTAAATAAGGTTGTACCTTCCTGTTGCGTGCCCTGAGGTTAGCTTGTGTTTCTTTCCCTTGTGACCGGGAACGGCAAGTTTGTTGATGAACCTTTCCACAATGCTTATATCAGTCTTCCGTATGGAAGATGTGGAGAATCTGCCTGAAGTTTTCGGTACTATAAACGGCTTAAGGTTTATGTACCTCTTCAGACTGGGGTCAGAAACCTCGACGTTTGTTTCCCATCTGTTGAAAAGCAAATTTTTCATATTATCTGCCCTCTTTCACCTTCTCCTTTTTGCCCTTCAGAATTTCGGAAAGAGCCACGCCGTTCACCGAAATAACCCTGAATTTGATGCCGTGCATTGAACCTACAGCCCCTCCCTGTGAGCCCCCGAGACCCTCTATTATAACCTCATCATGCTCATCTATATTTTTGATGGCACCTGTTTTGGGGACGAATGCCGTGACCTGTATACCATTTTTTATGAGCTGACAACGAACAGCCTTTATTATACCTGAATGCGGCTGTTTTTGTTCGACACCCTTCTTTTTGAGAACCAGTGCCCTGCCCATGGGTGCTCCTTTCAGGGGATTCTTTGCCCATAGCTTGAGCATCTGCCTCTTCTTCTGGTCGGAGTTCCATCTGAACTTTTTCCTCTTTCTTCTCAAATTCCTCGCGGAAAACGCTCCTGGCATTATTTCAACCTCACATTGTCAATATGGAAGTGCCTCTTCAGGAATTCTCTTATAATCTTTATATTTCTTCCGTTCCTTCCGATTACCACTGACCTCTCGCTGACCGGGATCGAAATGGTTGCGCCGTTCGAATCAACTTCCACGCTTTTCAGATTTGGTATGAAATTTTTAATCATACCTTCCGGCGTGCTGGCATATTCGAATATCTTCACGCTCTTTCCCAAAGCCCTGCTTACATTTTTTATCGTGCCACCATTCTTCCCTATCGCAACCCCTATCTTCCCCGGCTCTATGAGAAAGTAAACACATTCCTCATCCATCAGGCAATCTTTTACATGAACCCCTGTGAGCCTTTCGAAGATGCCGACGACTCTTATGTGATCAGTTGTAAGTTTTATGGTCATTCAATCACTTCTTTATCCCCAGTACTGAAATGTTGAAAGGTTTGGCGCATGCCTCGCCCAGTTGTCTTGAGTTTCCTTTGAATTTCTTCACATCAACATCCACATGCCTGCTGTAATATTTCAAATCATCATATTTGTCTTTAGGGCAATTGGAGGCACAAATTATCGATTTTATGGCGTTCTGTTTCAGGCCTCTTACCACACTCCTTTCCCCAATAATCAACCTTTTCTCTTTCATTGCAGATTTTATCTCTTTTTCTATCTCCATATTACCACTAGTACACGAAACCCAAAAGACCCCCACCAATGTTTTCCTTCTTTGCCTGCCTGTGGTCGAGAACGCCCTTGGGCGTTGTGATGAAGAGTATGCCTATGTTAACTGAAGGAAGGAATCGCTTTTCCCACATTATGAATTCGTCTCTTTTAAGTGTGAACCTCGGCCTTATAACACCACAATTATTTATCCTCCCTGTCAGTTCTACCTTGAATTTCCCGCTCTTTCCATCATCTATGAATTCAAAAGAGCCTATGTATTTGTTCTTCTGCATAATCTTCAGTATCTCCTTTGCGATCTTGGAGCTGGGAACCACGCAGCTCCTCTTCCCTATTCTTTCGGCATTCTTTATTACTGCAAACATATCAGATAAAGGATCCTGCTTCATAGTTGAAACCTCCTGCGGGTTTCAACCCTTCCGGCACCCACGAAATTCATAGTTGAAACCTCCATGTTAAAACCTCCTGCGGGTTTTAACGAATCCAGCCGCCATGTCAAAACCTCCCGCGGGTTTTGACGAATCCAGCGACCAGGTCGGGACCACCTGCGGGTTCCGACACCTCCTGCCGCCAAACGGAACCTCAACCGGATTCCGATACTTCCGGGAACCATATATTTGAACATAAATATCACTCAAACTTTTCAAAACCCAATTCCTTCGCTACCTCCCTGAAACACTGCCTGCAGTAGCGAAGACCATATTTGTTTATCACACCTTCCGTCTTTCCGCATCTTCTGCACGGGAAGGCGTTCCTCCCGAATTTCCGATCCTTCGGGCGGTTGAACTTCATAAACCTCGCCAGTTTTTCCGGCTTCCCTTCAATCTGTTTCTTGGCATTTTTGAATGTCATCCCTGTTCCTCCTCTCCTGTTACAATTTCAATTCCCATCTCCCTTTTTGTCCATTCCTGCGATTCCTCTTTCGTTATTCTGTGTTTCTTTCCAATCTTTTTAGGCCTTACCCGCCTTTCCTTGATCCTGAAGCCCGGTCTTGACAGCGTAACGCACACATCCATCCCCATTATACCTATATCCGGGTCATACCTCATACCAGGTATGTGTATGTACTCCTTAATACCAAAGGAAAAATTACCGTTGTCATCAAACTGACTGACCTTCAACCTATTATCCAGAACGCTGAGGGCAGACTTCAAAAATTCCATCGCCTTCTTTCCCCTCAAAGTAACCTTCACACCTATGGGCCTGTTCTTTGCGATACCAAAGGTCGTTCTCTTGTGCGCCTTCGTAACAACAATCTTGTTGTCGGACAGCTTCTGGACCAATTTTTTCGCTTTTTCGAGTTTGGGCCCGGCCTCTCCAACCCCCATGTTAATCGTGACCTTCTCCAGCCTGATCTTCCTCATCCTGTTCATTTAAATTCACCCACCAGCACATAATCCTTAACTGTCTCTATTTCCCCTTCCTTCGTCTGAATAATGACTCTGCTGCTCTCGAGCATGGTCTTCCGGTTGAAAATTTTTGCTATCTTCCCGCGAATACCCATGTTTTTTCCAGAGATTATGAGTGCGGGAGCGTTCTTGTCGAATTTGAAGTGTTTGACTATCTTCTGGCCGGGGAGTTCGATCAAAAGAGAATCATTCGTTCTGTACACATTTTTGTCAGTGAGTATGTTCCTTCCGTCATGCAGGTTCAGCTGGGATATCCCTCCCCTTACAACCCTCTTGTTCTGGATTCTGCAGAGCTTCCTTTTTGCCTCAGCCGGCTTGACCTCTTCAAGGAATAATCCCTGCCTGTTGACGTTGACCCTGAAGGCCTTGCTGATATTTGGAATTTCGAGAATATCCATGAGTCCAAGGGGATAGTTCGGGTCTTTTCTTGGTTTTTTGTCAACAAGCACCTCGCTGCTCTTTAAAATCTTTTTCGCTTCCTTTGCATTTTCTGACAATTTCAAGATATCTCTTAAAACAACTAGAAGAGGTATACATGTGTCCTTTCTATGAGGTCCGGCCCTAGGGGTTACTGCAAATTTCGCCCCCTTCCTTTCCATCTTCCAATACTTCGGTATCGCATATCTTTTCACATGCATGAAAATCACTTCCCTTTCCCGGCCTCCTCCTTCCTCCCCCCTCCTTTTTTACCCGATTTTGCTTCTCTTGCCCTTTCAACAATGGCCTGTCTTCTCTTGTCCTCCATTTTGGGGTCCATTATAAGCAGATTGGACGGCTCTATTGCCCTCAGAACTTCCGAACCGTCAACCTTTTTAACGTTAAGCCCTTCTATGTAAACCTTTGATGTCTTGAGATCGATTCTTTCAACCTTCCCCTTGAATCCTTTATCCTTCCCTCTCATAACCTTCACTTCGTCCCCCTTCCTCAACTGAAGCGACCGCTTCCCGAACCTTCTCCTGATAATTTCGGACAGGTGAGCAGAAACAAATTTTTGTCTCACATGCATGGGAGCATTATGTCTAAACTTTCTCTGCTTCCTTGGCTGTTTGCTTGCAATCCATTTACCTGACCATTTCTTTTTCATCTAAACCACTATTGTTGCGATCTTTCCCACGGACGGGAACCTTTCAACCGCTTCTTTTGCAACAGGTCCCTTTATCTGGGAACCTTTTGGTTCGCCTTTCTCATCCACTATTATGGCTGCATTATCCTCGAACTGAACGCGCATACCGTCAGGCCTCCGGAACTCCTTTTTTTGCCTTACGACAACCGCCCGGTGGACCTCGTGTCTGACCTTCTCTGTTCCTGAATATACCTTGCAGAAGACCAAGCTGCCTATACCTGCCCGCGGCTTCGCTCTCCTTTTTCCCTTAAAACCCTTAACGCCTATAATCTCCAGAACCTTCGCTCCGGAATTGTCTGCACATCTCATCAGTGACCGCGTAGACAAAGCCTGGGTGACCTTTGACGATATTGCTTTCATTCCTTATCACCTTCAACAGCCAGGACAACAAAGCTTTTGGTTTTTGATACGGGCCTGCACTCACCAAGAACGACCGTATCCCCCTCCTTCGCTCGTATGCATGGAGGGTTGTGAGCTGTTACGCGCGATCTGGACCTTTCGTATCTTTCGTACTTCGGGACGTACCTGTGATATTTCCATTCAACTATGACTGTGTTGTGCGATTTGGCGGATTTCACCTGCCCTCTGAAAACGCGCCCGCGAACAGAAAGCTTTCCGTGCCACGGGCATTTGATATCCTTGCATTTCTCCTTCGGCTCTGATAAACCAAGACCTAAATCTTTCACCTTTTTCACATCAACCTTTGCAGTTTTTTTGGACACTTTCGCGTTTTTCATAATAATCCAATTACTCCTCTCTACTTTATAAATATTATAATATATTTAACAGTTACCTGTTACCCCTTTGGATTTTTGGATTATACTAATAGAGATAAATATTTATAAAAGCGTTGCCTGTAAGTCTAAAAGTTGCAGAGAAGAGGAATTTATGTTTAAAATATGATTTATCTGTACGTTACTTTAAACCATGCCCGTTCTGATTCGAAGCGTCACCAGTTCTTAAACTTCTTCTTTATCCTGTCTTCAGGCCTCCCGACCAGGATTTTCCCGTCCACCTTCACCATCTTCCTGTCAAGGACAAAGACAAAAACATTCTCTTCCTTTATCATTTTCGCCTCTCTCCCGTCCAGTTTTTCTATCACGAGCGTATCCCTTGTTTCGTCCACTATTTTACCTTTTATCCCAATATTTTTCGGGTTGGAACTTCCAACTACATTAACCTTCAGTCCTATAAGTTCATGGTGAACAAGGTTTTCGGGCGTTCTCATGGTTAATAACAGAACTAACGAGTTTAAATTGCTTGTTTACATACGGTCATTCGGGCTATGATATCTCGATTTTGTCCGCAGGAAAACCCATCTTGACCAGTATATCCTTTATCTTCCTTCTGTGGTCCCCCTGCAGTTCGATTACACCGTTCTTGATGGTCCCTCCGCAGGCGAGTTTTGTTTTCAGTTGTTTCAGAATATCCTTGCTGTTGACGTCCTTGCTTATCCCTTCGATTATGGTCGCGCTCTTTCTGAACCTTTTCTTTTCCACTGAAACCTTTATCTTTTCCTCTTCCCTTGCTATGGTTTCGCACGCGCATATGTCCTTTGGGAGACCACAGTTTGGACAAATTTCAGTCATCTACTGATACCACTCTCCTTTAACAAAAAAACATCAGTTTCGCAACTACCAAAAACATTTGTTTTCATTTTTTCTTTTTTCCCTCTTTGACGGTTTTTATTCTCGCTATAGTTCTCCTGATTTCTTTCAACCTGCCGGGAGAAGTTACAGAAGCCCCTATATGGACATTTGCTTTCTCTTTCGAAAGTTCCATCCTCAGTTCGCTTAAATTTTTATCGAGCTCCTTTTCATCCATTTTTCTTAAATCTTTCATCCGAAGGATTGCCATAAAAATATCACTCGCTATCTTTATTTTTTGTTTTCTTCTTTTTAACCTTTTCTTTGTCCTCTACCATGATGGGCATGGATTTCATTATCTTTACACTCACACCGATTTTCCCCGGTTTTGTTTCCGCCTCATCAAAGCCATGGTCGACGAGTTCCTTCGCAGGCTGCCCGCAGTGTTTGATGTATCCGTCAACAAACTTTCCTGTCCTGCCTTTCGAACCCCCGAGTTTGCCGGATATTATAATTTCCGCCCCCACAGCTCCTGCATCCATTACCCTCTTGAGCATGACGTTTCCTATCTTTTTGTAATTGAATCCCCTTTCCAGCGCGGATGTTATCCTTTTCGCAACGATTTTCGCATCCAGGTCGGGTTTTTCAATAGACTTTACATCTATCTGGGGGTTGTCCAGCTTGAACCTTGCCTTCAGAAGGTCCGTCATCTCGTTTATCTTTCTTCCGCCCGCCCCTATTATCCTTCCGGGTCTGTCCGTGTATATCAGGACCTTCACGCCCAATGGTGTCCTCTCCAGTTCTATCTTTGAGTAGCTTTCATCCGGGAAATACTGCTTTATGAAACTTTCTATCTGTGTCTTCTTCATCGCGTCCTTGACAAAAAACCTTTTCAGAAGCATATTACACCTACTTTTGCTGCAGCACGACCTGTATGTTGGTCATCTTTCTCCTCGTCCTCCTCATTTTTAACCTTCTCGGTCTCATGAATGTAAAACCCTGGTGGGCGGAAGCGAATATTACCAGCCTGTTCAAATCAAGACCACCAGATTCCGCATTGGCCTCCGCAGATTTCACCACCCTGAGTATTTCCCTGCTCGCATTCGTGTAGTACTTGCCACCGACACTCCTCTTTTTGTCAATTAAATCTTGAAGCAGTTTTTTCGCTTTTTCGAGGTTCTTCCTGCTTATTGCCCTGCAGACGGCAACCGAGCTCTTTGTTGATATTCTCAACGCTCTGCCGTACGCCTTCGCCGACTTCTTTGGATTCAGATTTAACGTGTATCTGTTCATGCTTCACCCTTACTTGAGCGGGACAAATTTGGAAGACCTCGTTGCACCGAAACCCGGGGCTGAATGTCTCACAGGTTTCCTCGTCATTACCATTTCTCCAAGCCTGTGTCCCAGCATCTCAGGCTTTATTTCCAAAGGAACGTATTCCTTGCCGTTGTGCACCCCTATTTTGCAGCCTATCATTTCCGGCAGTATAATCATTTCTCTGCATCTTGTCCTGTGAAACTTCTTTGGGTTTTTTCTTATCTTTTCGAGCAGTTTCTTATGGTTTTCCGTCATCCCCCTCTTCAATGATCTCCTCTGCCTCGATTTCAGTAGCCTTGCAAATTCTTCAACGTTCATTTTCTGCACTTCTTCCAGTGATTTCCCCCTGAATGAAAACTTTATCACCATACCTATCACTTCTTACCCCTTTTCCTTCCTGTCCTCCTTGAACCCCATGATCCTACCTTTCTTCCCGGAGGCGCGTGTCTGCTGACACTCATGGGCTTTCCGGGTTTCGTCGGGCCACCAAAGGGGTGGTCTATCGCGTTCATCGCCACTCCCGACGTTCTTGGATAGAGTTTCCCACGCTTATGCATAGCTATCCATTTCTTTCCAGCCTTCATCCACGGCTTCTCCTTAAACCCTTCGCCGGCCGGGATCCCGATGCTCACCCTGCATTCTGGATTGAGATTGATTTTCTTCTTGGAGGGCAGCTGGATGACGCACGAACTTTTCGTTTTTGAAACAACAGTTGCGAAAGACCCGGGTGTTCTGCACAGTTTTGGTCCTGAATGAGGATATGTTTCGATAGCGAATACCTGCATGCCCACGGGTATTTTTGAAACCGGAGAAACGAAGTCTGCCCTGTCTCCCACCTTCAGACCTTTCGGGGCTATCAGGTAATCGCACCTGCCGTCGGTATACATAACTTTCGCAACAGGCGCGTTCCTTCCGGGGTCATCCATTATATCGATAACCTTCCCTTCGATGTTCCTGTACCTGATCCTGATGTCCTTCCCTCGGGAGGGAACCCTGTAGGTGGGAGAACCCTTCCCTCTTCTCTGTGAAATTATCCTCTTTCCCATTTTCGCACCTATATCATTCCGAACTTCGAGGCGATGTCAGCGGCTGAAAACTCCGGATTTATTTTTACATACGCCTTCTTTTGCCCTCTTGTAGTTATCTCCGTCCTTACGGAATCGACCTTTACGTTAAACTCTTTCTCTATTACTTCTTTGACTGTTCTCTTGTCCGCCCGCTTGTCCACTATGAACACGAGCTTGTTTTCGAGCTCTACCATGTTCATTGATTTTTCGGCGAGATGCGGATGTATGAGAACGTCCCAGACGTTCTTACCCTTCTTGGTTTTCATTTCCTCTTTTTTGTTCTCCTTTGCTTTTGCCATGTTAACTACCCAACCCCTTTATTGCTGATTTTGTGTAGATCGTGAGTCTCCCCGGATGCGTTCCAGGGGCAAGCATCCCAACATTGAGATTCTTCCGTTCAACAACATCAAGACCGGGAATGTTTCCCCCTGCCTTCACGATTCCCTCATCCTTTTCCACAACCAACAGCGGACCCTTCTTGTTCCTGTACCTTCTCCCCCTCATCTTGCCTTTTCCCGCTCTCACTTTCCTTTCTTCGCACCTTTTAAGTTCCTCTTTCAGGCCAAGCTTTTCCAGAACGTCCAGCACCTCTTTCGTCTTATTTAGCTTTTCCAGTCCGTCCTCCAGAACAAGCGGCAGATGCCTGACTTCCGAAATCCTGTGACCCCTCTTCGAAACCATTTCCCTGTCAGCGCTCGCAGCGAGAGCCGCGTTAAGCGCCTTTAACCGTTCCTTTCTGTTCACCTTCAAAACCCAGTTCTTCTCCACCTTTGGCGGATGAGCCCTCCTGCCTTTCGCGGCCTGCGGGACAACACGTGCGGTGAGGTTCAAAAAACCTTGGCCATGAATCCTTTTCATCCTTGAGAGCTCCCTGTTCATCTGGGAGTCCCTTCTTGACCTTCGCCCGTGGTAGTGGGCAGAACTTCTCTGTCCGGCAAGAGGGTCGCTGCCGTATGCCTGGCGAAGTTCGCTGTTCTCCGAGAGCACGGTCTTCCTTATGAGGTCCTCTCGGATTTTCTCCGAGAAAACCTTCGGCAGGCTAACCCTTTCCTTCTCCTTCCCGTTCAGACCGTAGACAGGCGCTTGCATAACATCACGCGATTTAGACATAATTATGTTTAATTAATTTAAATATATACTTTCGAACCCACTAAATAAATATGGCGTTCAAAAGGGACGAAGTCCATCCCAGATACAGGACAACAAGACAAAAGGTAATAACAGGTCTCTTGTTCCTGGTAATATTCCTTTTGCTGTCATACGTACTGGCGAATCTCTTCAAGACAGGAGCCGACCCGCTGACTATAGGAATAGTTATCCTCATCATGGTACTTCTCGTCCCCGTAGCGATATTCGTGGTTGATCTGGTCCTTTACGAGTTCGAGTGATTTCCAGCTGATTCAACCGAAGGTCTCCAGAAATTCCTTCTCAAGAAAGTGAAGCTTCCCGGGGATTATTATCACGGCCGGTTCCGGCAGGTCAAGTTTCATGAGTTTTTCAAATTTCCCGTAAACTATCCTTTCGTGTTCTGAGCTTAGTCTGGAACAAAGGAGAATCTTTCTGTTTTTAAGTATATTCTCCTTTTTGTTCTCTTCAACGGTCTTCAGAACTTTCAGGCCCTTTATCGTTCCCATGTCCCTGTCGAGAAGAAGGAGCGTATGCATGCCCTTCGAAAGGTTCTCTTTCAGAACGTTGTAGAACCCCCCGCTCTCATATCCCCTTTTCGGTGTTATGATCGTGGCGGTCCTGCCGAATTTGTATATCTGCAGGCCGGTCCGGGCGATGGTAGTGTATACGGATGAGGAATGGATAACCTCGGTTGGAATCCCCTTCTCCCTTGCTTCCAGCAGCAGATGCACATGCGTGGTCGCTACGAGAGGGTCTCCTGGAACAAGGAGGACTACGCTTCGAGATTTCGCTTCCTTCAATAATTTATGCGATTCCTCCTCCACATCCTTCCTTTCGAGCTTCGTTATCCGCTTTCCGATAAGTTTCTCAAGCTTACTTATGCTCCCGCCCCAGCACGTCGTGTATAATTCGCAGTAAACCTTGTCCGTTCGCCTGCAAATTTCCATTCCGCGTAGCGAAATGTCCTTTTCGTTCCATATCCCCAGACCGATCAGGTAGAGCATAGTTCAAATTAAATTATAAAACTTTTAAATAAAATCTGATTATGCATCCCGAAAGAAACGACCTGTTCATGGCGACCGTAGGAAGCGAAGCGGGTTTCGAACTGGGGGATTTCGCGAAGAAGAGCAGGAAGAAGACGAATACATCAAACGCGTGATTAAGAAACTGGAGCGCAAATTCCGCATTCACGACCTTGGACTCGAATCCCCCTGAACAAAATGGAAATCACTTCCCGAAAACTATCTCAATTATCTCCCCGTCCTTCACTTCGTAATCCGCCCCGAGCTTTCTTTTGGTCTCGAAATCTATCCCGCCTATGAATTTGTCGGCGAAATCTGTATGAACCTTCCCGGCGAAATCCTTCAGTTTCGTTCCCTTCGGGACGAGTATCGCATCCGGGAGGACGCTGCCTTTCGAATCCGTGAGCTTGTTTATATTCGCCACAGGGTAGACCACGATGTAATCCAGCAGATCGAACACTGCCTTGTCCAGACATTCCTGCACTCCTGTTGAGCCGTGCTTCGCAAGCAAACCCTTCACGAATTCGAGTGCCTGTTTCTGTTTTTCATTAAGTTCGTTTTCTTTCAGGATTTCGAACTCCTTTTCGCCTGGTATATATTTTATTAGTTCGTGTTTGCTTGCCTCTTTTAAGGCGAGCTCGCTTTCTGCGGAGCACGGAATTATTTCGTATTCCGGAAATTCCTTTCGTAGCCTTTCGAGGTTCCCTTCCGAACCAGGGATGTCAATCTTGTTTGCCGCTATAATCATGCGCTTAGAGAGCCTTCTCAATTCAAACGCAAACTTCCGAAGGTCGTCATCGGACCATTGCGAGGGCGTGTCCTTCGGAAGACCTGTCGTTTCCAGAGCTTTTTTTATATGTTCCTCTGTGACCTTCA
>Ga0190360_1000818_pt1 | contig 16706 bp, 13 predicted proteins | sample 48721834_MG_FD_161271 | JGI IMG/M metagenome (GOLD analysis project Ga0190360, IMG submission 161271) | Hydrothermal vent microbial mat bacterial communities from Southern Trench, Guaymas Basin, Mexico - 4872-18-3-4_MG | ecosystem: Environmental > Aquatic > Marine > Hydrothermal vents >... | reverse complement strand
TATGGAAAAGACTCGAACATCAAACAGTTGGAGGGTATTAGCAGGACTTACTGTGATTTCTTTATTGGTGGGAATGTTAGGCTTTATGCCTACAACTGAAGCTGCATCTTTAACCGATGCTTCAGACACTATTTCTGATTCAAGCCCTGGGGCTACAGGCGTGACTCACACATTTGATTTCACTATCAACCAAAATATTCCAGCAAATGGTGATATATTGATTACATTTGATAATAATTTTGATCTATCAAATGTGCAGAGTGGTGATGTTACCTGTCCAAGCGGAGGTTCACCCACGATTGGTACTTATACAGTGGAATGTAGTACTACAACAGCAATTACAGCTACAGCTACATTACAGGTGATAGTAGCTGATGTTGACAGCCCTGCAAAGAGTGCAGCAGCAGGTGTGGCTGATACATATACACACACAATCCAGACAAGAAATGCTTCAGATGTAGTAATAGAAAATGCTCAAGTAATGGTAGCTATTATTGATACAGTATCAGTCAGCGCTTCAGTAGCTGCTACTTTAAGCTTTAAAATCTCAGGAGTAGCAACAGGCACAGTTGTTAACACAGCTACCACCACAAGAGGCACCAGTACAACCACGATTCCTTTTGGAACCATAAGCCCGGGATCTGCAAATGCAGAGGTGGCAGCTCAAGAGTTAAAAGTAACAACTAATGCAGATTACGGATTTGTAGTTACTGTATTCCAGAATCATAATCTTCAGTCAGCAGCAGGTTCTGATATAGATAGTTTTAAGGATGGTACTCCTGTGAGTGTTCCAGAGGTTTGGGCTTCTCCTTCGGGTACATTGGACCAGGAAAACACCTATGGTCATATGGGTTTGACCTCTGACGATTCAAACCTGAATTCAGACAATGGTTCTTATCCTGACTTCACAGGAGGTAAGTTCGGAGGATTAAACGGTTCAAGCACCTATACCATTTTTGCTCATACAGGTCCTTCTGATGGTTCAACCCAGAACAAGGGTTTGGCAAAGGTAGCTTACAAGATAGAGCTTAATGCCTTGCAGGAAGCTGGTGATTACACAAACACCCTGACTTATATTTGTACACCATCTTACTAATCCTTCTGTAAGATATAATGGATCTTTTCAAGGTTTTTAAGACCTTGAAAGAATAAAGCTTCCACACAAACTATTTTTCAATTGCTGTGGAAGTTTTATTTTCTTTATCTAGAAGATACACAAAAATTAAAATTATGTTATAATTAACCAACCAATAATTTAATGAATATGAGTAAACTTGTAAAAGCCTTTATATTTTCGTTTTCTATATTTTGTTTTCTTTTTTCAGGTATTTATTTTGTCTTTGCCCAAGGAGGGATAAAGATTAGCCCCATTAGGATAGAAGAGATAATAAAACCTGGAGATATTATTCAAAAGAGTGTGAAAGTAACCAATCTCTCTAGTTACAAAACCACTTTATATCCTTATCGCAAAGACTTTAAGGCAGCAGGAGAAGCAGGATATCCTGAATTGCTTTCTCCTGGATCTGATATTCATGGATGCGGGAGTTGGATAAAGATATCAGAAGAAGGAATTCCTTTCGAGCCCGGGGAAGAAAGAGAGGTTGTTTTTACAATTGAAGTGCCACAAGATATAGGTCCTGGAGGATATTATGGAGCTTTGATGTTTGGTACTGTTCCTCCAGAAGCAAGACTTAAGGGAAAAGGAGAAGAAAGAGGAGCTGCCATTACTGTGGGTCAGCAGACTGGTTCTTTGATTCTTTTGAAGGTTTTTGGAAAGACAGTTGAGGAAGCTATGGTTAGAGAATTTAGTACAGACAAAGATGTCTATAGTATTCCATTTAAAATAAATTTTATAACAAGGATAGAAAACTTAGGAAATGTTCATATTAAGCCTCAAGGGAGTATTGAGATTCGCAATATGCTGAATAGAAAGGTCGGTGTTGTAAAATTTAATGAAGCTGGAGCTAATATATTGCCTAACAGTATAAGACGTTTTGAGACTAATTGGGAAGGAAATATAGGTTTTGGAAAATACACTGCCCTTATTACTTTAAGCTTTGGAACTTTTACCTCAGAAGGAGGACAAGGAAGACAAACGATTTATGCACAAACCTCGTTTTGGATTATTCCTTGGAAGATAATAATTCCCAGTGTTTTAGCTCTAATATTTACCGGTTCTTTATTCTTATTGTTTTTAAGAGTATATAAAAATAAAGCAGTAGAAAAAGTACTAAGAGAAGCTGGTTTGATGAGGGCAAGATATATTAGAAAATATGAAGGTCCTTCTCCTACCTTGCATTTGGTTTTGATTATTATTTTGGTTTTAGTTATATTCGCAATAATAGCTGGAACAATCTTTTTCCTATTTTTTGCTTAAAGATGAAATATGGAGAAAGATAAGTCTATTCAAATAAAATTTCTGAGTATATTTATTTCTTTATTCTTTGTTTTATGCTTCTTTACATATAATTCTTGTGTTGCTCGGAATTTAGATGTAAAGATAACTCCTGTGATAATTGACCAGAAAGCACGACCTAGAGATATCTTAGAATTTTCGATAAGTATAAAAAATATCGGTGATTCAAAGGTTAGACTTTATGCAATAGTAAATGATATTTCTGTAGAAGAAGGCAGGCAGGAATTTTTAGACCCGAGCTTGTTATCAAAATCTACCTCATTGGCGCGTTGGGTCCGGATAAATAGAGATATGATTGAGCTTTGGCCTGGTGAGGAAAAGGATATCCCTTTGTCTATAGAGGTAAGTCCTACTGCAAAACCAGGGAAGTATTACGCTGTTATTACTTTTGCTCATGGAACTACTTTTTATGATGCTGAAAAAAGAGCCTTGGAGTTAAATCAGCCCCAGTTAATGTTAAACATTGAAATAGAAGAACATATTATTGAGAAGGCGCAGGTAAAGCAATTTCAGACAGAAAAAAAGTTATTTTTAAAAACTCCTGTAAAATTTTTATTAGAGATTGAAAATATTGGAAACCGTAGTCTTAGCCCACAAGGATTTATATACATATATAACAGAAAAGGAGAGGAGGTAGGTACGATTCCAATAAACCAGACTTTAGCTAGTATTTCTCCATTAGCCACAGAATTTTTTGATGCCTCTTGGAATCCCACAAAAGCATTAGGACAGTATAAAGCTAGACTGGTAGCAAGATATGGCACTAAAGATGAAAAAGATCTTCAAGATACCATTTATTTTTGGATTATTCCCAGGTGGTTTTTATTAGCAACCATAGGGGGAAACTTGATATTAATTTTTCTTTTGATTTCTTTCTTCTTTAAAAGGAGTGCGCATAAATCCTCTAAGGGATATTCTCATATCAGCACTATTGATATCCGTTCATATAAATAAAAAAATTTAAAACGAATTCTCAAGAGTATTATTTTGGATTTTTATGAAAGAAAAATTAAAGCAATATTTTATCTTTGTGCTTTTGCTTTTAATTACAGGGTTCTTTGGTTTTTTATCTATCTCTGTTAAAGCTCAAGACTCTCTTTCGCTTACAATCACACCTCCTTTGATTAAAGTAAATATGGATCCAGGTGAAACCTGGTCAAGTTTTGTTAAGGTTGTAAATGATAATTCGTCTAAATTGACTGTGTATGCTCATACAATGGATTTTAAGAGCGGAAAAGAGGGGGGATTAGAGTTTATACCAAAAAGTGATATTAAAGAAGGTCAAAGATTTTTGCTGAGTCAATGGATAGAAATAGAGTCAGGACCCTTTGTGATAGCTCCTTTTAAAAGTAAGAAAATCCCATTTACAATCAGGGTTCCTGAAGACGCAGAGCCAGGAGGTCATTATGCTGCAATCTTGATTGGCACAAAGCCTCCTGCGAATAAAGAAATAAAGGGGTCAGCCATAAAAGTGGCTTCCCAAGTTACTTCTTTAATTCTCTTGAATATCGAGGGAGAGGTAACAGAACAAGGTTTTATCAGGGAATTTTCTACTGAAAGACTTTTCTATCAAAAACCAGAAGTTAAATTTAAGCTTTCTTTTGCAAATTCAGGGAATGTTCATTTGCATCCAGTAGGAGAGATAAAGATATATAATATGTGGGATAAAGAAAGAGGGACTATTCCTATCAATAAAGATTCTCATTTTGGAAATGTGCTTCCTCAGAGCAAAAGAACCTGGATCTTTGAGTGGAGAGGAGAAGAAAGCCCTTTTGAGATAGGAAGATATAAGGCAGAGCTTATCTTGAGTTTTGGTCAGCAGGCTCGACAAACAGCCTCTAGTATAATTTACTTTTGGATAATACCTTTAGGTCCTGTGCTTGGGATATTAGGTGGATTTTTGATATTTCTACTTGCTTTGATATTAGGAGTAAGAGCTTATGTGAGAAAAGCAGTAATTATAGCTCAAAAAGAAGCTGGTTTAATAGGTTCTTTTGCTCCAGCCAAAGAAAAAATAAAAAGAACTTCATTGCCAAAGATAAAACTTACCACAAAGGTATTGAAAGGACCAATTAAGGAAGCAATTCTTGATTTAAGAAAAATACGGGAATCAGGAAAAAGAGAAAGAAGAAAAGGAGACACAATCAAGAAAATAAGATTTTTATTAAAGAAATATTATAAATTCCAACTATTTATTTTGGTAATCCTTTTAGGAAGTATAGGATTATTTTTCTATTTTAAAGACACATTAAAGCCTGAAAAAAGTTTTGAAGTGATTCAGACAGAAGAAACAAAGGGGGTTCCTCTTTCACCGGAAGAGATATTTGAAGTAGATGTAGGAGCTGAGAAAACTAAAGAAAAAGCAAAAGAGACCCCTTCTGAAGAAGAACCACCAAAAGAAAGCTCAGAATTTAATGAAATTGATAAAGCCAGCCTTTCTTTAAAGATTCTCAATGGGTCAGGGATGCAAGGTTTAGCAGGAAAAACAGCCACCTTTTTAGAGAAAGAAGGTTTTAATAATATTAAAGAAATAGGTAATGCAGATAGTTTTAATTATTCAGAAACTATTATAAAATATAAAAAAGGCAAAGAAAAAGAAGCTGGTTTCTTAAAAGAACTTTTAGGAGGAATCGGACAAAAGCAAGAGATAGAAGGTCTATTAGAAGATATAGTTATAATAATAGGGAAAGATCTTAAACTTCCCTAATAGATGATGAGAAGAGCAGTCATCAATTTAAGAGGAATTTGGCCGGGCAAAAGAACTTTGGTCGTAATGGTATTAGCTACAATTTTAAGTACATTAGCTATAAGAGCTACTGATAGGTTTTTTACAGCTTCTGTTAAGGAGGCCAGTGATTTTACTGGTTGTCCTCCCGATATGGTATTTGTTACCTCGGAAAATGGAGGGTTTTGTATAGATAAATATGAAAATTCTCCAAGTCCAGAATGTACCTATTCCAATCCTAAAAGTCAGACTGAGACAAGAGTAAATTTAGACAAGAGTTCTTGTAAACCAGTATCTGTACCAGGTGCAATTCCTTGGAGAAATATCTCACAAAATCAAGCAGCTTTGGCTTGTGCAAAGGTAGGCAAGAGATTGCCTACAAATAAAGAGTGGTTTCAAGCTGCTCTGGGTACACCCGATATATCTTCTGGATGGACTCCAGAGGATTGTAATGTTAATTCTTCAGGACCTCGTCCTACAGGTTCAGCTACAAAATGTGTTTCTTTTGCAGGGGTTTACGATATGATAGGCAATGTGTGGGAATGGGTAGGAGAAACAGTAGCAGATGGTATTTATGAGAACCGAACACTTCCGGAACAGGGATTTGTATGGGGAGTAGATGAAAATGGTATGGTATATGAAACTAATTTTGATTTGTCTAATCCAGAATATAATCATGATTTCTTTTGGGTTAGACATGAAGGAGTAAGAGGAATATGCAGAGGAGGATACTGGGATAATAAATCTGATGCCGGAATCTATGCAGCCTATTTAGTGGTACCTCCTGCATTTTCAGGGATTGGAGTAGGATTTAGATGCGTAAAATAAAAAAATAGAGTGGTATGTATAAGCAGACAAATACATTAAAGAAGATTATTGTTTTTCTATTTTTATGTCTAATTTTTGTTTTTGGTTTTTCTTGGCGTTTTTATAAAGTAAGTCCTGTGGAGATTTTTAGTTACTTTAGAGCTCAAATAGGAACAACAGTAGGAATGTCGGTAGGTGTTGCTGAAAATCCATTTAATACCTTAGCCAAACAGCTTAAAGAGAAGGAACTCCGTTTGAAAGAAAAGGAAGAACTTTTAAATGCAAAAGAGATAGAATTGGAAGAAAAAAAATTTTCAAGAGCAGGAGAAGTTATTTTAGCAATAATTTTAGCAATAATTATTATTCAGTTTATTTTGATATTGTTAAATTTTTACCTCGATTATAAAAACCGTAAGAGAAACACATATGGAGGAATGAAGGAACAATGCGAAAAAAGCAATTAAAGATATTAGTTCTTTTTTTCTTTTTTTGTATCTTTAATTTAGCTCTTTATGGTTTCTGTGTTGGTGAAGAGGGAAAGGCTAAAATGTCTGTTTCTATTCTTCCTAATCCCATAAATACCCTTGCAAAGAAAATAAAAGAAACAAGAGAATTAATTAGTCAAAAGAAGCAAGAGTTAAAAGAAAGAAAGAATCTTAATGTTAGTATATTTTTAAGAACCTTAGGCATAGGAGGGGTATTAATATTATTTATTATTTTTAAAGATCGTTATTCTAGATATAAGAAAAGAGAAGAAAGAAGAATAAAAAGAAAAATTGCCAAAAAAAGAAAGAAGAAAAAACGTTAGTTGTATTATGAGATTTTTTAATTCTTTTTTAAACTTGAGAATTTTCTGTTTTTTCTTGGTTGTTGGATTTTTTCTGTTTTTTTCTTCTTCTGCAAAAGCTGTTAATTTTATTCAGGTTTCAGATACTATTTCTACTTCACAATCAAGTACTGGGACTGATCATACCATAAAATTTGTGGTTACTACCGCCATCCCTCCTCAAGGAAAGATTGTTATTACGCCAGAAGATGGCGTTTTTAATATCCCTGCAGATTTTGATTTTAGCGATGTTGATTTTGCCACCTCTTCTTCAATTAATGGAAACTTTGTTGAGCGTTCTTTGGCAAGCTCTACTTCATCTACTACTGATGGAGTGACAGTGGTTTCTGGAACTTCAGGCAATATAACCATTACATTAAATTCTAGTTCCGGAATTGCTTCCGGAGTGGCTATAAGAATTAAATTAGGTATGAATGCTGTTTTTGAAGAAATAGGGGATCAGCAGATACAGAATCCTAGTTCTAATGGATCTTACAGAATAGAAATTAAAAGCTATGATGCCTCTAATACTCTTTTAGATAGAGCTACAGCTATGATAGCTATTGTTTCTCCAGTTAATATGGAGGCTCTAACGGTTCCAGATACTACGCCTCCTTATAGATATAACGGTTTGCCAAGCGGTACCCTTCCTATTGGCACTCAGAGTGTTTCTCTTTCTTTAAATACAGATGAATGGGCTTATTGTAGATATGCTACTACTGCTGGTGTGGAATATTCAGCAATGACAGGTATTATTTCTGATACTTTAAGCCTTTTTCATTCAACTGTTATTAACAATTTAGTGGGAGGGAATACATATTACTATTATATAAGATGTATTGATTCTAAGGATAATGCTAACACAGACGATTACTTAATTTCATTTTTTATTCCAGCACCAGGAGGACCAGCAGGTGGGGGAGGTGCTCCATTCCCTCCAGCAGCAAGAGCACCAGAAGTAGTGCTTGAAGGGTGGGCATATCCCATGAGCAAAGTTGTGGCTTTGAAAGATGGAAAGAAAGAAAAGGAAATGAAAGCTAATTTGGATGCTGAATTTAAGTTTGTATTTACCAATTTAGAAGAAGGAGTATATACATTTTCAGTTTGGGCTGAAGATACAGATGGCAGAAGGTCTATTACAGACTCTTCAACCTTTTTGGTGAGAGGAGGAACAAAAACTACTCTAAGAATACTTTTGCCTCCTACAATTGAATTGAAAAAAGATACTTTAAATGCTGGAGAAACTCTTGAAGTGTTCGGCCAAAGCGTTCCTAACAGCAAGATAGAAATCTGGATATATCCGGCTATAGAAGAAAAAGATGTTTTAGAAGAAGAGATAATAAAAAGGACGGCCAGTACTACCGCTGAAGGTAGGTGGTATTTTTCCTTTAACACGAGCGGGTTGAAGCAAGATACATATAAAATTAAAGCAAGAGCATCTTTTGAGCCAGTAGGAGTAGGGGAATTCGGTAGAATTTTATATTTTGGGATAGGTAAGCCTCCTGTAATAGATTTCTGTGAAAGGAGTGATTTAAACAAAGATGGAAAAGTAAATTTAGTTGATTTTTCTATTTTACTTTATCATTGGCAGACAAGTGAACCTCTAGCGGATATTAATTTAGACGGCATAGTAAACCTAGTTGATTTCAGTATTATGATGTACTGCTGGACTGGATAGAAAGCAAAACTTCATATAAAGAGATATGAGATTAAGCAGGTCTTGTTTGATTTTTATAGCAGTGATGTTTTGTGTGGGTCTACCAACAAAAGCAAAAGCTTGTAGGCTGTATTTAGAATCGCCGAGAAAAAACTATTCTGTTGGAGAAGAATTTGTGTTAGAGATTAGGATAGATCCGGAAGAAGAATCTATTAATGCTTTAGAAATAAATCTTGAGTTTGATAAAGAGGTTTTAGAACTAAAAGGTTTTGAGTGGCAGGATTCTATTTTGCCAATTTGGATAAAAAAGCCAGAAGAAATAGATGTAGAGAATATCAATGAAGAAGGACTCATTTCTTTTAGCGGAGGTATTCCTGGTGGTTTTGAGAAAAAATTTTTTGATACTCCTATTGAAGCTAATTTATTAGGAAAGCTAATTTTTAAAGTAAAAGAGAAAACAGAGAACAGGAATTTCGCTATTATAAGGTTTTTAGAGAGCTCTGAGGTATTGTTAAATGATGGAAGAGGTGGTAAGGCAGATTTAAGTACAGAAGGAATGGTTTTGAGTATTTCTCAACAGAACATAGAAGGAATAGAGGTTGAAGAGAAAGAAGATGAGCCATTAAAAGAGTTTTCCCGTCTTCTTTTTTTACTTGAAATAGTATATAATGAATAAATATCATCTGACAGATATTGACTAACAAATAGAAAAGTAGTATGGCCTCTTTTTTGGAAAAACTAAAAGGAGAAAAATCAGAAAAACAAAAAGAAAGAAAACTTGCTAAAGAATTAGAGGTGAGAGAAAAACCAGAGGGTGTTTTGCAATTGGATGTAGATATTTGTCAGACTCCTACAGAAATAATTATATATGCTTCGATGCCTGGGGTGAGATTAGAGAATCTTGATATTATAATGGAAAATGAGAATGATGTGATTACTATTCAGGGAGTGAAAGAAAGACCAGTAGAAGGAAAGCAAGAAGGAGAAGAAAAATGGCTTATTCAGGAATGTGAATGGGGTTCATTTTTCCGTCAGATTATTCTGCCTCAAGAAATAGATGCTTCTAGAATTGAAGCAAAGCTTAAGAGAGGTGTGTTGATTTTGAAATTACCATTGATTAGTCCAAGAGGAGAAAAAAGGAAAATAGAGGTGATTGAAGAAAAATAATAAAAAGTTTTTAAGATTTAAAATAATATGAACAGCATGATTTTAATCTTTATAATTTCTATTGTTCTTCCTTTTATATTAATTTGGTTGTATATTTTTTCTAAGAAAGAAAAGAGGATTCTCTCTTTTAATCATTTAGCATTAGCTTTTATAGTGGGATTGTTGCTGGCAGGTGTAATCGCCTTTGTAGAAAAACTTTTGATGGATTATTCTATCGGTATTTTAGGAAAGTTTTTAAATGTGTTTGCAGAATCTAAGGAGGAGTTTTTGATGAATTGGAAGAATCTAGTATTTATTTCTTTTATTAATTCCTTTGGTGCAGCTCTGTTAGAGACTTGGATTCAATATATCTTCCTCAAAAGCTATATTGAGAAAGAGGAAAGCGTGAATAAGGCTTTGTATGGTGTGCAATTGGGTATATTTTTAGGATTTGGTTTTGTGTTAGTGAAAAACTTATTCCATTCTTCTCAGTTTTCAGCTATTCAATTGCCAGAGAAATTATTGATTTTCCAGTCCTTATTGGGAAGCTTTGTTTATCCTCTTTATGCAGGTTTGTTGGCTTATTTTTTGACAATGTCAAAATTTCACCGACTTTACAAAGACCAGTTTATAAAGAAAGGCGTGACAGTTTCTTTGATTCTTTATTTTGTGGCGAATTTTATTCTTTCAGGACAGATATTTTATTACACTTTTTGGATAGAAATAATAATTCTTGGAGTTTTGATTAAATATTTAGTTGAAAGAAGAGACTTTGAGCTTAACCTTATTGAGAGAAAAAAAGTGTTGCCGCCATTCTGGCATGAGAAAAAAGAGGTGATTACATTTTTATTTAATGAAAAACTTTCTTATTATGAAATGAAGCGTTTAGCTTTTTGTCCTAATTGTTTTATAGTTAAGAAAGAAGAATGGAAGACATGTCCTTATTGTGGTATGAGGTTTGAATGATTTTTATATCAACAGCTCTATGCATTTAATAAGAGATTATTATATTAGAAAAAGAACAGCTATAGGTTTACTGATGGTTTTTTTGATAGGATGTAATTTTTGGTTTTTTCAAAATAAGGTTTTCGCTGCCGGCGCTACTTTATTTTTATCTCCCAAAACAGGGACATTTGAAGTAGGAAAAACATTTACAGTAAGAGTGACTCTTAATAGTGGTGGAGGAGTGGGTGTGAATGCTGCAGATGGTGTTTTAAAATTTGATACTAATTATTTAACAGTAGTAGGCCTTTCTAAGACAGGCTCTATTTTTAGTTTATGGCCTACAGAACCTACTTTTTCAAATAAGAAAGGAGAAATTTCTTATGCTGGAGGAAATCCAAAGGCTTATACAGGGAGTGCGGGTACTATTTTTAGTATTACATTCAAAGCATTAAAGCCAGGTACTACGAAGGTTTCTTTTAGTTCAGGTTCTGCGTTAGCTGCAGATGGAAAGGGTACAAATGTGCTTTCAGGTTTTGGTGATGGAAATTATACATTAACAGGGAAAGAGATTCCTGGTGCCGGAGAAGAGGAAGAAGAAGAGGTTCCTTCAGGAATGTTACCTTCTTTACCTACAGTAAGTTCTCCTACTCATCCTGATCCAGAACAATGGTACTCGAATAATACTCCAGAATTTTCTTGGAAATTACCCTCTGATGTTACAGAGGTTAGTGTGTTGCTTCATAAGTATTCTCGAGCCACCCCTGATTATGTTTCTGAGGGATTGTTAGATTCTGTAAAATATGAAGAGGCTGTTGATGACGGCGTATGGTATTTTCATATAAAGTTTAAAAATCAATATGGATGGGGACCAGTTGCTCATAGAAAGGTTTTAATTGACACGAAACCACCTGCTTCTTTTGAAATAGAAGTACAAAAAACAGATCCTACAGATCCTCAACCAATTCTTGTTTTTAAAGCTGAAGATGAACTTTCTGGTATTGATCATTATGAAATAAAGATAGGAGAAGGGGATTGGATTAATGTGAGTGCTGAAGAAATAGATAAAGCTCCATATAAGATGCCGGCTCAGCCCCCAGGTGAACATTATGTAGAGGTAAAAGCAGTTGATAAGGCAGGCAATGCCACTTCTGCTTCTACAAATGTAAAAATAGAACCGTTAACTCCTCCTAGCATAACAGAAATTCCAGAAAAGATAGCAAAAGGAGAGATTTTGATAATAAAAGGGATTTCACTTTATCCTAATAGCAAGATAGAGGTTTTCTTAGAAAGAGAAGGTAAGACAATCAAGGGTACAACAAATACAGATACTCAAGGGTTATGGGCTTATTTCCATAAGGAAGAATTAGAAAAAGGTACATATGATGTTTGGGCAAAGGTAATAGATAGCAGGGGAGCTCAGAGTTACCCAAGCCAAAAATATACTTTAATGGTGGTTTCTCCTTCTATAATTCAGACTTATTGCTGGCTTATTATATTGATTCTTCTGGTAATAATCTTAGTTCTTCTTGCTATTATTTTCTATCAAAGAAAGAAATGTTCAGAGAAGATAGAAAAGATTAAGAAAGAAACAAAAGATGTGAAGGAAATGACAAATAAAGTCTTCACTGCTTTAAGGACAGAGATTGAAGAACAAGTCGAATTTTTAGACAAAAAACCATATTTAAGCGAAGCTGAAAAGCAGGTAAGAGATAAACTAAAAGAGGCTTTAGATATTTCAGAGGAGTTCATAGGCAAAGAAATAAAAGATATTGAAAAAGAATTAGAAGAAGAAAAGAAATAGAAAAATATCTCTTGTAATATACTACTAAAAGCACCATAAAAAGAGAGGTAATACATACCTCTTTTTATTTTTTTTATTGGAAATAAAAGTTCTTTATTGAAAAAGGATGTATAAGTCTAGAAACATAGTAGAAACTATTATTTTGTTGGAGCCTGACATTCCATAGTCATCAATAGAGCTAAATAGAAGGTAAAATAAAACTTTCTTTAAACATAAAACAAACTATTTTTTATAAAGATAAATCCAATTATTCTAAAGAAGAGAAAAATATATAAGATTAGGTTTAGCTACAATAACTAAATTTATTAAACAAAGACATTTCAAAGAATAATATCTATATAATATTGTGAAGAAGTCTCTTTTTAGATGAGCTTATTATTAATTTATCCCTTTTATACGAGCCCCCCCTATATTTAGGGGAGAGAAATGAAGATTTGTTTCATATTAGGAAAATTGCTGAAAATTAAACATTCCAAGAAAAGTAAAATATAAAATTTTAGTGATATGAGGTTGATAGAAGATTGTATGTTTTTTTTAAAAAAATATGTAAAATAATATAAGATAAACTGAAAAAAAGATTTATGAATGAAATAATCTCAAAACAGGAGATTGAAGAATTAATGAAAATAGAAGGAAAAGTTAGGGGTTTACCATTTAAGACTGAGGCAGAATTTATTCAAAAAGAAGAAGGAGAAGAAGGATTAAAGAGGCTGGAAGATGCAATGAAAAACATAGGTTATCCATTAAAATACAAAGAAATGAGAGCAATGGATTTTTATCCTATAGGATTGCTCGCCGTTCATTTAGTAGTAATAAAGAGACTTTTTAATTATGATGATAAGAAATTTGAGGAAATGGGGATTTTACTTCAAGGGTTCCTTTAATAGTGAGACTTTTTTTAAGGTATTTAGGATCTTTAGAAATAGGAACCAAAGGAAGTCAGAAGATGTGGAGAAAATATTTTACCGTAGGAAATCTTAGAGCTGTAGATTATGATGAAAAGAAGAGATATGTGATTATGAGACTTGAAAACTTTCGTTTACATCCTCTACATTGTCATATTCTTATTGGATACATTCCTACCATTCTTCAAATGGTGATAGGTTTTAAACCAAGCTGTAGAGAGACAAAGTGTGTTTTTCGGGGAGATGAATATCATGAATTTTATTTAGAGTGGGAAGAGGAAGAGATATAAAAATTGCAATAAAAAAAATCTGCAGAGTAAAAATCTGCGGAGGACGGGCCTCCGCAGATTTTTTATTGGGAATGGGATGAGAAATAAGTAAAAAATAAAATTATAAGAAAAACCTTTGTATTATTAAAGTTTATTAATGTTTTATCTTTATAAAAGCTTAATAAAATTATATTTAAAGGATTTTTTAGATTTTTTTAATATAAAATTCTTTTTATAACGAATTTTTATAAACATACTGTGTGAATTTATAAAATTGTCTCTTTTTTTAACTTTTCCACATATTGACTTTATGATTTTGTGGTAAAATACGGTAATATTTACCCTCGAGATTTTTGCTTTTTAGTACAACTTTTATTAAAAGTTGGTCTAAAGCTTGATAAAAAATTTAAAAAGAGGGTGGTAATAGTTCTTTGTTTCATAGCTCTTTTTCTGTATGGAGTTTCTTAAAAACAATAAATATATTACGCTCAAACAAGCAGCTAAGCTTTTTGGATATAGTGCTGACTATTTAGGTTTTTTGATTAGACAAGGAAAGATACACGGTAAAAAATCTTATAGAAATCCATTTTGGCAAGTATTAACTAGGTCAATAATAAAATATTGTAGGACAAGGGATAGAGAGATAAAGATAAAAAAAGCATACCTTAAAGAAAAATATATTTCACTCAAACAGGCTTCTGAGATTTCAGGATATGCCACAAATTATATTGCTTATTTGTTAAGAAAAAAAGAGATAAAAGGAAGAAAGGTATACAATCAGGTTTCATGGTTGGTAAAAAAAGACAGCATAGAAAAATATAAGTTATTCAAAAGAGCCAATAAAAGCAAAAAGAAAAGATCGGAAATAGGGAGAGAAAACAGTGATTTAAATATTTCTGTAATCCTTAGGAGAAATATTAATATTTTAAAAGCTCCTCAGTTTTTGATTCTTACATTAAGCCTTTTTTTATTTTTATATTTAGCTCCAGAAATCGCTCCAATAAAATTTCTACAAAGTGCAATTGGAGCTTTTTTTGTCGAAGAAGCTGAAACCGCTGAGTTTTATCCTACAGCTTCGATAGGAGATTGGGAAAACCCAGAAAATATTTTAGGAAGTCCTGATGTAGATTCTACAGGAGATATCAATCTGTTTTCAGATTCCAATTCTGCGGTTTACAAAACTGGAGCTTTATATTTAATAATTGAAGGATTTGAGAATACTGAGATTGAGGAGAATATTCAAAATTATGAATTTCAATCAGCTAAAATTAAATTTTCTCTTGCCATTGGTAGGAAGGAATCTGATATTTCAATAGCATCATCGTCAGATGTTATAAAAAATGGAAATAATCTAAAACAGGAATCTGGTGTTTCTTCAGAAGAGGTTAGCTTCTGGTATAGAATTAAGCAGTTCTTTAAGATGGTGAAAGATAAGATGGTTTATATGTTTGAATTATTGGTTGAGAATATGAATTTTATTGCTAAAGCCGAGGATGAAAAGATACTTGAACAATCTGTTCCTTCTGTTTCACTAGATAATTACAGCACTGATACCATAGCAGTTAGTGAGAGTTCAACCACATATCAAACAGCTACTTCTGAAGAATTTATCTCCAATTCTCTTTTTAGAGAAATAGAAGAATATTATGTTTCTTCTACTCTTAATTACTCAACTAGTTCAGAAGGTAATACAATTTTAGAAGATAACACAATCGAAGAAACAATTGATAGTACAAACACAGAGACATATAGTACAAAAATTGAAGAACAGACGAATACCACAAACACGGAGGTGTTAGATGATGTTTTGCTGAATTTAGATACACAAATAATTATTTTTTGGTCTTTTGATGGAAACAATTGGAATAAGTTAGATGTTATTTCTTCCAATAATATTTCTAACAAGACAAATGGAGGATATTTTGAGTACGACGCACCATTTATAAAAAATTGGAATGATATAAAGAATATCAAAATTAAATTTGAAGGAGTAGTTGGGGGAGAAACAGATACTATAGTGTTTTTGGATAGTGTATGGATTCAAGCTAAATACTCTTTAGAAAACATAAATAAAAAAGGCTCTGAATTTGTTCACACCGAAGATGAAGTAGGTCAGAAAGAAAGCACAAGTACATCAGAGGAATTATCATATACTACTTCTTCAGAGGAGACAACATATCAAACAACTTCTTCTCAGATGTCCTTTTATGAAATTACCGCATCAACATCACAAGAGTTATCAAGCAGTGTTCAAGAAGCTAATTTGTTTGGGAGAAGTAATTTAGATACAGAGGGAGCAAAAGAAAATATTCCAGAGAATATTGGAAAAACTGAAGAGAGTGAGGAAGATTATCACCAAAAAGAAGAAAAATTGCAAGACTCAGAGGAGGTAAAAGAAGAAATTCAAGATTTTAAAAAAGAGAGGGTAAGCGAACTGTTAAAGATAAAAATTAAAAAGAATTCCCATATATTTGTTGATTTAAAGAAACAAAGTTTTCGCGCGGACGAACAGCCAGTGTTTATAATCGCAGAGCCTGAGTTGAGTATTGATGAATTGCTAAAAAAAGGAGATGCAGAAAAGATTTTTGATAACATTATTTCAGAAAATACTAGTTCTACTATGCAAAGTCAAACCAGAGAAGCAAGAGTATACGAACAGGTAAAGATACAGGAAATATCTGGACAGGATGAGAATACTCAGGACCATAGCGGCCTCAGTACAAGTTCAGAAATACAGATTGCAACGACTACTTTTGAGGTTTCAACAAGTACTTCCAACCAACAAGAGAAAAAAGAGCATATTTTAGAAAACCCAGGAGCCTTTTTAAGAGAAAAACTTAAAAAAATAGTTTTGAAGATTATTCCAAGAGTTTATGCAAAGGTGTTCGATGTTAAAGTTAGAGTATTTGATCCTTTAGGTCATGAGGCTTTATTGTCACCCAATATAATTTCTTATTCAATGGCAAACAGAGAAGGATTTAAGATTGAGATACCAAAACCGAAAACAGGTTTTAAACCCGGGGTTTGGAAAATGAGAATAGAGCTGGAAACAGATAGGGCAATATTTCTTTCAGAAGAGAAATTCACCTGGGGCGTCCTAGCCATCAACACAAACAAATCAATCTACACACCAAAAGAACAAGCCTACATACAGATGGCAGCCTTAAAAGAGGATGGACATACAATATGTGATGCTAACCTGAGGCTTG
>Ga0190360_1000817_pt1 | contig 16707 bp, 14 predicted proteins | sample 48721834_MG_FD_161271 | JGI IMG/M metagenome (GOLD analysis project Ga0190360, IMG submission 161271) | Hydrothermal vent microbial mat bacterial communities from Southern Trench, Guaymas Basin, Mexico - 4872-18-3-4_MG | ecosystem: Environmental > Aquatic > Marine > Hydrothermal vents >... | reverse complement strand
TTCAATCCACGCTCCCCGCGAGGGGAGCGACAGCAAGATGTAGGGGCAGCATTCCCCTTGAATCCCATATCTTCTGCCCTCATAGGATCCAATCGAAATGGGAGGCTGGAAATGCTTGTATAATTCGGTTGTTAAGGTGCATAAGCCCTGCGAACCGCATTCCAACGGGATGTTCACTTGGGGTTCGCAATCCGACCTAGAAGATGAGAGGCCCCTCCAAATCCAGGCTCGGCTTGGCGCCTACATGCTCAACACGACGGCGCCAGTTTCTGCCCAGATAATAGAAGCGCAGGCTGTCCTTCTCCTGATCGATCAACTCCAGCAGGCGATGTTTCAGCTCCGCCATTTGCGCCCCGCTTACAAGACATTCGAAGACGGAATGCTGAACCCGCTGTCCATAGCGTTCGCACTCCCGCGCCACCTTGCGCAGCCTCCGCCTTCCGGCTTTCGTTTCCGTGTTCACATCATAGGCAATCAACACAAACACAGCGAATCCCTAGCTCCAAAAGAAGGGCGGATAGGCATCCAGATCGCCCCTCAAATGGCGCGCCAGCAAAGTTGCCTGAAGATGGGGAATCAGACCGAATGGCACCCGCTCCTTCAAGAAGGGGTGCATGATCTGCTCCTGCTTGCGTGCCTGCCACGCCTTGAGCACCGTCTTGCGCGTTTCGTCGTCCATAAGCACTCCACCGCTCTCCTTATGAGTGAATCCTTCCCCGCAAACCTGCTTGCGGTTTACAAGGGTCAACGCAAGGCGATCGGCAAAAACCGGCCGCAGCTCTTCCATCAAATCAAGGGCCAGCGAGGGCCGCCCGGGCCGGCAGGTGTGGAGAAATCCCACATATGGATCCAGCCCCACCGTCTCCAAAGCTGAAGCTACTTCATACGTCAGGAGCGTGTATAGAAACGAGAGCAGTGCATTCATGTTGTCCCTGGGCGGGCGCCGGGTCCGGCCCTGAAAGGGGAAATCCTCCTTCTGATGCAGGATCAGGTTCCCAAGAACGCCGTAATATGTCTTGGCGGCCGCGCCCTCTAGCCCGCGCAGCTCTCCAAGGGTTTCCGCAGAACGGATGGATCTCATTGTCGCCTTGAGGAAGGCGGAGACTTTCTTCAACGCATTCACATCCACTAACAGGGCATGGTCCCGCAAGGCACGCTCAATGACCACACGACAATTGGAAACCTTCCCCAACAAGCAGCAGGCCGCAATCTGAACGCAGACATCCTCATCGGTGGAGAGCTCGAATTGCTTCCTGCGCAGCAGCAAATTGCCGCCCACCCTCCCGGTTACCCGCGCAAGGAAACGGCCGCTGGGTTTGAGAAAGGCCAGGCCAATATTGCGCTCCGCGCACTCGCCCATCAATGCCGGGCTGACGCCCAGGTAACTGAAACAAACGATGCGCTCCAGATTGTGCAAGGGCAGACGCATTGTCTCCTTCTCGTTCCCGCGCACCACAACATTGCCCCCATCCAGAGACAGATAGGCCTCGGAGGAAGTCACATATAGCACGTTGCCAAGCCTCTTCATGCGCTACGCATCCCGCATATGCTCTTCGATGTACCTGGAGGCCCATCTTCGCCTATGCTGGAGCTTTGGCAGGCAAATGGCAGCCAAGGAACATGCCCTGCACGCCCTGGATGGCCTCACGCGCGGCGTATACCCGCGGCGATAGTAGGTATGCATTTCCCGCGCTGCCTTGCACACAAGCGCGCGCAGGTCGTCGTCCAGCTCAATCTCCACCCGCCGGCGCGTCCGCCCGTAATAGAGATATCCCACTGGAATCGATAATTCGAGCATTTCCTCAAGACACATGGCTTGGGCGCAAAGTTGGGCCTCGTCGCAGGCATCCTGCTTGGGGCGCCCGCGCTTGTACTCCACCGGCGCGGGGAGATAAGTCCCCTCCCGCCCTGGCAGGCGAACGCCCTCGTCCGCTGATCGGAACTCGACCAAGTCGCAGATCCCGGTCAGTCCGAGGGACCGCGAGCAGACGGGAACCGAACGGGCGATGATCAGCCCCTTGCGGCTCTCCACAAAGTATGGATCGTTCACGCGCCTGTGCATCAGGCGGCCCTCGGCCGTGAGTGGGTTGTCATCCCACTGCCGCTCCACATGGATCAGAGCCCACTGCCGGCGGCAGAAGACGAAATGCTGGATTCCCGATAGGGGCAGCCATTCTTCAGGCGGGTATTCTGCCCTCATAGCATTTCGATAAGCTCCAGGTTGGCAGGCAGGCCATCCAGACCGATGCTGATTGAGTAGTCCGAGAAATGCCGCGGTACGGTTGCCTCCGCACTGCGAGACACCTTCACTAAATCGAAAAGCACATGCGCAGGGGCATTTCCCAGATCGCTGGCATGCTTGAAGACGACCAGCCTGCGGGTGGCCATTTTGCCGCGCGCCGCGGAGCGATCGTGCTCAAACATATTTATGAGCGCCTCCCAGAAAAGCTGAAGGTCCTCTTCCGTGAAACCGGTGCCCTTCGCTTCATCGTTTGCCAATTTGGCCGACACATAACCCTCGACGCGGTAGAGGCCATAAGGCACGATGTGCTTGCGTCCCATGGTGCGCTCTTTGCCGATGTCCTCAATGCGGGTGACCGCCTGGCGCGTAATGGTCACCTCTTGCTGGACAATGGGGTCAATGCTGCGGGAAAAGTTAAGTTGGACAGGCCCGCGGACTTGACCGCAATTTACCCCGGTACTCATCACCGCGCCAAAAGTGCGAACGTCGTAGAAATTGGCGCACATCCAGCGGCGGGCCTTCTCCACATCATCCAGGGAGGCCTTCTCGGCAGGGTCCAAACTGAGTGCTTTATAGGCTTCCTCATGATTCTGATTTAGGGGAGTGCCCTCCTTGACATAGATGCGATAGCCGGGGGCGTTGCCCTTCACCAACTCCACGTAGTTGCGAATCTTGCGCTTAAGGCAGACGTCGGTTACCAATCCGTGGCCGGTCTCGGGATCGATGCGCGGCATGTTACCGGCGTCGGGGTCTCCGTTGGGGTTGCCGTTTTCCACGTCATAGAGCAGCACGAACTCATAACGGTTGCGGATGGGCTCGGACATAGCAGCTTCTCCTTTCTTCACTCTAATGGCTCACGCACCTTGTTGTGCTTCAGTCTCCGCAGAAGGCTCCTCTCGCTTGCGATAGAAATCGGCCCGTTGATGGTAATAGCCGAGCACAAAAATACCTTGTTCGTCGAGGGTGAGGTGGGCAGGAAATGGATCTTTCTCTAGATCGAGAAGATCGAGCAATTCCTGAATTCGATGGTCGCTGGCATAACCGTATTCTGCCTTCGAGATGTGATGCTGGGATAGGCGTAGAAGGAGCGGGAAAACTCTGGCGGGCGAGGCGCAAGCGGAGGTGAAGTAGCGGTCTTTGATGCTGGCCCCTAGCTCGCCGATGGCCTCTTGCTGGACCTTCTCCAGGACAGCGAAGAGACGGCCCAGCACATAGGCTGGGATGGTCGACTTTTCGTTCAGCGCCATAGTAAGCACCTCCTGGATGGGATCTTCGCGCCGGTGACGATATTTGCGCAGCAGATAAGCTTTGATGATCGCGGCGCGAGCGTAGCTGATCTTGCGAATTCTTTGTTGGGGGTCATCCATGTCAGCACGGATGCGGTTAATGATGGCGTAATACAGCGCCGCGGGATACGGCATGTTGGTCAGAATAGCGCGCATGGTAGCCCCGCCTAGCAATGGAGAGGCATCGCCGTCGCGGGACTTTTTCGACACCGTCTCAGAAAGCAGCTGGCGCACGCTAAGAAAGCTAGGCTGATCTGGAAATTCCTTGATGATTTGCAAATCCCCATAATGGGACATCACATTGGCCACCACTCTTGCGAAAGGATCAGTGATGAAGAATCGAACCGAAGCCCGGGCGGCGTTCGGCGCCAGGCCCAGGACATAGAAGCGGGGGTTTTCAGGGCCCAGCGCCTCCAGCAGCGCATCCAGGTCCACCAACTTTCCATGCCGGATGCTGCGGGCCACCACGGCCAATGCAGCCTCAACCCGATGGCGGACTTCGTGTTCAGCAACCGCTTCATCTAGGGCAAAGGACGGATCAATGATGCCGGCAAAGGTTTGCGCGAAGGCCGGGTTATCCGTTTCGGCCCAATAGACCACTGTGGTGTCTCCCAGGAGGATCTTGGGGTTGGGGTTGGCGTCCGAGAGCAGATAGTTCAAGGCTGTAGTGTAAGCGAAAGCAGCCTTTTCGCTCACGGGCGCGTTGAGCCCCTGGGCTTTGGTGCGGTTATAGGACTCATAAGCACGTTCGTTGAAACTCACTAGCGAGGCGCCTGTGGCCTGTGCACCCCGGATGCGCTTCAGGCTGGGATGCAGGCGCGCGATGGGGGCTAGTTCGCCCGTCACCAAGCATTGCATGCGAGGCTCGTTCTTCCCGCTAATATGCGCTTGCCACACTTCACGTATCACTGGATCGTCGTGGGCATACTCCCCATCAAAGAGAAAGACCAAGTTGCCGCCGCGGCTAAGCATGTCTTCCAAGTGTGCAGCGATTGCTGGGTGCTCCCGAGCGGCCTGGGGATCATGCTTTTCCAAGAACGACAGGATCGCTCGAGCCGCGGCACAATCCGCCTCCTCGAGGATCTCCCGATGCAGTGCACGAAAGGCCTCAAAGCGCTTGCGGCTATATTCCGGCTTGCTATCGTCCCGATTGGAAATGCCCAGTACATACACGGGGTTATCCCACAGGAAATTCGGAGCGATATTTACGGAGCGTTTCACCTGGGCGGGGAGGTACATCGTGCGCGGTCGTTCGACCATGCGTTTGCCTCGCTGCACCTGCTCAAAGAGCGGCAGTGTGTCTTGCAACTCCCCGGTTTGCGAGAGTTGGAGGGCAAAACTCACCCCCACCGCGCTGTAGCCGAATGGCGGAATCTTCGTCCCTTGATCACGCGCCAGGATGTCGTAATAGCGACTCAGTGCCTGTAATATCATCGCTCACCCTCTCACCTCGACTTGGGCCAGGTCGATCACTCCATCGCGCATGATGGCGCGGAAGAACCGTGGGCGGATATCATCCGGATCGCTGAAATCCAGGTCATAAAGCATCCAGCCAAGATCGCGCACGCCGGCAAGCGGGCTTCGGGGGATCGTCCCATCTTCGATAAGCTGCACTCGAGCGGCGAATTCGCGCGTGCCCAGGTACGGTGCATGGTGGTATTGTCCCTTGCGCAATCGCCGCAGGGCGATGTTGTAGTGCTTTTCGGCTTTGTCGTCGGCCCCGGCCTTGTCAGGCACTAGCTCAAAATGGGCCTCGATGACATAGTCCACGTCCTTCAGTACCATGGAAGCCCTTTGCTGGCGCCTCTCGGTAGCCGCCAGGTAGAAGGGTCTTCTTCCCCCCTCCATAATCTGCCTTGCCACACCCGTGGGCACCTTGTCGCTCACTTCATTGCGACGGATGTTGGTGAATTGGATCTCTTTCAGAACATGGATTCGATCAATCACCCAACGGATGGCAGGCTTCCAGTAGATGGCCTCGATGACGCCGCGAGCAGCCGAGGGCGTGATGACATCGTAGCTGACTCGCTCCACCTTCATCTCTGGACGCGTGAAAAGGGCATAGGGCCCCTGCGCGCGGATCGCAATTCCATATCCCATCGAACAAATCTCCTTATCGCCCCTCAGTCGAAGAAGATCGCTTCTGCATCCCGGCTTTCGGGAAGCGCCAAGCCGGTCTCATCGCTGTAGTACTCCTGCATGTGTTCATGGAGCAATACATGGTATCGGTCGGCCATTGTGTGTATCACGCCCCGGCTTTGCAGCGCATGGAATTCGCTCTCATAGATGTTGATCGCGTAGGCCTGCAATTGGCGCACCAGCTGCCCGGGGTATTCCGCGCGCGTTAGAGCCTTAATTAGATCACAGGCCAGCGCGTCGTAAGGGATGATGACGCCCACTGTCCGTTCATCGATAAGCCTGAAGTTTTCCGCCGCGGTTCTAAAGTCGAAATCAATGCGCGCCGGGCCCTTATCCAAATAGGCCAGGATGCCCCGGGAATCAAAACTGCGTTCATCTTGCAGCGTGTAGAGAAGGTCATAGTAAGCGCCAATGGCATCCAGGCTGGTGGGATCGTCATCGAATTCGCGCAAGATCGTTTGGGCAACGGAGGCTGTCTGCTTGATATAAATGGGCGTGCGCCGGATTAGAGCGGTCCTGGGGTTGAAGACAAACATCTGCGCGCTGGGTTTCTTCCGCTCGCGATTTACGCGGCCGGCAGCCTGAATGATCGAATCCAGGCCGGCCATGGCGCGATAGCCGAATGGAAAATCAATATCGATTCCCGCTTCCATGACCTGGGTCGAGATAACCCGGCATGACTGGTCGCTCTCCAAGCGGCGCCTGATGAGCGAGAGCGTCTTGCGCCGGTGTACCGGGCACATGAGCGTGGAAAGGTGAAAGCGCCCATCCCCATCGAGAGCTTCAAACAGACCCCGAGCATGCCTTCGAGTGTTGACAATGCAAAGCACCTGCTCATGGGCTACAAGCCTTTCGAGCAAATCTTGATCCTCAAGCTGTCCCAGATCATTAATGGCAACCCTGCGATAGAACTCATACAACCCTTGCGGATCAGGCGCTAGCTCGATAAATTGCAAACTCTCGGGGAAGAAACGGTTCAGCGCAGGCTGGGTGGCCGTACAGAACACCACGCTGGCGCCATAGTTGTCCACCAGCTCAGACAGGGCCAACATGCTGGGCTTCAGATACTCGCGCGGCAGCAACTGTGCTTCATCAAAGATGATCACGCTCTTGGCCACGTTGTGCAGTTTGCGCGCCCGGGACTTCTGGCTGGCAAACAGCGATTCGAAGAATTGCACATTGGTGGTTACCACGATGGGGATGTCCCAATTCTCCGCAGCAAGCTTGAGTTTTTCGATCACGGTGCCTGTTTCATCATCGTATGGCTGGCTTTGAGCCTCCCAATCGAGGTTGGAATGATGCTCCAGGACATTCTGAGACCCGAAGGGGCCAAGGGCCCGCCGAAAAGCTCCGGCATTTTGCTCGACGATGCTGGTAAAGGGCATCACGTAGATAATCCGCCTCATACCTTGCTCGACGGCGTGGTTCAGTGCAAACGCCATCGAAGCCAAGGTCTTCCCGCCCCCTGTCGGAACCGTTAATGTGAAGAAGCCGGGAGCGTGAGCGGCCTTCTCCTGGCAGGCTCTGAGCGTCTCGCTTCGCCGGCGGTTGATTTCAGATCGCGGATTCCCAAATCGCCGCACATATCGATTGAATTGATCCCTCAATGTGGATAGGTCTTGATATCCTCCCCGAAGCCCCCTCTCCCCCTGCATATACGTCTCAGTCTCCAGCCAATCGGCATCCACCAGGGTGGAAAAGACCATCCGTGTAAGGAAGGAGACTGAAAAGCCGGGGTGTTCGCGATTGAGTCTAATTTTCGGAGGGCGGAATTGCAGCGCGCTGGGATCGATCTCGCGTGCGTACGCTCCATAGTCCTCAAGGGCCTTCTTGTCGCGGCGCGCGATCAACGTTGCATCGGATGCCAGATCCCCAGGGCTTCCATAATCGGGAAGGCCGGTGTGATGTCCCGCGATGCAATAGGAGATCAACTCCGCGAAGACATTATGTGGCTGGTTGGGGAACAGGCGAACGATTTCGCGCGCGCCCGCGGAGGCATGGTCTACAGATCGTTTCGCCCCCCGGAGGCGGGCCTGGAAAGCAGGCGAATACTTGCCAATGTCATGTAAGAGGCCCGCGATGCGGGCCAATTCGGATATTCCCGCATGCCGTCCAAGTTCAAATGCTAGATCCCCCGTGGCCTCTAAATGATCTTTGAGTTTCTGCCAATGCTCCTGGCTAGTGCCTTCTCTTGAATGCGCATAGAACTGATCCTCGAGGGTCATAGCAGGCCCAGTGCCATATAAGCCGACCAGCCGCCGGGCCTCCTCCTTAAGCATATCTCTCAATTTCTCCGGCTCCAGTACCTCGCAATCCGCCCCCCAGCCGCGAATCCAGGGCAGCATCTCCCGGGTCTCTGCGACCCGTGCGCGCCAGATCAGCGCCCCATCCGCTTGCTCTTGCACCTCCTCGGAGGGATGCCAGCGGGTCTCGCGCACCCGGTCGGCGACGCGGGGGTGGAAGCGCAAGATCACTTCAACGGGCTGCTCCTCTGTGTACCAGATGCCCCACGCGCTGCGCAGCAGATCGCGCGGGTCGAATCCCTCTGGGATTTCATAGGTCTCGCGCAGCAGTTCCACCCGCTCGATACGCTCGATCTTGAAGGTACGCAGCGCGCCCGGGGGCTCGCGAAAGCCGATGATGTGGGCCGTGTGCCCCACCGCGTAGGGCTCTATGAAGTAGGGGGCGAAGGTGTACTCAAACACCTGGGCTGACGCATGATGCCGATGCCAAACCCGCACCTTGCGCCCCTCCGCCCAGGCAAGGGTTAGCTTCTCCAGGGCCTGCAGGTAGACCGGGTCATGGCGCCGGGCGGCGTCATCCATCACATCGGCGGATTGCCTTAAATGCTGGCTGACGTGCGGCGCCAGGCGTTCCAGGGCCAGGCCCAGCTTTCGTAAGGCGGTTGCCGCGTGAGGGTTGTGCTTGTCCGAGCGGGTGGCAAGCAGGCGGGCAGCCAAATGTACAGCAAGCGCCTCATGCAGGGTGAAACGAACATGCATCAGATAGGCAGAGCGGTCCACTTTCCAGCGGTTGCCATCCAGATCATCGATGTAGATGTGCCCGGGGAGATGCGGGATGTATCGCAACACCGTGGAGCGGTGGACCCCCAGGCGGCGGGCGATCTCGGCCTGCGTCAGGCCCTCAGGATGAGCGAGCAACATCTGCTCGATTTGCAACAGGCGGTCCGCTTTGCGTCTTGAAGGGTTGGTCATAGATACCCCCCATGAAGCCTGCAGGCTGATATTCCGGCCACGAGCGCGTTTCCCATGCCCCTAGCGCCCTTCGCAGGGGTGGGCGGCGCATGTCTGTGCGGCTGGATCGATCGCCCCGGGGAGCAGGTTGCGACGTATGGCCCGGGTTCCCCCAGCCTGGTTTGATGCGGTGTTGTCTCGCTGAGGGCGGCGCGGATTGGATGCGGAATCCAGAAGGCTATAAGCGGGGCCGCCCGATGGGGGATTCCCTTCAGATCATCCGTGTGCAGGTTGAGCGCCATATGGACTTCTGGTGATTCCAATTTCGCCCAGGTTATCAGGATGGTGTTGCGGGATACGCAACGAAGGCGAAAACGGGGGAACAGGATCCGCTTGTCGATAGCTTTTATCGCGCAAAAGCGCTTTCCCCGCAACAGCCCTGAGGTCCTCCTTCATACACATGGGAGGGTATGGAGATGGGATGTTGAACGGCCATTTCATGAGCTTGCCGTCCCTCACGATTGGTGATTCGCATGATCCCGCGCGCAGCAGGCCGCAGTCGGCCATTGCACGGGGGCATCATGAGCCCACCGCCTCCACTGTGGCGTGACAGCGGAGGCGTGCTATATTTGGGGCGCACGCATAGGCGCTGGACGGTAAGATTTCGATGGCCTCGCCGAAAGCGGGCGCTATTAAATGATGGCGGGGCAGGCTTCCGAAGGTTGGGCGAACGGAGGGGAGCGATGGCGGAGGAGAGACGAAGGCTGAGGGTCAGCCGGATCCTGATCTTGGGCCTGGTGGTGGTGATCATCATCCTGGGTTCGGCGTTGATCATCCTGGCGGTGGGGCAGGCCGGGAGGCCGCTGGACGAGGTTGAACGGCCAAACGTGCTGGCACGCAGCCGCAATGAGTGTGTGGTCTGCCACGCACGCACCACGCCGGGCATCGTCCAGCAGTACGGTCGCAGCACAATGGCGCTGGCCAATGTGAACTGCCAGGACTGCCATGAGGTGGCGTCGGACTACCCCGGCGCAGTGGAGCATGAGGGCACCTACGTGTTGGGCTCCCCCACGGCGGCGAAGTGCCAGAGGTGCCACCAGCAGGAGGTGGCCCAGTTCAGCCAGAGCCGCCATGGCCTGCCCGCCTATGTGGCCGTCTTCGGCTCGAAGGACCTCTCGCCAGACCTTCTGGCGGCCTACGAAGCGATCCCGGAGGGAGGCTTCGCGCCGGACAAGTCGCGCAACGCCATCGCCGCGCTCGAAGGTCCGGCGATCACGCGCTTTGCCTGTGAGGTCTGCCATAACATCGGCCGGCCGGCAGTAGACGGCTCGGTTGGGCAGTGCCAGAAGTGCCACCTGCGGCACGAGTTCAGCCTGGAGCAGGCCCGCAAGCCGGAGACCTGCAACGCCTGCCACATCGGCCCCGACCATCCGCAGTGGGAGATCTACCAGGAATCTCCTCACGGGATCGCCTACCTGACCGGCGGGTACACCTGGTCCTGGGAGGCCGAGCCGGGCACGCTGACGGTCGAGGATTTCCCTGCGCCCACCTGCGCTTTATGTCACATGAGCGGATTTGGCCCCTCCGGCACCACGCATGACGTGGGCGACCGTCTGACCTGGTACCTCTTCGCCCCCGTGAGCCAGCGGCGCCCCTCCTGGCAAGACAACATGGTGCGCATGCAGGGCATCTGTCTGGAATGCCATAGTGACGGCTTCGTGGAGGGCTTTTATGCGGACGGCGATCGGCTAGTGGAGCGAGTGAACGAGCTTGTGCTTGAAAGCGATGAGATCATCGCGCCACTCAAAGAGCAGGGCTTACTGACGCCAGACCCGTTCGACGAGCCCGCGGAGTTCGTCCACTTCGAACTCTGGCACCACTGGGGCCGCACGGCCAAGTTTGGCGGCTGGATGCAGGGACCCGATTACACCCAATGGCACGGCGCCTATGAGATGCTCAGCGACCTGGCTGAATTGCGCGAGACCGTGGAGGAGCGGCTCTCGGCCGGGGGAGAAGGGGCGCCATGAACTACGCCGCCGTCGCCATCCCTCGAATGGAGCGCCTGCGCATGCCCCTCAGCCGGGATCAGGTCGTGCTGCTCATGGCCGCGCTGAACCTCTTCTTGCTGGGCCTGGAAACCTATCTAGCCCACCTGATCAGCGGCACCATCGTGCCCCAGGAGTGGATCCCGATTCTCTTCGGCCCGATCGGCGGTACGATGCTGCTCATCGCCGGCCTGATCTCGATGCGGCGCCGTGAAGCGGCCTCCTTGCTCGCAACCCTGGTTCTTCTGGCTTCCACGGCGGTCGGCTTCCTGGGGGCTTACTTTCATATCGTGCGCGCCATCGCCCCCTTCGCGCCGCCCGGCTCGCAGGTCACGATCTCCTTGCTGATCTGGGCGCCACCCCTCCTGGGGCCGTTGACCTTCTGCCTGGTGGGGCTCTTCGGCATCAGCGCTGCCTGGCCTGAAACCTCGCCCGATAGCGGCGTGCTGCGCCTGCCAGGCGGCTTGCGGCTTCCACTGCCCTACAGCAAGACCCGCGCCTACCTCTACGCCGTGAGCATGGGTAGCCTGGCGACGGTGATCAGCAGCGTGCTCGATCACGCCCGCACCGACTTCAGCAACCCCTGGCTCTGGTTTCCCACCGCCGTGGGGGTCTTCGCGACGGTCGTGGCTGCCTCGCTGGCGGCCCTGCCGGAGCCCCGGCGCGGGGACGTCTGGACCTATCTCACGGCGATGGTCCTGATGATGCTCGCCGGGCTGCTGGGCGTGGTGCTGCACACGCGCACGAATCTGACATCCGGGGGCCAGTTCGTGTTCGAGCGCTTCCTGCGGCACGCGCCTTTCCTTGCGCCGATGCTATTCTCCGACATCGGCCTCTGGGGGCTGATCGCGATCCTGCCGCCCGGGCAGGACTCAGACTCCTGAAGCGGCTACCCATAATGTGCTGAACCTCCCGGACACTCGCCGCGCATGCGAGGGCTCATGGATAGACGAGATGGAGCGGGAGGCAAGAGGCGCTCGTCGGGCGCATGTGGGAAGATAGCCGGTCGGACGGCCGCTGATTGACCGGAACGGAGTGCAATTGTACAATCACATGTGTAGATGTAATTCCTTTGGAGGGATGAGATGAGCGAGAGATACCATCGATCCCAGCTTTTGCTTGAGCCAGACCAGCATGATCGCTTGCGCCAGATTGCCCGCCGAGAAGGGCGCAGCATTTCCGATGTTGCCCGCGAGGCCATCCGGCTAGGGCTTAAGGCCCTTGCCCGCGATCAGGCGGCACGCGCCCGGCGGCGAGCCCATGCGCTTGAGCATCTAGCCGAGATCCGCGCAGCCGCTCAAGAAGCGTTCGGCGTATATGAGCGTGACCTGATGGCCGAGGTGCGTTCCGAACGCGAGCGTGAGCTTGAAAGGGCCCAAGGGAGCGGGTCATGACGGCGGTCGTCATCGATGCCAACATCGCCCTGGCACTGGTCATCCCGCTCCCCTACTCCAGCGAAGTCGACCGGCGTATGCGCCAGTGGCATGATGAGGACCTCCGTTTTGCTGTACCTGCTCTTTGGGGCTACGAAGTCGTCTCGGGATTGAGGAAGGCCGTTGTGAAAGGGATCCTGACGACGGAGGCCGCGGAGCGAGCGATCCAATTCCTTTGGGCTCTCGGCCTGGATCAGATCCCAGCCACGCCCGAGAGCCACGTCAAGGCTCTAGCCTGGGCGGAGCGCTTGGGCCAGACGGTTGCCTACGATGCGCAGTATATCTTGGTCGCGGAGACGCTTGGAGCGACGCTCTGGACCGCGGATCGAAAGCTCTGGCAGGCCGCGCAGGACGCGGGGGCGGCGTGGGTGCGCTGGATCGGAGGATCAGCCTAGATCGGTCGAATGGGCCTGGACCAGCGGCAGCCGCGGGATCGTCGTGATCCAGACCCACGAATCCGGCTTCCGGGGATGGGATCAACTGCATTACGTTGCTCCACCCCGCATAGGCGTGCAAGGGCGCATGATCACCCTTTCCTTGCTGGGTGGTTTCGCTTCCCAAAGTGCCTGGGATTGGCGAAGACACAGGCAAGGCGATCTTGTGGCCAACGCGCTCCCTACAGCATCCTCTCCTTGCCTGTGCGAATATAGATGGAATATAGCATTGCGGACTCGTCCAGCAATTCTTGGGCGCGTTCGTCGAACTCCTCCAGCCAGAAGCGCCAATCCAGCCCGGAGGCTTTGATCTCGCGGACGCGCTTGCGCGCCAATTCCTCTGCCGTCCGCTGGCTGATCGCATTCTGCTGCAATTCCCGGATCAACCACGCTTCCCTTTCCTTCAAATCTTGGTCGGCCTGGGCTTCGCTTGCAGGATCGGGTTCCTTTGTCATTTATCCTCCCTTCGACATGCGGCTGCTTGCCTGCAATGGGCAGCCTGGCTCTAGGGTGTGGGAGTCAGGCGGGGGCCATCGGGAGTATCCTCGATCATCCAGCCCAGACGCTCGATTTGCGCCCGCAGGGCGTCCGCAGCCTGCCACTCGCTGCGAGCCCGCGCCGCCTTGCGTGTGGAGACCAACTCGAGCACCTCCACCGGCGGCCTCTTCGCAGCCTCCGCCGTCTGCTGGGCCTCATCGATGCGATGCCACACATCCTCCGGGATGCCCCCCTTGAGGGGATCCGGCATCTGGAAGTTGCCCAGCCAAGCGAGGGGAAAGGCGGACGGCGCCTCGATCCTTCTGCTCTCCCCCGCTCGCAAGACCGCCACGCCGCCGACTCCCAGCACCTGGCCTTCTTCGCGGCTGGGCTGGACGATCACAGCGGTGTGCTCGTCGATCCCCAGCACCATGGTGGACGCTGGCAGCAGGGCCTACAGCCGTTCGAAGCGCGCCCGCCCCATGAAGCCATGGCTGGTGTCGAGTTCCTCCCCGCCTTCGCGGTTGTTCCATTGCGTGACGATGGTGAGATCCAGACCATACTGGCCGAAGAGGTCCAGGCCGAGCTTCCAGTGCAGGTCTTCACCGACCTTGAAGATCTCATAGACGGGCAGCGCATGGCGGCTGACGGCGATGGCGGCCGCGCTGGCAAAGATCAATGTCGCGCCCTGTGCGTGGCAAGCCAGAACGGACTGCCAGCAGAGCGTCCCCCGGAGTTCGGCTCGAATCCGGCTGGGGTTTCGAGCACCGCCACTTTGACCGGGGGGTGTGATCCCGCAGCAAATGGTCGTAGATCTTACGGGCCGTGGCGGAGGTCTCGCCCGAACCCAGCAATAGCACCGGGCCCGGCAAGACGGGCTGTATGTCGTGGGATTGCCGGGCTTGGGCGCTGGAACCTGTAATGGAGCTTGCCTGCTCTCTCTTGGCCGGCGAATCTGGACACATTAGGTGGATTATAATCACTTGGGAGACCGCCGTCTGCGCGTGCCGGGCGCTTGGCTGCGGCCGGCGATCCACGGAGCCTCGGGGAGCGTGCTGCTGGTTCAGCGCTGCAGCACGCTGTCCGACATGACTGTATCCAGCGTCTCAAACAGGCGATCGGCGTCGCGCTGGCTGAACACCAGTGGAGGCTTGATCTTCAACACGTTGTGCAGCGGGCCATCGACGCTGAGCAGCACGCCCAGGTCTTTGGCGCGCTCGATCACGTAGTAGGCCTCAGCGTCGGCAGGCTCGAGCGTCTCGCGATCGCGCACCAGCTCCACGCCCAGGAAGAGCCCCTCGCCGCGCACGTCGCCAATGAGGGTGTGGCGGTGCATCAGCTCGCTCAAGCCCTGCTTCAGGTAGGCGCCCACCTGGCGGGCGTTCTCCTGCAGCCCCTCCTGCTCGATCACTTCGAGCACCGCCAGGCCCGCGGCGCACGAGACCGGGTTGCCGCCGAAGGTGTTGAAGTACTCCATGCCCGTCTCGAAGGAGGCGGCGATCTCGGGCGTGGTCACCACCGCCGCCATGGGGTGGCCATTGCCGATGGGCTTGCCCATGGTGACGATATCGGGTAGGGCGCCCTGCAGCTCGAATCCCCAAAAGTGGGAGCCCACGCGGCCGAAGCCGATCTGCACCTCGTCGGCGATGCACACGCCGCCGGCCTGGCGCACGGCCTCGAACGCCGCCTTGAGGAACCCGGGCGGGGGGACGATCTGTCCGGCCACGCTCATCAGGGGTTCGGCGATGAAGGCTGCCAGCCGCCGGTCTTGGCGCTGCATGCGCTCGATCGCCCGCTCCACCTCGGCCACATATTTCAGCCCGACTTCGGCGTCATCCCGCCGATACAGCCCTCGGTAGACATCCGGTATGGGGACCTTGTGGACATAGGGCGGCGGCCCTTCGCCGCCGGGGCCGTCGAATTTGTAGGGGCTGATGGAGATCAAGGAGGTGAGATTGCCGTGGTAGGCGCCGTCCAGGACGATGATCTCCGTGCCTCCGGTGTGGGCCCGGGCCAGCCTGAGTGCGAGGTCATTCGCCTCGCTGCCGGAGTTGACCAGGAAGCACATCTTGAGTGGTTCGGGCATACGGGCGGTAAGCCGCTCCGCATAGGCCATCCTCAATGGGTGGAGATAGCGGGTGTTGGTGTTCAGCACACCCATCTGGGAGGCCACGGCTGCGACCACGCGTGGGTGGCAGTGCCCCACATGGCAGACATTGTTCACGCAATCCAGGTAGGCCCGGCCCTGCTCATCGATCAGGTAGCATCCTGCACCACGCAGGATTTCCAGCGGCCTGCGATAGGCTAGGCTGAGTGCGCCGCTGAAGTGGCGCCGGCGATGTCGCAGCACCTGGGCCGGATCAGGCGCGGTGGGCTTTGGGATTTCGGGAAGGCCGACCAATGGTGCGGGGTCGGGCGAAAAAGCGCGCCACACCCGATCATGCTCGGGAAGCGCCGCGCCGGGGAAAGTCCCTTGATGGCCAAGCAGGTCGGTGATGATCTGCAAGTGCAGGTGGGACGGCCAGCCGCCGTTCTCGTCTGGGCTGCCCAGGCTGCCGATCCGCTCTCCCGCCTCAACTTCTTGGCTGATCTGCAGCGCATCCAGGGATGCGCGACTCAGGTGCCCGTAGAGTGTATAGAAGCGCCCGGCCTCGGTATCGTGTTCCAAGATGAGAGTGGGGCCGTAATCCCAAGGCTCACGATTGTCCTGCAAGCTATGGACCCTTCCACAGAGGGGCGCGTGCACACCGGTGCCCTCCGGCGCGAAAAGGTCAATCCCTAAATGCAGCGTGCGCCAGACCGGGCCCCAGTTGGTCTGGGCCCGGAAGGCCTCCCGAGTGTTCCAGGCGCGAGCTTCGCCGTAGGCACCGATCGCTGGAAGGGCCGAAGGCTCTAGCGATAGATGCGCGGCAGGATTTTCAATCGCCGACCGATCGATGAGCGGACTTCCCACGCTCAGGTCGAGCGTCGGCGCTTCGCGCAAGCTCTGGGTGCCTTCCAGCACGGAGGCGAAAGATCCCGCCTGTTTTCTGAGCCAGGCCTGGAAGCGGGTTGAATGGGGCAGCGGTTCCCAGCCACAGGCCTCTCGGAAGGTTGCCTCCGCCAGACGAGGGTGAATCTGCTCCCAGGCGGAGAGCGCCCGCCAGGCCGGCGCCTCGCTGATGGTGAGGTACGGATCGGAAGGATCGATCTGTTTCTGATGGGCGGCGATGGCCACGCTGGTGCAGAGCCGCATGGCAATGAAATCGTAGAGCAGCGCCACTTCGGGCTCCTCGAGCGGGAAGCCCGCGTGGTAGCCGCGCAGCACTTCGGCGGCGGCCGAAAGCGGGTCGGGTTTGTCGAGCAGCGCGTAGGCGGCGGCGATCGCCACCTCGCTAAGCACGAAGGTCTTGAGCATGTCGCCGAAATCGAGCAAACCCAGCGTGGGCGGCTGGTCCAGCTCCGGCTGGTGCACGAT
>Ga0190360_1000815_pt1 | contig 16718 bp, 14 predicted proteins | sample 48721834_MG_FD_161271 | JGI IMG/M metagenome (GOLD analysis project Ga0190360, IMG submission 161271) | Hydrothermal vent microbial mat bacterial communities from Southern Trench, Guaymas Basin, Mexico - 4872-18-3-4_MG | ecosystem: Environmental > Aquatic > Marine > Hydrothermal vents >... | reverse complement strand
TGATTTTATGCGTTATTTGATAAAGTATCGGACTGCAGATGAGGTATTTATTGTCAATAAAGTTAATCTCGCTGCACTGCTTGGAACGGATATTTCAAATTTAAGCAATTTAAAGGACTGGATTTTAATAACAAACTTTACTGGAATGGGACAGTTTGGAAAAGATAGGATTTCATATATATTGGCAGACATTAACGATGTAATAAATGATTATAATATAAAATTGACAAAAACATTAGGTAATATAGATAATAGTAAGATTTTTGAAATTATACATGGAACTTGCGAAGAATCATGGAGGTTAAAATATAAGGGTGGTTTTCAAGATATTTTTTATCTAACAACTCTCGATAAGACAGTATTACATTATAATTTAGTAAGTAAGATGACTGATTTAGAATTAGGCGTATATATTCAACCGATTAATCAAGGGTGCGGTGTCCATTGCGAATTTGATTTGTATTATAATCCGGCAGACACTAATGAAGGAAGTATTAAGAAATCATTTCTTGAAATAAGTAAAAAATTAATGGATATTGGAGCATTTTTCAACCGTCCCTATGGTTTATGGGCTGATGAAATGTATGCAAGAGTTTCAAATGAAACGATAAGTGCATTAAGGAGAGTAAAAGAAATTTTTGACCCAAATAATATAATGAACAGGGGTGCATTATGTTTTAAGGAGGAATAAAAAATATGCCATTTGAAGATTATGAAGATACAATTAAAAAATGTTTAAGATGTTCGTTATGTAAGTGGATTCCTCAGATTCAAATAAAAAGTCAAAAATATGCCTCTATTTGTCCATCTATTGATTATTACAATTATCATACTTATTCAGGAGGAGGCAAAATTATCCTTGCTTTATCGATATATTTAAATAGACTTGAACCAAGTGAAGAGCTTGCAGATATCGTATACAAATGTTCTACATGTGGTGGGTGCGCAATTTCATGTAAATATCTTAATAAGCTAGAACCTCTTGAAATAATATATGAATTACGGGAATTGTTAGTCGAAAAAGGTATAGGACCTATGCCTAAACAGAAATTATATGCAGAATATGCTATGGAAAAACATAATCCATATAACGAACCACCAGAACAAAGAATGGACTGGGTTTCAGAAGATATAAAAATAAGTAAAAATGCTAAAATTGCTTATTTTGTGGGATGTACATCATCTTATAGAAGAAAAGAAATTGCAAAGGCGACAGCAAAAATATTAAATAAAGCAGGGGTCGAATTTCAACTTTTAGGCTCAGATGAATGGTGCTGTGGAAGTCCTTTACTAAGGACAGGTATGAAAAAGGAAGCATTGGAATTAATGAACCATAATCTAGACCTAATTGAAAGTTTAGGAATTGAAGAAGTGGTATTTAGCTGCGCAGGGTGTTATTCTACATTTAAAGCACATTATCCACGTTATCGAAAATATAATTTCAAGGTGACTCACACATCAGAATTATTTAATAGATTGATTGATGAAGGTAAATTAAAATTAAAAGAGAATCTAAAAATTAAAGTAACTTATCATGATCCATGCCATTTAGGACGTGATTCTGAGCCATATCCTGAATGGAATGGTAAGATGGTCGAAGTGATGCCACTTATTTCCATTCCAGTGCCACCAAAACCCCTTAGACGAGGTACAAATGGGACATACGAACCCCCAAGAAATGTACTGAAAAAAATACCTGGAATTGACTTTGTAGAAATGGAACGAATAAAAGAATATTCATATTGCTGTGGAGCTGGAGGCGGAGTTAAAGCTCAATATCCGGATTTTGCTCTATTTGCCGCTAAAAATCGAATTGATGAAGCAGAATCCACAGGAGCAGAATCTTTAATTTCTGCTTGCCCATTTTGTGCGACCAATTTAAAAGACGCAATTGACGATTCGGGCTCAAAATTAAAATTTTATGACTTGAGCGAATTATTATTAAAAAGTTTGGAGGATAAGGAGGAATAATAATGAAAATAGATAAAAAAATCTTGAACGAGATCCAAGATATCGTAGGTAAGGAAAACGCAACTGACAATGAAGTTATCCTTGAATCATATACATATAATTGGTGTGTTGAATTTATCAATGTAATGGAAGGTAAGAACCCGATACCATTTTGGCATAAACCAATTGCCGTTGTACTGCCATCTACTACAGAAGAAGTTCAAAAATTCGTAAAATTATGCAATAAATATCACTTAAAATTTAAAGCACAAAGCACCGGACTTGGTCCATGGAATCAACCATCGGAAGATGATGTTATTGTAGTAGACTTGCGTCGAATGAATAAAATTGTCAAAATAGACCCTAAAAATATGTATTGTGTCGTAGAACCATATGTTACTGGTGCACAATTACAAGCCGAACTATTAAAATATGGATTAAATTGCCATATGCCAGGCGCAGGACCACAAGTATCGCCATTAGCAAGTTCCACTTCAATGTGTGGGCCGGGTTTTACTTCATCATCAACAGGTTTTAGTGGACGTAATGTTCTAGGAACTGAATGGGTACTCCCTACTGGAGAGATTCTAAGATTAGGTTCATTATCATTAAAAGAAAATTCAGATTGGTTTCATGGTGATGGCCCGGGACCAAGCTTACGTGGAATTATGAGAGGATTTATCGGTACCAAATCTGGATTGGGAATATTTACTAGAGTTGCAATTAAGTTATTTCCATTTCCTTGTAATATAAAACAATTAGAAATAAAAAATATAATACCAAACTATGATTTCGATATACCAAATTATATGCAATTCCATTTAATTTCTTGTAAAAATTATGAAACTCTTGAACTTGCTTTTGACCGTATCGAAAAAGAGGGGATTACATTTATGTGTTTTCATACCTCCACTTATGGGCTTCATACAATTTTTTCAAATACTCAAGAAGAGTTAATGAACAGGGCAGTGGCGAGTCCGAGAATTAAAAATCCATTAGTAGTACTCATAACGGCAAATACTAAACGAGAATTTGAATATAAGGAAAAAGTACTAAAAACAGCAATTGAAGAATTAAAAGTTAAAGATGTAGTAGCTACCGGAAAATATATTCCACCAAATATTGCCTATGCTGAAGCCTTAAGAAGTGCATTAGGAATGCATGGATTTTTGGCAACTGGTGCTTTCCAATCAACTCATGGTTCTATGGATACCTCAAGATTGTGTAGAGTATTAATGGAACGAAATCTACCCTTAAAAAAAGAATATATAGATAAAGGGCTCATTGGGAACGATGAAGGAAAAGGTAATTGGTCAACAAGTTATGAACATGGACACTTTTATCATATAGAAACCCCTACAATGTATGACCAGACAAAAGTTGAAAGTGTTGAGGGATTTGTTGAATATTTGGACAGGTGTAATAAATTAGACTTAGTAGAACATTTAGGAATACCATTTTTTATCGAAGGCGACAAAATGCACGATTGGTATGGACCACAATGCTCTAATTATCATATCTGGCTAAGGAAAATAAAAACAAAATTTGACCCTAATTTTGTAGCTGATAGTGGATTTTATATTTCACCAGAAAAAGAGGAAAATAAAACAACTTGATCATTTCATTATTCCATAAAATAATACATGGTCCAGACTAAACGGTTCTAAATTTATTTCTTCCTTAACTTCAAAATCATTTATTTCTAAAATCTTTTTTTCTTCTTCAAAAACTAAAGATGGCTTTTTAGTAACATCAATACTTTGGGATTTAACACATAATAGAAACCATCCTTTTGGTTTTAAAAACATTAATGCATTATCAATTAATATTTTAGCTTGCTGAGGTTGAGCAACGTCCATATAAATACCATCGACTTCTTCAATAAGCATCCTATACGATTCCGGTATTCTAGCATCAGCTAAAATAGGGATTAAATTTTTTCTTTCTTCACATAATGCAACGAAATCTCTCATAGAACGCTCAGCAAAATCAACACCATAAATTCTACCTGAATTACCAATAATATCAGAGATATGACTTGCAGTAGTCCCGGACGATACACCTAAATATAAGACAACAGAGCCAATTTTAATAGGTAATTTGGATAGTCCTTTATAAATTGCTGCAGCTAATTTACTTCTATTTATTGCCCAATTTCTATATTCAAGATCATCACTTTTAATTAAATTTTCACCATAAACAGATTTTCCGGGTATTAAGTTTATTGTAGCTAACTTTTTCAATTCATTTTGATAATAAACAAAGACTCCTTCAATATCTTTAATTTTCTTAAACTTCATCTTAATCACTCAAGATTTTTTAGATTTATTTCCTCTTCTTCTTTTTGATTTCTTTCGATCTCTTTTTGATTTACTTTTTTTAGGTTTCTTTTTAGGTTCGGGATACTTCTTTTTTATCTCAGAAATTCTTGTTTTTAGGTCTGCAAGAAGTTTTTCTCCTTGGTCTTCTGATGAAAATGCATCTAATCTTGATGCAATACTAAGTTTACCTGCAAGTGCTCTTGAGATTTTACCTCTTATCCACCAAGGAGATCCATGAACATCTTCCCATTGAAATATTAATCCATGCTTAGGAGGTTTAGCCCCTGTCCTAATTGATCTAAAAAGTGCTTGCTCAGCACCAATAATTTGAATTGTTGACGATGGCTTTTTGGCTAATTCGTCTAGGCCGCCAGCTAAATTCATTAATCTTGCAGCTAATAATGGACCAATAATTGTAGAAATATTAGGAGCAATTCCATACATACCATCCGATAGATAATTTGCCAATTTATCCCGAAATTCATAGATTTTTCTTGTTATTTCGCCAAATTCCATCATATATTTTAAATCTTCTTCTTGAAAATTTGCACCTATCGATTTTTCAATCGCAATTAAAATTTTGTCTATTTTATCTTTAGGGATATTAAGATTTTTTAAAGAATCTGGTGAAAAGTTTTTTCTGTTCCCTAATGTTGATACAAGTTTACTATAAGTCAAATGATTAGGTATTAATTTGTCTAATTCTGGAAAATGTAAACTATACCATTCTCGTAGTCGTTCAGAAAAAACATTTACAGATTTATCAATAATATCAATGGTCGATATTATCTGACATAATAGTTTATCCTTTTTTTCGGAAACTGTACTGATCTTTTTATGAGTAATAATTGAATTAACCGATTTAATTAGTGCTTGAAATTCAAAACTATTATTTACAAAATTTAGATCTTTTAAGATTCCCAATAAATTACTCCTAAGATATTTTCCTCCTTTATTAGGGACTTCAATAACACATTTTAAATTCTTATTTTTTAATTGTAATCCCAGATTTTGATCTTCAACTGAAATTGTTTCTTGATTTTCTAAACTAACTCGGTTAATAAGGGAATTAAACTCCTCAATAATTTTCCCCTTTTGTAAATTATATAGTTTTTGGGCAATTAGATTAGCATCTTTATCAAATAATTCTTTATCAATAATTTCATTATGTTCATTGATCGCAAAAATACCTGCTATTGTTTCTGTAATATAGATCATTTTATACACCAGATCTGAATAATATTTAATTGAAATTACTTTTTTATTATTAGCTAATTTTAATTTGTTGTTTAATCAAACCAAATTGTCTATAAGGTTAATAAGGTTGTTTCAAGTCTGTAAGGAAATTGATTAGACCACAAAATGTATGTCATATATTTTTTAATTCAATATTTTTTCTCATTAATATGTGATAATAATCCATTTATCAATTTATTTATAAGTTAAATTCGATGATAATTTTAAAAATATAATTATTTACTCATTTAAAGAAGTTTATAAAGTCTAATTTTGATTTTATGAATTTATTATAAACAGATTTATAGTAGAATTTAATTAAAATATTTTTATTAAAGAGATTTATCGGAAGATTTAAAATTTTTGTTCATTTGATTAAATCGGTAATAGGAACGGAATTAAAAAATCTTCAAATTAAATTATATATCAAAGAATTAATGCAAAAATTTTTTGAAATCAAAATTATTATTTAATCGCAAATATTTGAGGTAGATTTAACATTCAAGAGTTTAATGATCAATCAGACCCGTGTTTAATAACAAAAATAGGTAATATTAAGTTAAGAAATCCATTAATATTAGCTGCGGGTATTTTAGGTATTTCACCATTTTTATTAAAAAGGGTTTATTTGGCGGGTGCAGGTGCAGTTGTTTCAAAAAGTATCGGGTTAGAACCCAATATAGGGAATTCGAATCCAGTTATTGTGGGAACTGACTGTGGAGTAATTAACTCTATGGGGCTTCCAAATCCAGGAATTAATGAATTTATTGACGAATTAAAGAGTTTAAATTTAGATAATTTTCCTCTTTTTGTCAGTATTTTTGGATATACAGAAAATGAATTTGAAATTCTTGCCAAAAAATTATCAAAAATTCCGATGGTAAAAGCAATCGAATTAAATATTTCATGTCCGCACTCAGTTATATCGCAAATTGGACAAGACCCCGAAATAACTAGAAAGGTAGTAGAAGCAGTTAGAGAGTCCACTGACCTTCCACTTTTTGTCAAATTAACTCCAAATGTTACTGATATTACTAAGATCGCAAAGGCAGCAGAGTTGGGGGGAGCTGATGCAATTATTGCAATTAATACGGTTCGGGCAATTGCAATTGACATAGAAACAGGAATGCCAATATTAAGTAACATTTATGGAGGCTTATCTGGGCCTGCAATTAAACCTATAGCAATTAGAGCGGTTTATGATATTTTTAAAACGGTTAATATTCCAATTATTGGAGTAGGTGGAATACTTAAATGGCAAGATGTAATTGAATTTTTTTATGCAGGCGCATCTGCGGTTCAAATTGGAACTGGAATAATACGAGAAGACTTGGATATTTTTAGAAAAATTTCTATTGGCTTAATACAATATCTTAATAGAAAAAATATTTTGAATATTCAAGATTTAATTGGTAAAACTCATAAATTAATCAGGATAAAAAGGGAAAAAAAATGAATTTTATTGAAAAACCATTAATTGTAAAATTGATAAATGCTAGACAAGAAACAAAAAAAATAAAGACATTATACTTTAATTATCCATTAGCAGAAGTATTGCCGGGCCAATTTTTTATGGTCTGGACATTTTTTGATGAAATACCAATCAGTGTTTCATATATAGGTGGAAAAAATATTTGTGGTATTAGTGTTAAGGAGGTAGGTGAAGCTACCCGCTTTTTAAATTCTCTATCAAAGGGAGATATTATTGGTATTAGAGGACCTTATGGTACTTTTTTTAATACAATTAAAAGCGGTGATATATTAATAGCTGCTGGAGGAATTGGAATTGCACCTCTTATGCCGTTGATACAAAAATTAATATCTTTTCAAAGTATTAAAATTACATGTGTATTAGGTGCAAAAACTGCAGACGAAATTCCATTTCTCAAAGAATTGCAGATAATCCAATCTAAATTCTTAAAATTGATGATATGTACCGATGATGGGTCTATGGGATTTACCGGAACAGTAAGTGATAAAGTTAAGGATTTATTAATTGATGAAAATTTTAATATGGTCTATACATGTGGACCAGAGCTAATGATGAAAAAGATTTTTGAAATGACTCAGAAGAAGAATATACCAATTCAAGCAAGTCTTGAGAGAATAATGAAGTGTGGAGTAGGAGTATGTGGACAATGTGTAATTGACCCGCCAGGGTTAAGAGTGTGTAAGGAAGGGCCAATTTTTTGCGACGAACAACTAAAAACAATGGGTGATTTTGGTAACTACAAACGAGATTTTAGTGGTTGTATCAAAAAAATTTAAATTGCTTGTTTGTATCTTATTTTTAAAATAATAGTGTGTTTGAATATGTCAAATAAAGAAAATAATGAGAAAATAATTGAATTATTACAAGACATAATATATCTACAATCGGTTGTAGCTACAGAATTAATTAGAATTACAGAAAATACATCAAAGATTCTAAACAAGAATAATCCACCCGAGTCATGCCTAAAAGAACATGAAAAATTGGAAAAAATTATAATAAATATCGCTGAAAAATATTGCTCCGATAAAATTTCTGATCTTAAACAGCACGTGTTAAAGCACCAATAATTTTAATTCAATAAGTTTTAAAATTAGTATCGGTTAATTAAAATGAGAGCCATGAAAAAGAAGAAATTTTTTAAACGCCAAGATAAAGAATATAAAAAAATTAAGAAAAAAAGAATAAGAGAATATGAGAAAAAGAAAAAATTGAGCCCTGAAGAGATTGCAGCAAGAAAAAAAGCTCAAAAATCTTTATTATATAAAAAGAAACATTCAAACGATTATAAAATATAATTTAAATTTTTGAATTATTTTTATTTATGTCTTCATTTTTTGTATTTTATAAATGACTAATATTTACCTTAAGAATTTTATATTTAGAATTTATAACTAATTTACAATTATTTTGTAAAATAGAAATGAGTATATAAAATGGACGAACATCCAATAATTATTGATGGATTAAAATTCAAGTGTAAACAATGTGCCGAATGTTGTAAGAAGTGGAAAGGTACAATCTATATTTCTATTTATGAAGTAAAATTAATAGCTGAAAAACTTAATCTAACACTTGAAGAATTATTTAATAAATTTATCCATTTTGAAGAGGAGAAATGTGTCTACTGTGGGCAAGAATTAAATTTGACATATTTAGCAGTAAACCAAATTAACAATCGTTGTATCTTTTTGGATAAAAACGATAAGTGCATTATACATGAATTTAAGCCTTTTCTATGTAAAATATTTCCTTTTTGGTCAATCATAATGGAAAATAAGACAAAATTTGAAGAATATTCTGAGCTATGTTCGGGTGTAAATACACCGGATGGAGATTATTATACTAAAGACCAAATAAGAAAATTCTTGATAAATGAGGAAAATTATTTACAAAATCTAAATCGTATAGCTTTAATTATGAATTCAATCGATGAAAATGAAATACTTGCCTTAGCAATTAGTGATTTAGACCTTGATATTGATATGGACGCTATTGATTGTCTAAAAAATTCTCTTATTATTGAAAAAATCAGAATTTTGACTAATATGAATTCATAATTATTTTTATTTTTTTATTTTTTTAAGTTTCATTGACCAATAATTTAATTAAATCAAAATTTATTATTCAGAAATGGTTATGAATTATTTTTCTTTAATATTTTTTTAATTTAATGTTATTTTTTAATATGTAATTTTTGATGATAATTAAAAATTAAAAAAAGATAAATAAATTTGAAATTAATAATTGGATAACTTTAGAAATAATTAATTTAATTGGCGTATTAGAGCATGTTTGATTTACTTATAACCAATGCAATTATTTATCCTTTAGACAGAGAAAATCACATCGGGCAAGGTATGGCTATTAAGGGTGGAAAAGTTGTAAAAATATATGAAGAAGAACGGGCAAATAGTTCAATTACTGCCAAGAAAGTTGTAGATCTTAACGGTAAAACAATCATTCCTGGATTTAATGATTGTCATTTCCATTTTATTGAAACTGCCGTTCTTAAAAAAATTGGGTTATATATATCAGAAGTTATTGATGGAAAATTGTATCCAAACAATCTTGAGGGTATAGGGCAAAAAATTAAAAGTTTTGCAGAAAATTTACAAAAAAATAAGCCAATTCTATGTTATAATTATATTATACCTTCAATAGAAGAGGATAGATTACCATTCAGACAAGAAATAGATAAGTGGTGTCCAGATAGAATTATTATAATAGTTAGTATGGATGGGCATTCGAGTTCTTATTCAACAAAGGCATTAAAAGCAATGGGTATTTCACCTAATGGGCATAATGGTATTTTAAAAGGTGAAGAACACGAATTTAACATGAAACGACTTAAAAAAATAATTGAAAAATCAATATCCATCAGCAATTTAGTAAATGGAATTCAAGATTTATTAAATGATGCAATTCAGCATGGAATTGTAGGTATTCATTGTCTGGATGGGTTTGATGAACTTAAGCGTGACTTAACTTTATGGTTTCTGTCATTTTTCGGCGGTCTGTTTCCATTATATATTCGGTTATATCCACAAATAAGAGATGCAAATCGGGTTATTCCAATTACTAAAAGAATGAGCTATAAACGCATAGGGGGCTGTGGGGGCTGGGAAATGGACGGTTCAGTGAATTCACAAACTGCAGCATTTTTTGAACCTTATAAAAATTCAGAAGATAATAAAGGTAAGTGCTATTTTACTCAAGAAGAAGTAAATTATTATGTTAAATTAGCAAATGATTTGGGTTTTCAAATATGTTCTCATGCAATTGGTACTAGAGCAATTGAACGCATTTTGTCTTCTTATGAAACAATATTAAAGAAAAAGGAGGAGACCAGAAAAAAAATAAATCCACTTCGACATAGAATTGAGCATTTTGAATTTCCTACTAATGACCAAGTCGAAAGAGCTATTGATAAATTAAAGATATTAATAAGTGCACAGCCAGGTTATTCTTGGATGGACGAAACATTTCAACAAGCTTATCATAAATATTTAACTCCAGAACAATATCAACGTCAAATTCCACTCAAGTCAATTGTTGAACGAGGAGGTATCATTTTAGGGTCTTCAGATAGCCCGGTACAACACCTCAACCCATTTATTCAAATACATGGGATGGTCAATTTTCCGATAAAAAAAGAAAGATTGAATATCTATCAAGCTTTACGCACATATACATATAATGCAACTTATTCAACCTTTGAAGAAACAGACAGAGGAACCTTAACACCTGGAAAAAATGCAGATTTCATTATTTTAGACAAGGATCCATTTAAAACGCCTTCTTCTGGATTAATAGATATAAAAGTTTTAAATACCTATATTAAAGGTCATAAAGTTAATAAAATTCGCCTCAATATACTCAAATTATTGTTAAAAAGTTTATTTACTAAAAAAAAGAAGATATAAATTTTTTAACCATTTTTTAACATAAAACTAATTTTATCACTAAATTTCTCTTCGCACTATTCTTTTAAATATATTATTAACCGTGATTAACGAATTTTTTATGGATTTATAATAAATCATCCTTGTTAAGAAAAATGAGAGCCCTCTTGCTTTTAAAATCTGTCTGACTTTTTTAGATGGAGAATTAAAAAACCTTGTTTCAGAGTAAGCTTTAGTAATTAATTCAGACATTTGATCAGGAGTTAGATTGGGATATTTAACAAGGGGTGTAAACCAAGTATAATTTTTCCAATTTTTATTTAAAAGCATGCCATTTTTTTCTATTTCATTTCTTAATTCAGTTTGTGGATATGGTGTTAACAAAGAAAATGTGGGTAAATCTATGTCTAAAAGTTTTGTATATTCAATTGTAGATTCAATATCCTTGATAGTGTCATTAAAATCGGCACCTAATATAACATTTCCTTGAATGATAAATCCCAAATCGTGAAGTATCTTGATACCTCTTTTAATTTCGTCAAATTTAATCTGTTTATTTAAACTTTTCAAAGCTCTATTTGAAAAACTCTCGATTCCTAAAAACAAAAAGATAAATCCGGCTTTTGCCATTTTTTCAAATGTCTCGGGATATTTATTTACCATGTCAATTCGTGCGGTTGTCATAAAAAACATATTAAGTTTAGATTTAATTATAGCATCACACAAATTTTTAACATATTCATTATAAACCATAAAATTATCATCTATAATGTACAAAAATTGGCTAAATTCTCTTATTTCGTTCATTTCTTTAATTATATTTTTAATTTTTTTTACTCTATATTTTTTTTGGTAGAAAACATGGATTGAACAAAATTTACAATTAAATGGGCATCCTCTACTTGTTTCCATTAAATCTGCAGGTAATCCAAAAAAATTATAAGATTTTCTTAATCTAAGTGGTCTTAGATATCGAGCAGGAGGAGCAATAGAATTGAGATTAGATAATTCTCTAGATGGATTATGTGTAATTTTACCATTAATTTTATATGATAGCCCTTTTACCCCTATAGGACTATTTTTTGCAATTAATTCTCTAAAAGTTAGTTCACCCTCTCCTCTAATAATTATATCGACTCCTGGAAAAGATATTGTTTCATCTGGAACTAGGGTAGGATGCCAACCACCAATCACAGTTTTAGCGCCATAGCTTTTTGCTAGATTTGCAAGGGCATAAACATGATAAATTTGTGTACTAAAATTACAACTAATACCAACATAATTCGGCTTAAAATCGTTTAGTTCGTTAATTAAATCGTTTTTTCTTAAAATTCTATAGTCAAAAATTCTAACATCTGCTAGATCTAAAATATTGGCTGCAATACACTCAAGTCCTAAAGCGGGAAATAAAATAGCGTTCTTTGGGCCAAAACTATAGTCTTTTGGGTAATCTGGTTGTATTAACAAAACGCGTGTTTGTTTTTTTGGAGAAACCATGCTTTATATAAATATCATTGTTTATATAAATATTAAGACTTAAAATAATTAAAAATTAAATTTATCACTAAATAATTTGGAGAGTCAGGAAATTGCAACATACATCCGGTGAAATTCCGGATAATATTTGTTTAAAACCATTTCTACCATTATTGTCATTTTTATGGCGTGTTTATAGAAAATTAGGGGGGAAGGTGTAGATAATTATGATGAAATGGGAAATGAGAGCATTTTTAAATTTTTTGAGACCAGATTAAATGAATCAATTTTTATAACTAAAGAAGTTATCAACGGTAAAATAAAGAATCCAGATAAAGTCTTGAGTTATATTATAATGCTCCCATCATTAGTTATTAGAAGCGATTTAGTAATTGGAACTCAGAAATTATTCGGTGGAGATTCGGTAGACATTAGTTTTGCAGTTGTCCATGATTATAACTAAGAACTATTATTAGTTTTAAATTGCCACTGTGAAGATGGGATCCCTGTAGATTGGTATATGGTCCAAGAAGATGACGAATTACTTAACCGAAGACATATGAAATTGGGTTATAAGTCAAAAAAAAATTCCTAGACGAATTAACAACCACGTCAAATCTGCAAAAGTTTTAGTAGATGTGTTAAAAGATATCCGGAATGAACGCACACCTCAATGGAGTAATTCTGATTATTATGTAGGAGTTGTTATTTCAAACTGGGCGATTAACTTAATGTGCCAGCCAAGTAATTATGAAAATATTGCTGAAACTTATGATGGACGGGCAGCTAAAGATATTTATAAATTACCGGATTATACTTTTGGTCTGGAACCATTTCCTTCTACATTTAATTTATTTTTCATGAAAGGAAGATCGGAGTTTTGTAAAATTTTAGCCTCAATTACAACAAATATGTATTTTTACATACAACCATTTGAACCGTATAACTTCAATTTGATTAAAACAAGAACTCCGGAATTCTTTAATATTTATAAGGAAATGGTCGAAAAAGAAGGAGTACCCTTTCCAATTCAAACAATTAATATCTATTATAAAAATTTGAAAGAAAAAGACCCAAATATAAGATTCGAAAAAAGCTATCCAAAAGGCAATTTTATTAGATCAGATGATATTGGAATGGATTTAGAAGAATTTTTACATGGAGTTTTTTCGACATAAATCATGAAACACCACCCCAAAAAATAGACCAAACAAAAATTTTATCAATTGGAATTGGTAGAGAAACAAAATTTATAAAATAAGACAATATTAGATGCAGAATTAGGGCGGATGCCGGGACTTGAACCCGGGACCTCACGATCCACAGTCGCGAATCATAGCCAACTAGACCACATCCGCCATTGCTATAGAAGTATTGCCCTTCTTTTAAAAATACTGTTATCACTTATATATATTATATGATTGTTTCATCATTTAAAAATAGAAGATATATTTTAAATTTTCGCTTTTAAAAACGATTGAAATAAATATCAAATTTTAATTTTATTCCAAATATGTACATCTATAGTTTAAAATTGCTGTGTTTTGTTTTAAACATATTATTTATCGAGAAATCTGGAAACGGTTAATATCATTAGGTTTAAATTTTGTTTTATTTAGGTCTTTAATTTCCTCTTATTTAATTTTCAGTATTTTAGCGAATATCTTTTTGACTATTTTGAATTTCAATTAAATTAATTTTTTTAATCGATAAAAACTTGTTAGATTGTATTTTAAATTACTAAAAATAGACACTATAACTAAAATAATTATTAAAAATCCATTATATTTAATAATATTAAATAATTTAAGAAATTTTAATTTGATTTCACTTGAGAGATTATAAAAATCTTTAATTTATTGTTTTTATTAGAAAATAAATTTAAAAAAGTATCGACAAACTTTTATTTTCCAAGATTTCAAATATTATCGTTATTAAAATGAAGAAAAATATTATTTTATCAATATTCCAAAATTTTAAAATTAACTTGGTTTATTAAGAAATAAAATAATCATAATTGATATAAATGCCAAATATTAATCTAAATCCCCCAAGTGGAATGAGAGATTTCTTACCATTGGAAGTAGAGAAACGAAATTATATTTTAAATATAATTAAAAGAACTTATGAAAAGTATGGGTATATGAGTATTGAAACTCCTGCAATGGAAAGATTAGAAGTTATTTATGGAAAAACGGGTAATGAGCAAGATAAATTAATATTTGAAATCTTAAAAAGAGGAGAGAAACTGGAGAAAGCATTGAAAAGTTCGGAGCAATTATCAGATTATGGATTGAGATTTGATTTAACAGTCCCATTGTCTAGATATTTTGCAAATTACTATGCCCAACTTCCAAGAATTTTCAAAAGGTATCAAATTGGGCCAGTATGGAGAGCCGAGAGGTCTCAAAAAGGTAGATATCGTGAATTTTATCAATGTGATATCGATGTTATAGGTTCAAGTTCTCCATATAACGAAATTGAGATTATTTTAGCCACAGTCGATGCATTTACAGAATTAGGATTTGAAAATTTCATTATTAATTTAAATGATCGCCGAATTCTTTATCAGATTCTTAAAATTCTAGAGATATTTTCTGCAGAAGATACATTAATCATTCTCGATAAAATAGATAAGATCGGTAGAAAAGAGGTAATAAGACAACTTAATGAAATAATAGGAGAAGATAAAACAAACAAGCTATTAATTATATTTGATTCTGTTGAAAAAATAGAGAATGCCGCAGAAGCTATTAAAAAATTTGAATTGGCAGTTAAAATATTAAATTCAAAAGAATTCCAAGAAAAACCATATTCTGATTTATATCTCATTGCAGATACATTAGAGAAAATTGGACTAAAAAAAGGGAAAATAATATTTAATCCATATATGGTACGAGGTATGACTTATTATACAGGGCCAATTTTTGAAATTACAATACCTGACGTCCCCTTTTCTTTGGCTGGGGGAGGTAGATATGACGAACTAATAGGAAAATATCATAAATATAATACACCAGCCGTAGGAATTTCTATTGGATTTGAAAGATTATATTATTTGATGAATGAAAGAGAAATGTTTCCTGATGACTTATTACAAAACGAAATATTAATGACAGTTTTTTCCCAAGAATTCATGATAGACTCCTTCAAAATTGCGGATTTACTTAGATCTGCAGGTTTTAAAGTATTTTTGTATCCAGAACCTAATGATAAAATAAGTAGACAATTAGCTTTTGCCATTAAAAATAATTTTAAAATCGTAATTTTCTATGGAGAAAATGAGAAAAAAAATAACAGTCTAACCATTAAAAATTTAGCTTTAAATAAACAGGATACGCTTGCAATGGACTTAGTAGAAAATTATATTAGAACCCAATTAAAACAATAGATAATTCTAAATTAATAATTATCAATGAATCACATCGGAATAATATTAAATTTTTTAGAACAACTTTAAAAATTTGGTGAAAATATGATTCAGTTCTTAAAAAAATATGTCCTGCATCATTTAATACTTGGAATAATAATGATTATAGAGGGTATTTTATTTTTAACGGATAATTGGTTAATTATGGGTATAATTTATTTAGTTATAGGATTGATATTATTTATTGACGATCTTTTAGCGGAGACTATTGATAAATCAATGATGAAAAAGTTACCTTCAAAAATTCAAGAAGAAAATGTATTGAAATTAATTGGACTGATAGTTTTTATAATTACAACGCTAATATTTATTTATTTATATTTCTTTATTTAATCTTCAATATAGATTTCTTTGTGTTGCATTTTTAATAAACGAGCATATTTGCCATTAATTTGTAATAAATCTTCATGTGTTCCTTCTTCAATAATACCATTGGTTTTTTTGTCTAAAACAATTATTCTATCCGCATTTTTAATAGTTGAAAGTCTATGTGCAATAATAATGGTGGTACGACCTTGTCGGGCTTTATTTAGAGCATCTTGGATGAGTGTTTCAGTATATGGATCAACTGAAGAGGTTGCTTCATCTAAAATCAAAATTTTCGGGTCTGTAATTAATGCTCGTGCAAAAGCAATTAATTGACGCTGACCTATTGAGATATTTGAGCCATTTTCTATTAAAAAGGTATCATACTTGTCAGGCAATGTTGCTACGAAATTATGAAGTCCAAGAAACTTTGAGACTGAAATCATTTTTTCAATATCTTTTTCGGTAGGATTATCAATAGCATATAATAAATTTTCTTTGATTGTACCAGTAAAAATAAAAGCATCTTGGGGAACAAGTCCGATCATTTTTCTTAAATCTTCTTTTTTGATATTTTTAATATCTATTCCATCAATTAATAT
>Ga0190360_1000814_pt1 | contig 16720 bp, 18 predicted proteins | sample 48721834_MG_FD_161271 | JGI IMG/M metagenome (GOLD analysis project Ga0190360, IMG submission 161271) | Hydrothermal vent microbial mat bacterial communities from Southern Trench, Guaymas Basin, Mexico - 4872-18-3-4_MG | ecosystem: Environmental > Aquatic > Marine > Hydrothermal vents >... | reverse complement strand
CCCATTATATAATTTCATACACTCTATTGAACAAAATGAATCTTTCGGAGTATCCTTTCCGCAACGAGGACATGTCATAATCTAGATTTCACCACATAATTAGTTTAAGAATAAATTTTTAATAATTATTAGAAATTTAATTTGAAAAACCGATTTTTGATTTTATTTTTTTTATCTATATCTAGATTATAATTTCTCCAATTTAAATAATTCGAATTTATTTTTTCACCATAAAATGAGCAAATTATCCAAAAAATTATTTTAAATTAATTTCGAAATGTTTGATCCCCGCTTCATTTATAGAAACTAATTTAAAACCACTTTCTTTCATTATTCTCATCATTTTATCATTGTCTAAGAAGACATCACCTAAAACTTTTGAGATTCTACGTTTAATTATTATATCTAATATTAATAACAATAATTTAGTGCCTAATCCTTTACCTTGCCACTCATCAGCAATAACTATCGCCAATTCTGCACCATCTTCCTCGGGTACTAAAACATATCTCACTACCCCAATCATTTTTTCTTTACCATTTTCTGTTATTATTGCAATTAATGCAAAATTATTTACATAATCAATTTGAGTATACTGTTTAATCATCTTTTCATTTGGAGTAGGTCTGGTACTAAAAAATCTATAATATTTTGATAATTTACTCAAACTTAAATAAAATTCTACCCATATATCCCTATCTGAAGGCTTTATTGGACGAATAAATACTTTTGTTCCGTCTTTTAATGTTATATATTTCTCAAACTCTTTAGGATAAACACCTGGTTTTATTTTTTTCATATAGATCACTTGAAATTTAAAATGTATTAAGAAGATAGAAAATGGTACATTTTTTTAATTTGTTTTTAAATATCTTTAATTTAATTTCTAATAATTTTCATTAACACTTATTTAAATAGACAAAAAAGATTTTTAATAGTATTTATTTAAAATTGTTAAAAAGTTAATATTTAAGGATAATAATTACAATTTAATATCTGATAAATATTTTATTTAAATAGATAAATAAAATGGGTTAAAAATGACTGAACATCACAATTTTTCATTTTTTGGTATGAATGAGGCACTAATAATCCTAACCCATAGTTATGATGATAAAGTCCACTTCAATTTTATTAGGAAAAAAGATGACAACAATTGGGAAAAACTTGATGAAGGTCTACATATTGAATTGAATCTCAAAGAATTATCTAAAATTTTAGACTTTTTAGAACATGATGAAAAGACTTTGGTAATAATACATCAACACCCAGATTCTAAAAAAGTTAAAGAATTCAAGTTTGAAAAATCAAAAAATAAAAAATTAAAACAGAGAATATTATTTATTAGTGGCACTATTTTGAATATCCCTACTTATAGACCTTATAAAAGAGAGTTAATCAATGAGGATATTAGAATTTTCACGAAAATTTTAGATCATTTAGAAACAGAGAAAATCATAAACCAAAAAATAAATAAATAATTTTATTTTTTTAAATTTCAATGCCATCAAAGAAATTTTATTCACCCGTATTAAAACTAGTGGAAGTTTGTCATAAATGTCGGGCTTGTGTTCGAGCATGTCCGGTACAAGCAATAATTTTTGGAGTAGGAGAAGTAATCGTAGACCGAGTAAAATGTGCTGAATATATTTTTTCTCATGATAATGAATGTATTGAATGTGCATCAGAATGCCATACCGGGGCATTAGTATTAAAATTGTTTGAAATAGATGAAAACAATAATGTTAAACAAATAGATAAATAATTTTCTCTTTACTTTTATTGAATTTTAATAATTAACGAGAATTTGTATACAAACTAAAATCACTTAAATTTTTCGAGTTAAAACTGAATGTCCATTATTTTTTTAAGAATAAAATTTCATTATTAGTTTTATAAAGTTATTCAAATTATTTTTCATAACAAATAATTAATTGATGAAAATGTTGCCATTAAAAGGAATAAAAGTCTTAGATATAAGTCAATTTTTATCAGGCCCTTGGACTACTGTTCTGTTAGGTGATATGGGAGCAGAAGTAATTAAATTAGAACCTAAAGTCGGTGAAGCTATGCGTCTTTATACTTACATGAATTCAAGTTTGGATGCAATGTTGAGCCTATTACATAGAAATAAAAAGGGAATTACATTAGATATCCGATCCGAAAAAGGAAAGGAGGTATTTAAAGATTTAATTAAAAAAGTTGATGTCTTAATTGAAAATTTTACAAGTGGTGTAATGGAAAAACTCGGTTTAGGATATGACGTTCTAAAGGAAATAAATCCACAATTAATTTACACCAGTATTTCTGGCTTTGGACGGAGTGGCCCTTACCACAATAAGCCTGCATTTGATATTATTGCACAAGCAACTTCTGGGATCATGTATGTCGCAGAGAGAGTTGATAAACAACCAGTATTATTTTTTGCCGATACTGTTGCTGGTATTTTCGGAGCTCTTGGGACTGTAGTAGCATTATATTTCAGAAATCAAACTGGAAAAGGTCAATTAGTCGATATTTCCATGCAAGATGTCATGTATGCCATAAATAATCAAGCCGTAATTAAACGATTATTTGATGATATTTTTACCGAAGATGAGATTGTTTCAATGGGAATTAAGGGACAGGATGCCACTAATATTAAACTTCCATTATATAATTCATATCCCACCAAAGATGGATATATCGCAATTGTCGCAATTACTGATAGACAAGTTAGACGCTTATTAAAAATAATGGGAAAAGAAACATTGGCTCGAAAAAAGGAATTTCGAAATATAATAAATAGATTTAAAAATATTGATATTATTGATAAAACTGTAAGTGAATGGACTAAAAATAAAACTACTGATGAATTGGTAAAATTATTGGACTCTGTTCATATACCAAATGGGCCCGTTTATAACCTGGAACAAGTAAACAAAGACCCTCAATTAGAAGCTCGAAATATGTTTTATGCTGTTGACCATAAAAAATTCGGGAAAATTAAAATACCTGGTGTAATAATTAAAATGTCCGAATCTCCAGGCTCTATTAGAACTCCGGCACCACAACTTGGAGAACATAACGATGAAATTTATAGTGATTTTTTAGGTTATGACAACGAAAAAATTAAAAAATTAAAAAAAGAGGGTATTATTTAAATGACTTTTAGAGTTTTTAATGAAAATTTTGAAAAATATGACGATTGGTACAAAGCACACCAAATTTTCTTCGAATGTGAAGCAAAAGTATTACGAGAATTAAATCTACAAGGTCGAGGATTGTCTATAGGCGTTGGAACTGGAATATTAGATTCCCAAGCTAATATTGAAATCGGAATAGACCCTGCTTTAAACATGCTTAAAATTGCAGCAAATCGAAAAATCAATGTTATCCTAGCAAGTAGTGAATATCTGCCTTTTAAACAGTCAACTTTTGATTTTATTCTAATGGTCGTAACAATTTGTTTTCTTGAAGCCCCTGAAACTAGCTTTAAAGAACTGAAAAAAGTAATTAAATCTAAAGGTATCTTGGCAATCTGTATTGTCCCAAAGGAATCCTCATGGGGACAAACTTATATGGAAAAAATTAAAAAAGGACATACATTTTATCAATATGCAAAATTTTATAGTATACCTGAAATTGATTCTTTATTAAAAAGACACTCATTCAAAATAATTGAAACTAAATCTACATTGAGTTATTCTCCAGATTCACCTCCAGTTATTGAAGAACCCTCTGATTCTCCAGAAAATATGGGCTTCGTCTGTATAAAATCAATGAAAATTTAAAATATAGTAATCCTAATGTTAATGGATACGTTTTAATCAATTTATTTTCTAAACTGCTTATTCTATTTAAACAATTTTAAATCAAAAAATTATTTTTAAACCATTATTTCATATTATTTAAGGTAATATTCCAAATTTAGAAGTAATTCAAAACTTCAAATCTATTTAAAAAAAGGAAAAATGTAAAAATGATTAAAAAATATTTAATCTAATAAAAATCAATTAAGATAATATTTAAAAAAATAAAATCTAATTAAATCAGAATAATCTTTTATATTCATTAGTTAACTAATAAAATGATGAAATATCAGAGTCCTAGAAAAAGATATTCTTGTCTTGATGAAGTTTTATTCTGTCAACAGTGTGGTAAGATAGTAAAACAAGGATTATTTAATACAGCTGATTATTTTAGATGCGAATTAAATCATATTTGTTGTAAAGATTGTAAGTTAAAATTCGGCGATGAATGTCCAATTTGTAAGATGCCTTTAGAATACGAGGAACTAAAGACATTATTTTAAGGCTGAATTTACTAGAAGAAATTATATTTACCCCATCTATTTTTCTACTACTATAGAAAATAAAAGGTGTTACGATTAAATCCCTTAATTTGAAGGGCAATAATTTTATTGAATTTTAAATAAATAAATTATTAGTTCGTCTAAAATATAGAATTTAACCAATTAACTATCTTATGAAGTGATTCATTTCTATTTTCATGCAATATTAAATGAGCTGAATCCGGAATTATTACTAATTTTTTATTTTGAGAATTGACTAATCTATCAAATATCTCTTTCATATACTCAATACTAAAAAGGACATCATTACTGCCATTAATTATCATAATTGGTGTTTTAATATTTTCTATTGGTTTAGCTAGAGGCGCCCGCATTTGAGTTGCTAAAGCTTTTAGGGTGTATTTATCACTTAAAAACTTATCACGTAATAAAATTTCTACTTTTTCATCCCATTCATCTGATTTAATTAATGATTTTGGGTCTAAATATATCCATACACTTAATCTAAGTGTAGGGAAAAGTTTAGAAAAAAATGGTAATAATGGTTTCAGGTATTTAATAAATCCTTTAACTTTTACAATTTTTTTATGCGCACCTTCGTTAAAGATAGCTGCATTATGGCAAATAGCTGCTTTAATCCGTTCATCATTAGCAGTTGCATATAATGCAGTAATACCTCCTAAACTTGAGCCCATTATAGCAACATTTTCGCCATAATTTTCAATAACATAGGTAGTTATATCATATATTGTCGATATCAGCTCCTTCATATTAAAATGTCCTCGTTTACCTTCGCTCAGTCCATGACCTGGCATATCTGGAGCTATAATTCTGAATCCATTTTTATAGAGATTGTATAGAAATTCGGCATAAAACCTACTATAGACCGCAGTCCCATGGATAAAAATAATATTTGTTTTAAGAGATTCGTCATTTTTACCAAAAATATCCAAATGTATTTTTTTATTATTTCCAGTAATATATATTTCACTGATTGCATTTTTAATAGTAGTAGGGTCTGCGTCTATACAATAATTAAACCAAGTATCGTCATATTTTTGTTGCTCAAATTTTGACATAAATTGTCTCTCCTAAATGAAAATTATTAATATAAAAACAATTCCTCCATGTAAAATAGAGCAAGCTAGTAAATCTAATTTATATCTTAAAAAACTTAAAATTAATGCCATTATGAAAACGAAAATATAATAAATTCCAAATCCTGTAAAGGGAAGATAACCAATATGTGTTGCAGTAAATGTAATTGCGGTAAAAATAATTGATTTTTTTTCAGTAGTAATTGAATTAAAATATTTTTGAATTACTCCTCTAAACATAGTTTCTTCATAGAATCCACCTAAAATAATTCCGAATTCAATTCCCAAAATTATTTTGTCCCAAGTGAAGTTAAATGAAATTTTCAGTCCGACTAAGTATAAAATTAATGGAAATAAAGCGATTAAAGGTATATAAGACAGAAATCCGTATATCACGTTCTTTTTTATATTTTTAAATTTCCATCCAATATCCTTAAAGTCCAATTCTAAAACTTTTTTCACATAAATTATTGAAAAAACTATTCCCAATATGGACAAAAGGCTGTAGAATAATAGATTTGGATAAACATAAGGCATTACTCCAATAGAACTGCTATAGAAAATTAGCATGAAACGTACAAAAAACAAGATTACGCTCAAAGTTATAATCATTAACAGAGGTTTATCAAACTTTTGTAGCCTTTTTAATATAAAATATGCCAATATAGTAATTGGTGCCACTATTATAAAATAATCTAAATTTCCATACATTCTGATGACCTTGTTTTTCTATATTTAATGTAGAATTTTTTTAGAAACATAATTATTTCTAATATTAACAAACCAAATTAAATATTTAGAATTTTAAATTATTCCCTGACCTGACCATTTCCATAAATAATGAATTTTGTGCTTGTGAGTTCATTTAAACTCATTGGACCTCTAGCATGTAGTTTCTGTGTGCTAATACCGATTTCGGCTCCTAAGCCAAATTGCCCTCCATCTGTAAATCTTGTTGATGCATTTACATAAACTGCTGCTGCATCTACTTCATTTAAAAACTTTTGAGCATCTGAATAGTTATTGGTAATAATTGTTTCGGAATGTTTAGAGTCATTTTCAGTAATTATTTCTATTGCTTCATCAATTGAAGATACTATTTTAATAGCAATAATAAGGTCTAAAAATTCAGTTTTCCAATCTTGTTGGGAGGCTTCTATCACATTTGGAAGAATTTTACGAGTTTTAGAGCATCCTCTTATTTGCACATTATATTCATTTAATGCTTTTTCAATAAATGGTAAAAATTTTTCTGCGATTTTTTCGTGGATCAAAATTTTATCAGCTGCATTACAGACTGCTGGTCTTTGGGTTTTAGCATTAATAATAATTTTTTTAGCCATTTCAAAATCCGCATCATAATTTACAAAAATACTCACAATACCTTCTCCTGTTTCGATAGTTGGTACCGTAGAATTTTGTACTACTTTTTGTATCAGATCTCTCCCGCCTCTTGGGATGATTACATCTATGTATTTATTTAATTTAAGCATTAAATCTACTAATTTTCTATCGGTAATTTCGATTAGTTGAATACAATTTTGAGGTGCTCCTGCTTTTACCGATACCTCAGATATTATTTTGGTTATTATTTTGTTTGAATTTATGGCTTCACTACCACCTCTCAGAATGACCGAATTACCGGATTTAAGACAGATACCCGCTGCATCTGAAGTGACATTTGGTCTTGATTCATAAATAATTCCGATAACACCAAGTGGAACTCTTACTCTTCCAATTAAAAGGCCATTTGGGCGCTTCCACATTGAAATTATTTCTCCAATTGGATCATTCAAAGGAATTAAATCTCTTAGTCCATTGGACATATCTTTAATTCGTTTTTCGTTTAAAATTAATCTGTCAATTTTAGCTTTAGATATTCCTTTTTCACGAGCTTTCTCTATATCCTTAATATTTTCTCCAATTATTATGTCCGCATTTTTTTCTAGAGCATCTGCCATACTGTCTAGGATTTTATTTTTAATATCTGAAGATAGTAGGGCTAATTTTCGAGATGCTATCTTAGCCCTTTCACCAATTTCAGTAATGTATTTTTCATAATCCATAATCATCACATTATTTCTCGGGTAAGAATAAAGTACCAATTGTTTTACCTTTTAAAATATCAATTATCACATTATCTTGAGTGCCATTAGCTATAACAACAGGGATACCAACATTAATCAATTTTTTAGTAGCATTAATTTTACTTTTCATACCCCCAATTGATAAATTAGACTCAAAATCTTGTGATAATTTTTCAATTTCATGGGTAATTTTTTGAACTTCGTGTATAATTGAAAATTTTGGATTTTTTTGAGGATTACAATCGCATAATCCATCAATTGTTGATAGAAAAATAACAATGTCCACAAACATTAAAAGCCCTACCAAGGCGGTGAGTGTATCGTTATCTCCAAAAGTAATTTCCTCAACAGCAACTGTATCATTTTCATTTATAATTGGTAAAATATCAAGTTCAATTAGTTCAGAAATTGTATTTCTTAAATGGGTTCGTCTAATAGAATCTTTAGTATCTTCTTTTGTCATTAATATTTGTCCAATTTTTATGTTATATTTATTAAATATTTTTTCATAAATACTCATTAAATGTGGTTGTCCAATTGCTGCAAGAGCTTGTAATTGCTCTAATTTGCTAGGTCTTTCTTTTATTTTTTGAATTTTCATTCCGCATCCAATTGCTCCACTGCTCACTAAAATAACTTTTTTTCCGGCATTTTTTAATTCGGCTATTTGTTTGACAATTTTTTCGATAATATCATAATAAATTATGTCCTTTCCATCAGTCAGTAAATTTGTTCCAACTTTTATTATTATACTTTCCATTTTATGATTTAAAAAGAAAGATCTCATTTATTTTTACCTAATATATTTTAATTTTCTACTATTAAATATAATACTCTAGAATATTTAACAAATTATTAATTTATTAAATTAAAGTTTTATTTAAAATGTAATTGTAAATGTAATTTTTAAAAAAATATTAACGTTCAATTTAATTTGTTTTTTATGATGATAAAGATTTTAATATTTTCTAACCTTTTCCTCTTCTTTTAATCTTCTTATCTCTCTTGTAATTGCTGGCACGACTTTATGTAAATCGCCTACTATTCCATAATGTGCGATTTCAAATATTGGTGCATTAGGGTCTTTATTTATAGCAACAATAATGTCTGAACACAATATTCCCACTTTATGTTGAATTGCTCCAGAGATCCCGCATGCAATATAAAGTCTAGGTGAAATTGTTTTACCTGTTTGACCCACTTGTCGTTCTGGGTCTATCCACCCTAATTCTACGGCTACTCTAGACCCTGCAACTTCAGCATTTAATTCTTTGGCTAAATCTTTGATAATCTTAAAATTTTCTTTGCTACCAATACCTCTTCCCCCAGCAACAACTATCTGGGCTTCCTCCAGATTAATCCTTTTTTTTCCGCGTTTTATTATTTTAACAATATTTGTGGAAATATCTGATTCTTTAAATTTACCTTCTATAATCTTAATTTTAGGCTTCTTGTCCATCTTTTTTGGAACTTTAAACATTCCTGGCCTAATTGTGCTCATTTGTGGTCTGCTATTTGGTGTTCTTATTGTAGCCATGATATTTCCTCCGAATGTGGGTCTTGTTTGTAATAATAGGTTTCTGGTCTCTTGGTCTATATCTAATCCTGTACAATCGGCTGTTAACCCTGTTTGAAGCCTTTTAGATATTCTTGGTGCAAAATCTCTCCCAATTGGAGTTGCTCCTACTAACACTATTTCTGGTTTATATTCAATTATTAGATCTGTAATCACATTAACATAAATTTCTGAATAATAATTTCGTAATAGCGGCGATTTCACATATATAACTCTATCAGCGCCATACATCCCTAATTCTTCTAAATTTTCATCTAATTCTGAACCCAACAAAATAATTGTTAATTCAACTTTTAATTTATCTGCAAGTTCACGTCCCTTACCTAATAATTGATAAACATAATTCTTTATTTTATTGTTATAATGTTCACCTATTATCCAAACTCCTTTATATTGCGAAATATCGATTTTTTTTTCTTTTTTCTCGTCTTTAATTATTATTGCACCGACAGGACATGCTTCTACACATGCTCCGCATAAAATACATTTTTCAGGAATTAGTTTTGCTTTTCCATCAAAAAGCGTTATTCCTCCATAAAGACATGAATTAATACAACTACCGCAACCAGTACAGTTTTCTCTATCTATTTTAATTGACATTTTTTATCATCTACAAAATTTTGTCTTCCTTTAATTTCTGACATAAATCTTTTGCCACGTCCTCTATTGTACCAGATAATTTAATATATTCATTTTTTTGTGGCGGAATAAAAATTTTATAAACTTGAGTTCTTGATCCTTCTAACCCAATTTTTTGTATATCTGCATCTAAATCTTTAGCATTCCAATGAACGACCTCTTTATAATCAAAAGCATCTACTATTCCAGAAATTGTTGGAAATCTTGGTACATTTAACTCCTTCAAAACTGTAATAAGAACTGGTAATTTACACTCTATAACCGCTATTTCATCAGATTGAAAAATACTTTCTGCAATGATTTTATTTTCGCTTAATTCAACATATCTTACATTTGTTATTTGAGGTATATTCAACTCTTCAGCTAATTCAGGACCAACTTGTGCCGTATCCCCATCAATTGCTTGAGCGCCACAAACTACGAGATAATTTTTGGATTCTTCAGTTTCTTTTAAAATCTTCTTAATTGCTAATGATAAAGTATAGGAAGTAGCTAAAGTATCAGCACCACCAAAAGCTCTGTCTGTCAATAAATAGGCCTTGTCGATTCCCATAGCTAGCGATTCCCTTAATATTTCTTCAGCTTGAGGTGGACCCATACTTAACGCAATTACATCTGCACCAGTATTTTCTTTGATTGATAATGCCAATTCAAGCGCATTCTTGTCCATAGGATTTATCATTCCGGGAACCCCTTCCCTGACTAATGTCCCTGTTTTCCTATCAATCTTCACCTCAGAAATTGCCGGTACCTGCTTAATACAAACAAAAATTTTCATTAGAATTTCCTTTTATTCAAATTAATTTTTAAAGATTGTTTATTATCCTTAAATTATTAATATTTATTGGTTTAAATACAAAATTCATTATATATATCAAAAATATATAATTTTTATTTTAAACTTTTTATGTCCTAAATTAAGCCAATTTTTTGTGCTCAAACCTTAAAAAACCTAAATAATATTTTTTCATCAATAATTTAAATATAAACGCTTAACTAATTTTGTTGAAATTATTTTCCAATAAAAATTTTTTTCTAAAAATTATTAAGATAAAATATTATCAGAAAAAAATATAAACGAATAACGAATTTTTACCAAAATTCATATCCAATCAAAATCTTTTATTTATATAATAAAAAAGAATATAAAAAAATTAATTAGTATGTTCTAATTTATTTACAGTTCTTTTATCAATGTATGTCTTTTAATAATCTCCTTGCTATCACCATTCTTTGTATTTCAGAGGTGCCCTCATAGATTTTAGCCATATAATAACTAATGTTAAGATATTTCGGCCATCTTAGCATCTCTAAAATAACGTTCTACTTGGTATGCCTTCATTAGACCATAACCACCATGCACTTGAACTGCCATATGAGCGGCTTTCATGGCAGCTTCACTTGCCATTAATTTAGCCATAGACGATTCCAAGCCATAATCTAATCCTTGATCGCAAAGATAAGCTGATTTATAGGTAAGAAGTCTAGCAGACTCAATAGTGCAACCCATATCGGCAATTTTCCACTGAACTCCTTGAAATTGAGCTATTTTTCTACCAAATTGTTCTCTTTCATTAGCATATCTTATAGATGCTTCTAAACACGCTTGTGCAAGCCCAACACATTGAGCAGCGATTATTATTCTTCCAAAATCCAAAATTTTCAATACGATTTTAAATCCATTACCAATACCGCCTAAAATGTTTTCTTTGGGTACTCTAACATCTTGGAACACAAGTTCTGAAGTATTTGAAGCTCTAACCCCTAACTTATCTTCTTTTACCCCTACGGAGAACCCTGGTGTATCTGTATCAACTATAAATACGGTAAAACTTGGGTGTTTGCCTTTCTCACCTGTTCTGGCTGCAACTAATAAAGTTTTAGCTATACCACCATTTGTAGCAAAAATCTTACTTCCATTTAACACCCATTCATCACCATCAAGATATGCATTCGTTTCTATACCAGCTGCATCAGACCCTGCATTCGCTTCTGTTAAAGCAAAAGCACCTAACCGCTCACCAGTGGCTAATGGATATAAAAACTTTTGACGCTGATATTCATTACCAAAAATCCAAAGAGGATATGCAACAACACTACAATGTACTCCGACTGTAATTGCCCAAGAAGCATCAATTCTCCCAATTTCCTCTATTATTATTGCAAAACTAACTGTGTCATTTTGTAATCCTGCTCCTCCGTATTTTTTTGGAATGCAAATACCAAAATAGTTCATTTTCTTCATTAATTCAAAAACTTTCTGGTTAAGTTCTTGCTTTTTATCACTCTCTTCCGCAATAGGTGCTATATATTCTTCGACAAATTCTCTGGTTACTCTCCTGATCATTTTCTGTTTTTCAGTAATTGAAAAATCCATTTTTACCACAAAATTATAATTAATTTCCAATTTTCTTTAAATTTAAATTAAAAACAAATATTTACTTAATTAATTTCACAAAAATTTATTATAAATAGGATTGATTAATAAAAAAATAATTACTAACATATTTAAATTAAAGATAAATTTGATAATTGATTCATTTTGTAAGTGGAAAAATATGGAAAATAATAATGTAGTTCGGGATTATTCTGAAGAATATCAAATATCTAAAGATATGTTTGATTCTTATAATAAATCTAAAATCCTAAAAGAAATGGGAATAAAAATTAGTAAAACAAATCCCGAAAAAGCTTTAGATTATTTTCAGAAATCTTTAAGATCAATAAAAAAGCTGAGAATAAAGTCAAAAAATGACTCTTTAAAGAAATATTATCTTAAATCTGAATTATTTTTTAATATAGGAAAAATATATCAAGAATTAAATGATATCAAAAAAGCCTTGCATTTCTTTAAATTTGCAAGTAAAGCTTGTAAACGGACTGAAAACAAAATTTTATCTGCAGCAATTGCCACTTCGATTTTATCAATTAATTTTAATCTAGATTACAATAATAAATTAAAGGAAAATAAAATTAAGAACCAAATTAAATTTAATTGGATGTTTTTAATGGCAAATATTTTGTTTGGGGTATTAATTTTAATAATGATTTTTCTATTTTTTAAATAAGTAATTTAGAATTATAAAGAAGTAAAAGTGAATTAAAAATTGAAGGAAAAATTAATAATTACTGCAACTAATGCAAATTCATGGATCTATCCTGATGTGAAAAACTGGCCAAATCCAGAAAATGTGGACGAACTTGTTGAAGATGTTATAAAATCATATAAAGCAGGGGCAAGTATAGCGCATATTCATCTCCCTCTTGGTAAAGAAGCAGAAACCGTTAATAAAATTAGAGAGCAGTGTGATATAATTATTCAAGCTGGGATGTCTAGCTATCCTTTAAGTGAACGTTCTGCAACATTTGAAGCGAAACCTGACATGATTTCCATAATTTTAAACCACCATGATGAACATTTTACTCAGTTGCATGTTAATCAAATACATTCTCTTGAGGAATTAGAACAATATTGTGCCATGTGCAAAAAATATAAAATTAAACCAGAATGGGAAGTTTGGCATACTGGTTCATTTTGGAATTTAAAATATCTCATTGAGAAAAAATTAATAGAACCTCCACATGTTTTAACTTTCTTTTTTAATTGGCCCGGTGGTACTTGGAGTCCTCCAGTCCCTGAAGAATATCTACATCGTTTAAAATTCATGCCGATAAATTGCAAACATACTGTAAGTATTATGGGGAAAGAACAGACAACAATAGCTACATTAGCAATTGCATTAGGTGGAAATGTAAGAGTAGGAACTGAAGATTATCCTTTTATCCAAGAAAATGTCCCTGCAAAAGACACATCCGAATTAGTCTCAAGAATGGTTAGAATTTCAAAGGAAATGGGTAGAGAAATTGCCAAACCATCAGAAGCTAGAAAAATTTTAGGTATAAAATGAGGTAAAATTATGAAGTTAAAGGATAAAATTGCTATTATAACTGGAGCTGGAGCAGGAATTGGAAAAGCAACGGCGTTTTTATTTGCTAAAGAAGGTGCAAAAGTAGTCTGTAATTCTCAATCAAAATCTGCTCAATTTGTGGCTGAAAAAATAAAAATGTCGGGTGGCGATGCTATTTTTATCCAAGGAGACATTTCAAAAAATGAAGTAGCTAAAAAAATAATAAATGAAACTGTTAAGACCTACCGAAAAATTGATATTTTATTCAATAATGCAGGTATTGTAATTCCTGGTAGAGTCGACAATATGAGTGAAGATGATTGGAATAGGACAATGGAAGTGAATATAAATGGCGCATTCTTAATGTCCAAATATGCCATCCCTGAATTAAAAAAATCAAAAGGTGTGATAATTCATAATGCCTCTGTTCTAGCATTGAAAGGAGTAAAAGAGAGAGCCGCATATTCTGCATCTAAAGGAGCATTATTATCATTAACAAGAGCAATGGCAGCAGATTATATCGGTGAAATTCGCGTTAATTGTATATGCCCAGGTACAACTGATACTGAATCTCTTGCTAAAAGGATAGCTGCTTTTGATGATCCGGAAAAAGCTAAGGCTGATTTTATAAACCGACAACCACTTAAAAGATTAGCAAGACCGGAAGAAATAGCCGAAGCAGTACTATACCTTGCAACTGCTGAATTTTGTACAGGGATATATTTATCAGTTGACGGTGGAATGACAATTTAACAAGTCTATAGAAAATTTATCTAGCTGTCCATCCACCATCTATTAAAATATCCGTTCCAGTCATATATGACGATTCATCGCTTGCTAAAAACAATATTCCATTAGCTATTTCATCTGGATTTGCCCATCGTCCCATTACCCCTTCTTGTTCAAATTCTTTTTTTACTACCTCGAAATCAACTCCTCGCTCTTTTGCATTCTTTGCTACATCACTCCTTAACATTGGTGTATCTGTTGCTCCGGGTGAAATACTATTTACTCTAATATTATATGGTGCAAGTTCAAGTCCCAGAGCTTTTGTCATAGCCAATATACCTGCTTTAGTAGAACAATAATTTGCATGGTTTACTTGCCCAATATGGGCTGCCACTGAAGCTAAATTAATAATATTACCATATCCTTGCTTTTTAAAATATGGCACTATATATTTACACCCAAAAAATGTTCCTTTTAAATTTACATTAATCAACAGGTCATAATCTTCTTCAGAAAAATCTTCAATAGGTCCAACTCTTACAACTCCTGCATTATTTATCAATACATCTATTTTTTCGTATTTTTCCCAGGTTTTGTCTATCATTTTCTTGACTTCACTTGGATTTGTCACATCAACTTTGAAAAATTCAGCAACTCTATTATTTTTTTCAATAATTTTTACTGTTTCTTTTAAGCCTACTTCATCAATATCCGAAAGAACAAGTGTTGCTCCTTCATTAGCAAATAAAATAGCAGTAGCCCGTCCTATTCCAGAAGCGGCTCCAGTTAAAATAACGACCTTGTCTTTTAATCTCATTATTTTTCTACCTATTCTTTATTTATTTTATTATTATATCTTTATTTAATTTTGTTATTCTTTTAACACCGTCTTTTTTTATAACATAACAATCTTCAATTCCTAATAAATTAGCATTTTTATATTCAGTCCATATCTCTATATCTAACACCATATTTTCTTGAAAATCCAATTTCGCACTTCCCATTGGACTAAAGAAATGTAATTCCTCAGTTTCTAGTCCTATACTGTGTGCAGTGATCACACCAAGTCCTCTTTTGATAAGACTTTTACTAAATTTCTTTGATTCTTTCTTGATTTCGGTTGTACTTACTCCTGGACGAATATTTTCCTCACAAAATTCTTGAACTTTTATCATTATATCATATTTTTCTTTTGCATCCTCTGGAACTTCATTCAATACAACATGTCTACTAACATCTGATACATATCCTTCCCAAACAGCACCAATATCAAACCGAGCTATATCTCCAAATCTCATTTTTGTCCCAATTCCAGGGGCCTCAGGGTCTGATTGCCCAATACCTAATGTCAAATGATCCCAACCATCTGCGCCCTCATCAATAATCGTCCTTCTTGCTATTTGTAATAATTCATTATCTGATATTCCTTCTCTCGTCTCTTCTGCCATATTAAAAATTGCCTTTTCAGCTATTTCAGTTGACTTAGTTATCCTCCTAATTTCCTCTTCAGTTTTTATTATTCGCATTTCTAAAAGTGATTCATCAGCATCTATGAAAGTAGCTTCGGGAAGTTCCTTTTTAAGATACTCTGATTGGTATCTATACATATTCTTTTCGACCGCTATTTTTCCTTTTTCAAGTCCAAATTCTTTAATAACATTCGTTAAAATTACTAATGATTGCTGCGGCGATATAATACCTCGTGCATCTTTTACCCAAGAAAATTTATCTAAACTTTGATAAACTGCCCAATATAAGAGCGTTTCACTTCCATCCCTTTTTACTAATCCATAAAACGGATATTGGTTCTCAAGAACATATAATATTGGATTTTTCCAAACATGTAATGTAGGTAAACCTGTTAAATAAAAGACATTTACCGGCGTTGTCGCTATTAATAAATCTATATCTCTTTTATTTAGAATTTCAGATGCCCTATCTTTTCTAAATCCTATAGGGTTCATTATTAAACTTCCTCTTTATAATTTCTATATTTTTTCATTTATTTAAAAGAAATTTAAAGATTATGAATTTTTTTAATTTCCGTTGATTTTATTAATTGGAATTTTTTATTTAAATAATTCCCGACTTTAATTTCTCACCACTTTTTAATACCCTCCAGAATAGATTTTCAGACCTCCTTGCAATTATCTGGCTTACTTTCATTTCCTCTACTACATCTTCGACCAGATCAAGAAACCGACGAACTGTAAAATGAAAATCTAAAATAAATTTCAAGGACTATACAGTCCAAATACCATTAAAATCGAATAGCTTCTTGAACATACTAAACTTTTGTTCAACAATATCCACTATGAGATGTTTATTTTTAAATAATCTGGACATATTTTCCGGGTTTCTTATTATTTAGATGCAAACTAATATCAGAT
>Ga0190360_1000813_pt1 | contig 16728 bp, 18 predicted proteins | sample 48721834_MG_FD_161271 | JGI IMG/M metagenome (GOLD analysis project Ga0190360, IMG submission 161271) | Hydrothermal vent microbial mat bacterial communities from Southern Trench, Guaymas Basin, Mexico - 4872-18-3-4_MG | ecosystem: Environmental > Aquatic > Marine > Hydrothermal vents >... | reverse complement strand
CATCCAGCCTTCCGTAGGGAGAATGCCAGCAAGGGCCCCAGGAATATCAGGGTTTGTGGCCGCACCCCCCCTGCAATCCCCAAAACTATGGTTGCCATCGGCCAGAGATGAAACTCCCCTTCTTGGACCCGATAGGCCAACCAGGCGCATAGGACTACAAGGAAGGCGTCGAGAGCGTGGGGAAGCGCGATCTCGCCATAGAACCAGAACAGGGGCGAGCTCATCAGGAAGGCGGCCGCGCCGAGGCCGACCCTGCGGGAAAACATGGCCCTGCCGAGCAGATAGAGAGCCACGACCGCCAGAGCGCTTCCCAGGATGCTGAGCGCAACCATGGTGCGCTGCGGATCATCAAGGAGGCGGTCCAGCCAGCGGCATAGCCAGACGTAGAGAATGTACCCCGGCGGATGCGGCTGCTCCTTGCGCAGATCGAAATCCTCGATCGCCAGGGCGAAATTCACCGAATCCCAGTGGTAGAGATATTGGCTCCGGAAGGGAAGCCGCGTGAGAATCGTAAGCAGGAAGAGCGCTAGGGGGATCGCCAGGCCGTCGAACCCGCGCCAAGGCCTGCCTTCTTGATACCCATCCCACTTCAATCTAGACATGGCGCAGATAGTTCACTGGGAGACGACAGAGAAGAGGATTGCCCGCTCGGATACGAAGGCCGAGCCGAGAAACGTTGATCCCCTGGGATCATAGTCCCCCAGTCTCCGCTCGGCCTCTCCCCAGAAGATGAAATCGACGCCGTTTTCTCTGAGTAATTGGCGCCGCGAACCCTCATCGTTGGACGCGTCAAAGAACTCCTTGACCATGGCGCGCTTCCTGACCGAATCCATCGTCATCACCATGTTGCTGAGGAAGGGCCTGGCGCCTGTAAGCCCAGGAATATAGTGCCCGATCGTCAACGAGCTCAAGATGACATCATCCGGATCCGCGTTGTCCTCAAGCCACTGGAGCGCCCTCAGATCATCCAGATTAAGATAAAACGGATACTCATGCTCGCTGAGGTCATAGACCCGCCATGCAATGAGATAAAGGTTTGTGGGCAGCACAGCCAGGAGGAGAAAGAGATTCGCCGCCCTCCTTACGTCGGATTGAGCCAATCGAAACGCGCTTCGCAACCTCGGAAGGCGTTCCTGGAGCCACGGAACGAAATGGTCATGGTACCCCTGAGTGGCGAGCACTGCCAACGGGATCTGATAGCCATTCAGTAGCATGATCCGGAATCGCAGCGGCAAGTAAATCAGAAGAAGCGTTATGCCAAACCAAGATTTGGCGAGGAGTTGCTCGTCCGTCTGGCCCATGAGCGGCACCACACCCCTGTAAGTCACGAGGGCAATGAGAAAGGGGATGCCCAGGAGAACTATCAGGTGGGGCGGATCCGGCGTGAATACCCCGAGGACATCATACTGGGCCAACGCCTGCTTCCAAATCGGGTTGGCACCGGAGGCAACCCAGCCCCAATAGGCTGCCGAGGGCGCAGAGAAGAGCACCACGAGTCCAAGCCTCCAGAATCGCGACCACCTCCACCCGTCTCGAAGCACAATGAGGCAACCGAACACGAGCAGAACGGCCCAGACTGTAACCAGATCATAGATATGACCCATCCCCAGGAAGAGCGCCGCGATGGCAGATCCGATCGACCAACCCCAGGCTTCTGATTCGAGGCCTTTGAGGGTCATCCAAAAGACGGCGCAGATGATGGCGAGGGCAAAGACCAATTGGGAGCCACCTGTCATCGACCATAGCGTATTCCCAGGCATGGTGTACACATCATGCGGAAAATCCAGATTGTGGGGTCTAAACAGGTATTTCTCTAGCACCCATACCCAGCCCAGCCCTGAGGTGAATACAGAGAGAAGAAAGGCAAGATTTCGCTTTGATTTCTCCGGGAAGATCTGGCTTATAAGCGCATACAGCATGAAAGCCGCAAGCGGGATCGCCGTTAGACGGAACACCTGAAACGCCCCATGAGGGCTGAGCCCGAAGATCGATGCGATCCGGCCTGGGATCCACCAATGCAGATTCAGATAAACGGGTGGGCTGGCCTCTGAAGTCAGCCTATTCTCGATGAAAAGCCCATCCCCCGACTCGCGTATCCAGGACAAGTATTGAGCGGCATCGTGGACATTGTAGATGATGCCTGAAAACCACTTATCTGGCGGAGTGCTCAGATATCCAAATATGCATGGAATCGAGGTGACAATCGCGAGGCACACTATAGACCATAGTAGCAGCCTGCTTCCGCGCAGCACCGTGCTCATCCGAGCCGAGACCACCTTTTGGATCCGATGATCATTATTCACAAGAGAACTCCCAGCCGACCAGCAGAAGAATGGGGCTATAGTACGAAGGCAAACCGATGGCTTTCACCAAATTGCGCTCAATGCCCCCACTTCGCCAGCTCGGCCACATATGCTCCAACCAGGGGTTCTTTGGCTTCTGGTAGGGAAAGTGCTGGCCTGCTATGGTTTCGGCGATTACGAGGGCAATCAAGATTCCCTCAAGCAGACCTGCGAGCCAGCGCCAGCGCGGCATAACCAAGACGGCGATGGTCGCTACCGCCATGAAGGGCGGCATGGCAACCAGATAGCGCGGGCCGCCCAATATCAGGCAAATTGCGGCATTCAGCGGAGCGGCGCCAAATGAGAGGCCCTGCGCCTTGTCGCTGCAATGATGTCCATCGAAGTGCAGCTCGTCACCTTATTCGTGTAATAGCTACCAATACTTAGGGTCCGAAGCTCAACGATGGCCATGGTCAGATCGCGCCCGGAGCCCCGGTTTCAATCCGCCCAGTGGGGGAAGAAGTGGGCATAACAGGACATAATCATGATGAGGATCAGGAGGGAAAAGTGATTCCCGGATCATCGCCAATTCCGCACAGGATTTCTCTTCCTTGGATCACCTCTCGAATGGCGTCTGGAGCCATTCGGCATGCGCGGATAGGACTGCCCCCAATACCCTTGAGATACTCATATCCGCACGCCATGTTCTCAGCAAGACTGCGGGAATTTAGGCATTTCAACTGAGCTAGGGGAGCACTCCCAAGAGAGATGATGGTGATCCTTTTCCAGATTCCCCGCAGGAGTTGGTGAGAGAAAAGACCATAGAGTGTCCATAGCCCATGAGCCAACATGCGCATCCGCCTTCTGCCGCTTATTCCATGTGATTAGCGCATACCTCTATTGCAGGGACGCGGGACGCTGATTGGGGAACCTGAGGAGCAGCGGCCAACGCGACGAAATGCGACATGGACATTGTGTTCTTGGATTATTGCAGGGCTATATCCCGATGGACATTTAGGCAGCCGAAAGAGGCCGTTCTTCTTCAGCACTTGCAAGCATTCGAACGAGGGATGCGCCCAGCGCGCTCACAAGAGCTATCAGCGGGATCAGGCTGACCCAGCCCGGAAGACCCAGAACGGTGCCGACGTTTCGGGCGAAGTCATTCCTGAGCAAACTGGGCAGTGAATGCTCGAAAAGCGGGTTGCGCGCATAGCCTGGAAACTGCTGCCCTCCCAGCGTTTCGGCCCAGACGGCAAATAAAGACCATATCGCCGCCAGTCCCGTCAAGAAAATCAAGCCCTTCCGCCTTGCGCACGACTCCAGACAGACCGCCAGCGGCAAAGCCAGGAAAGGCAACATCGGGACAAGATAGCGCGGCCCAACCGCGTGACCTCCATCCCATATCAATGACGACATGTTAAAGGCAAGGAAACAAAGGAAGGCCCAGAGACATACCAAAGTCTCGGCCCGCCTCATCCGGCGGCGAAAAAGGATGATGAAACCTGGAATGGCCAGCAGCAGGATAGGGGAGAGGAAGAAAAGTCCCCGATAGGGACTGAAGGTGATTCCCCAAAGCGCATCCATCTGAGGGCCAACCAAGCTGAAGAAACCTTCTTTATTTACCTGCCTGAAAAAGGGTGCATAGAGATAGCCAAAGGCAATAGGCTTCTCAAATATCGCCATGTTGTACGCCATCCAGAGAAACGTCGGGGGAGATGCCCCCATGACCATGTATGCGAAGGTTCGCAGAGAAGGCCTCTTGAAGAGGAGATAGAGAGCGACGGCCACGGCGATAATGACGGCGGGATACTCTGTGATCACCGCAAAACTCAGCATGAGCCCCACCGCAATCCCCCAAACTGGTGATCGTTTTGACCTGTTGATAAGAAAGGCCAGATAGAACGCAAGGAAAAGAAGCACGGCAACGATTTGGTGACCGTAATACGCACCCGAATAGGGGAATGCGATCGTGGCGAGGCCATAGAGGAGGACAGCCGCCACCCGAGCGGCCCTCGAGATGTTGAATTCGCCGCAGAACGCGTAGATGGCGACCCCGAGAAGGGCGGAGGGGATCGATACGAGCACAAGCGTCAGAATGCTGAGCGCAATCGCAGCCTGAAGCTTTTCCACCAGCAAGCCCGTTCCGGCCGCATTGAGCGTTTCGAGAAGAGCCTGCTTGGAGCCCAAAGCGCCCAGGAGGGTGACCGCGAAGTCTTGGCCCAGAAGCCGCTGGTACCCCCAATAGACCGGGACTCCCAGAAATACACTCCCTGGTGCCTTATCACTGTAGAAATGACCCCCATATGCCGCATAATCCCTGGTTGTCGTAAAACCTCCAATATAGTCGTCAATATAGAGATCCCCATGGTCCACAATTGCCATGACCATATTCAGCCGTGAATTCTGATTCCAATCCGCCCAGCGGGGTGGAAAGTAGGCATAGCACACAAGCAGCAAGAAGAAGACCAAGAGCGAGGTGCGATTCTCACGCCGGTCCAGAGCCTGCCCTAGCCTCTTCATCCCCCAATTACCTCGCAGATCGCGCAAGTGGGCTTGCCCTGAGTCTCTCGAGAGACCAGCGTTACCAACTCCCTCGGGAGCCCCGTCGTCAAGACGGGTGTTCGGATCCCGAACAGGCTGCCCGACAGCAACCCTCCCGAGCCAATAACCAGGAGGACCGATGACAAAAGCATAGTTAGCGAAAGAAGATGTCGCAGCAGTTTTCCGAGAAACTTCATGCAAGCCGCCTTGAAGTTGACACAGTAGCGTGGACAGCTTTAGACTTTTGAGAAAGGAATTCGCGATGCCGAGAACACGAACCACCGTTTCCGCGGGAGTATCGGCAGCAGATGATTGAGCCGATCTGGGCTGGTCACAGCCCAGAGGAGCTCAACCGTGAGTTCGACCCGGCCGCGGCAACGATCCGTCACTGGCTCAAGCAGGCCAATCTAGTGAGCGTCGCTGGCATGACGGGACAACCACCGCCGAGCGCCAAGAGATTACCCGCCTGCGCCGGGAGATCAAACAGCTGCGCCTGGGACACGAAATCCCGGCAAAAGCCGCGGCCTGGTTCGCACGGGAGACCGGCTCGATCCCGCCCGAATCTTCGAGTTCGTAAAAGCGCACCAGGCAAGGTGTCCGATCGCCATCATGTACCGCGTGCTGGAAGTCTCCACCAGTGGGTACTACGCGTGGCTGAAGCGTGCACCTTCACAGCGCACTCGCCAAGATACGATTCCGACCGATCGGATCCGCTGGATCCACTTGCGCTCGCGAGGAACCTACGGGACACCCCTCACCCACGCCGAACTTGCCCACGAGTGTGTCCGTGTGGGGCGTAAGCGGGTAACATGCCTGATGCGAGCAACTGGGTTGAAGGGTGTGAGCCGCGGCAGGCGTGTCCAATCCACCATCCGGCAAAGACGCCTGCAGGGTGTGATCTGCCACTCCGACCAGGGCAGCCAATACACCTCGCTCGCCCTTGGCAAACGCTGTCGGGTGGCGGGAGTATGCCCTTCATATGGAGGTCCATGGGAGGTGCCTACGCCAATGCTCTCTGCGAGACTTCTTTGCCATTCTGGAATACGAGCTCCTTGATCGACACCGGTTCCGCTCACAGGAGGAGGCGCGCCAGGCCGTGTTCGACTTCATCGAGGGTCGGTTCAATCCCCATCGGCGCCATTCTTCCCTGAGCTGTGCATCTCCAGTCCGCTGTGAGATCGGCCATGTCCACGCAGCACGACCCGTAAGTCGTCTACTGTCTACTGAATCGGCGCAACCCCACCTTTGTCCCTATACCTAGCTCTGGTGATTGACGCTGCGAGGCGAAGCGGCGTCGTCCGGATGCGCGTATTAGGCGGCTCTTGGAGATCGACATTTCATCTTGTCTGCACTATCTCCAAGAAACTCGAGTCGTAGCACGAGAACGCGTGACGCCGCTCAAAGATGTCAAAATCGGCGGGGATGAACCTTGTCAGCGATTCAATAAATGCCTTTTCGGCTGGTGAGTATTTGCTCAAGTCCTGTATATAGACATGGCCGCCTTGCTTATTCGCGTTGGCAACGCTATCGCTAATCAACTTAACTTTGCGTGATTTGTCCATCGCGTCACCTACCAGCGAAAGGTGGCTACCTCTATAGCCAAAGAAATAGCCCGCGTAAGCAAACCAATCCCAATCTGTGACCACAACTGTGTCTCTCTCGGTGGCATTTGCCACGAAGCATTGCGCCAACCGAATATTTGGATTGGGGCGCGAGTGTCGGGGCCAAATGGTATATGCAAAGTTCGCAGTGGCAATAATCACGATAAACGCCCCGATAATTACATAGCGTCTTCGTCTATTGAACAAGATTCCCCAGAGCTGCGCCAGCATGGCCACAAAGAATAGATTGGGGATAACAAACCATTTGGGTTCATACGGGTCCCACCAGATAACAAACGGAATGTATGCACAATAGGCCAGACCCAGCCATACTAGGTTGCGATACACTGGTTTGACGGCTCCCCGCCTTCTGATTGCCCCAATGCCTGTCACGATACATAGGAGCATAAATGCGGCCAATGACAGCTGCGCGTGGATCTTGTCCCAACTGAAACTGCCTTTCAAAGCATCCCTTAAGCCTAGTCCCTCCCATACAGGGACGAAACTTGCCAGAGCGCTAATCGCGGCCGCCGGGATTCGGTCTGCTGACCACTTGCCCCAGAAGGTAATACTTCCCTGAGCACCATGTGACAAAAGCCAATTCGCGAAATCGCGGATGCTTGATAGATGGAAAATCAGAACGCCCGCCAATAAATAGGCGGAACCGATGACAGCACCTGCAACGGACAGGAATAGGCCGACGCCAGGCAGAGATTCTTTGAGAGTGCTTGCCCGACGTGTCCAGAGAAGGCCCAATACTATCGTCGGAATCAGGAAGATGTTGGCCTGCCAGAACAGAATAGCCAAAGCAACCAGAAGCCCCAGTTTGATGATGGCCTTGTAGGTCAGGCGCGATCGCGAAGAAAAGACCACCAGCGCGCCAGCGACCATTGCAGCAGCAGGGGTGATGTAATAGACATCTGTACTGAACGCCCAGAATGCCCATGTGATTGCAAGAAATCCGCTCGCTACTGATGCAGCCAACATATCGTCAGTCAAGTTCTTAATCCATCTCCAAAAGAGCCCAATGCCAACACCGGATATGATCACCGTAATATATTGCATGATTTCCGCTGAGTGCCCACTGTAGCCAATTGAACGAGCTAATGCGATGATCACAAATCCAAGTAAGCGGTAAAGCATATGATTGGGCGAAATCAGTTCCGCCCCGCCGGAATCTATGGCCCAGGCCTCGGCTACCCCATTCAAATCCCACTGTATTGAACGAAAAGGCAAGTACAAAATCAATGCAAGTGCCGTCGCCATCAGGAATCCCTGACATGGTTCCCGAGGCTTGGCAAGCCGGCCGAAAATAAGCCAGGCTTTCCGACGACGAGACATGCGACCTCCCAATCTGTGAAGAGATAGCCCATCTTTTATGATGACGCTGTTGTCAAACCCCGATTTCCATTTCGAAATCACGGCTTCCTGGGCCATTTTGAAGTTGTCGCGGTAGCGTGGACAGCTCTAGACTTGTGGGAAAGGAATTCACGATGCCCAGAACACGAACCACTGTTTCCGCGGGAGTATCGGCAGCAGATGATTGAGCCGATCTGGGCTGGTCACAGCCCGGAGGAGCTCAACCGTGAGTTCGACCCGACCGCGGCAACGATCCGTCACTGGCTCAAGCAGGCCAATCTAGATGAGCGTCGCTGGCATGACGGGACAACCACCGCCGAGCGCCAAGAGATTACCCGTCTGCGCCGGGAGATCAAACAGCTGCGCCTGGGGCACGAAATCCCGGCAAAAGCCGCGGCCTGGTTCCCACGGGAGACCGGCTCGATCCCGCCCGAATCTTCGAGTTCGTAAAAGCGCACCAGGCAAGGTGTCCGATCGCCACCATGTGCCGCGTGCTGGAAGTCTCCACCAGTGGGTACTAAACGTGGCTCAAGTGATCACCTTCGAAACGCGCTCAGCAAGATGCCATCTTGACGGACAGGATCCGATGGATTTATCTTCGATCGAGGAGCACCTGTGGTGCCCCGCGTGTGTATGAAGAGCTAAGGCATGAGGGTGTGCGGGTTGGGCGCAAGCGGGTTGCTCGTCTGATACGAGTTGCAGGCTTGCAGGGTGTTAGTCGACGGAAAAGGGTTCGTACCACGGTACGAAAGCCAGGAGCACGACCTGCACCCGATCTGGTAGAGCGCGATTTCACCGCAGCCCCCCCGACCAGCTCTGGGTTGCCGACATCACATATATTTATACATGGGCCGGGTTCCTGCTCTGGTGTCCAGCATGGGTATACCTGGCGGTGGTTATGGGCGTTTTTAGCAGACGAATTGTAGGCTAGGCGATGGCAAATCACTTGCGGGTGGAACTGGTGATCGATGCTCTGCAGATGGCCATTGAGCAAAGGCGACCCAGGGGAGTTATTCACCACTCGATCAAGGGAGCCAGTACACTTCGATTTCCTTTGGAAAACGATGCCGGGAAGCAAATGTCCGACCGTCCATGGGATCGGCTGGAGATTGTTACGATAACGCACTCTGTGAGAGCCTCTTTGCCACGCTGGAATGCGAGCTTCTCGATCGGCATAGATTCCGGTCCCGGGAGGAAGCAGGAAGAGCCGCGTTTGAGTTCATCGAAGGTTGGTTCAATCCGCATCGCCGCCATTCATCGATCGGCTATGCATTGCCGGTAAGGTACGAAATGGAGCATGCTCTTGCCGCGTGATCAGCTAGCCCTCGATTGTCCACCAGAGCGGGGCAACTCCACTCGGTGACGGCCGCGAAGCTCAGCCACAGTCCCACCGCGAGCCCCCCGGGCCGAGGACAGCTTGGACCTGCCAACAAGAAAAGCTATATAGAAAGCCAGCAAGAGAAGCATCGCGACGATTTGGTAGCCGTAGTACGCGCTCGAATAGGGGAACGCGATCGTGGCGAAACCGTAGAAGAGCACCGCCGCCGCCCAGGCGCCCTTTGACGCGATGAATTCTTCACAGAACGCGTAGAGGATTGCCCCGAGCAGCGCAGAGGGGATGGATACGAGCACGAAGCTGAGAAGGCTGAGAGCGATCGCGGCATGAAGCTTCTCAGCAGGCAGGCCTGTGCCAGCGGGGTCGAGCGTTTCTAGAACGGCTTATCTAGATTGCACGACATCAAGATGGCGGTCGCGAAGTCCTCGCCCCCAGGAGCCGCCGGTAGATCCAATAGACTTGGAATGCCCAGGAACGCGCTTCCCGGCGCATTCGCGCTGTAGTGGTGACCTTCGCTGGCGGCATAATCTCCGGTCGCCGTAAAGCTGTCAAGATGGCCGTCCACGTAAAGGGTGCCTCGATCCACGACGGCCATGACCAGATTCGGCCGCGAATTCTGGTTCCAATCAGCCCAGGGAGGTGGAAAGTAGGCATAACAGGCAAGCAGAATGAGGAAGATTAAGAGCCGAACCCGCCTCTCCTTCAGTTCCCTTGGTCCGCCCATGATGTCGTCAGCAACCTCATGCAATTCGCCGGTACCCTTCCCGCCGAACAGGTCAATCCTCTTCCCGGCTCGCAATGAGCCCACAAGATCATTTCTCCGAAGAATTCAAACGAGAGAGGCTGCATACCGAGAAGGACACCGAGCGATGAAGGGATCCCGCGAACCTCGACGCGACAGGAATGGGGAGCCTATCCCATCTCCAGTAGCTCGTGGTCGAACGTATCCTCACGGAAAAGGCTGATCAGCATCGTCCGCCAGTTATAGATCGCTTCCAGGCGAGCGCGACGGCGGTGCCGTCTCCATAGAGCGAGCGGCGCCCAAAGCAACAGCCTTGCCAGGCTGGTTGCAAAGAGCATGGCCCGCAGAGCGAGAACCCTGGGCCATGTGTAGTGCTTTCGGAAGAAGTAGAGCGCGCTGCGATTGATGCGAAACCGCCTGCGTGGTCGATCTTGGCTTGTGGACTTCCCCTGGTAATGGTAGATCGAGACATCTGGCAAGTAGTGGACTTTCCAGCCCGCCTTGCGGATCCGATAGCACCAGTCGGTCTCCTCGCCATAGATCAGCAGATCCTCATCGAGCAGGCCGACTGCATTCAGTATCTCCCGCCGAACTGCCAGACATGCCCCGTTCGTCCAGTCGACTTCTCGCGGCGATAGATCGCTGGTTAATCGGTGAAAGGGATAGTGCCCGTCTTGGAAGAAACGATTCAGAGATAACGCGAGCAGGGTGGTTGAGAACAGGCTTGGAAAACGGGCGTAGGAGTACTGGAGGGATCCATCTGGATTCCGAATGGTGACGCCAACCGCCCCCGCGTCGGGATGGGCCTCCATGTAGGCCACGACCTTGTCGAAGCTCCCCGGCGGTATGATCGTATCTTCATTTAGGATCAGGATGATGCGCCCCTCGGCTATTCGCAAGACTTGGTTGTGGTTGGCGCAAAAGCGCAGACGGCTCTTGTTCCTGATTAGCCGCACTTGGGGGAACTCCCGCTCCACCATCTCTCCACTGCCATCCATCGAGGCGTTTTCGATCACAAGAACCTCGAGCGAAACCTCTCGCGTGCCTTCGAAGATGCTCTTCAGACATTCGCGAAGCAGATCGTGGTTATCTGTGTTGATGATGGATACTGAGAGATCAACCGTCATGCTATGATTGACCCTCTGCCCCTCTTGCTCGCCGGGCAATGAGATAGTCGGCCAATCCTTCTTCCCAGGGGCGCATACGATCCAGCCCAAGCCGCTCGAGTCCCAGATTATGAAGCTCTGAGTAAGCCGGCCGGACAGCCTGCGAACCTGACTCCGCGGTCGTCTGAGGAGAAAGATCCGGCGCGAGCCCTTCAAGCTCAAAGATCCTCGCGGCGAATTCATACCAGGAGCATGCACCATGGCTTGTGGCGTGATATAGCCCGAAATGCTCTCCGGACGCGAGAACCCTGACCTGGCGAGCGAGATCAAGCGTGTAGGTCGGCGAGAGCACCTGATCATCTACAACGCGGAGGGCCCTGCCCTCACCAGCCAACCGGAGCATCGTCTCGACGAAATTGCCCCCCTTCCCACTGCTCCCCGCAACTCCGAAGAGCCCGGATGTCCGGAGGATGAAGTATCGATCGAGCAGCGATCGGACGAAGCATTCGCCTGCAAGCTTTGAGATCCCATATGCGTTCAACGGGCTGGGCATGTCGTCCTCGACGTAGGGTTCTGCCTTCCGCCCGTCAAACACGTAGTCCGTGCTGAAATGCATTAGCGCGCAGTTGAGCTCCCGGCAGATCAGTGCCACATTCCGAACCCCGAGCGCGTTCACCGCGAACGCCTCTTCCGCATGATCCTCACATATATCTACCTTATGGTAGGCCGCGGTGTTGATGACTAGATCGGGCGCAAAACGACCGAGAGCCTTTCGGACAGAGGCGATATCGCAAATCTCGATCTCATCATGGGTCAGCGCAATAAGGTCCTCCTCCCGGAAAACCCGCACGAGATCGCTGCCCAATTGCCCATTCGCGCCGATGATCAGATATCTCACGCCCCGCTCTCCATCGGAAGCTCGGCTCTCGGCGCGTCGAACACCGAATCTGATAACCTCGTGATCTCAAGCGATTCCTCCAGCACTTTCATCCAGCGGATGTTGTAGTATCTGGGATTATCGAAATCTGAATAGCCGTAGGATTCGATCTTGCGGACCATATCACAAGCTGATTCCTCGACGCTCACAAGCGGCTTGAAGCCCAACGTTTGCTCAATCTTGCGAGCCGAGACCCGATAACTGCGCACGCCCCTGTAGCCATAGTCCGGCCTGATCTCCACTTCGATCCCCAGGCTCCCAAGGGCCTCACGAACGCGCAAGGCCAGCTCAGAAATGCGAAAATTCCCTTGAGAGATATTGAAGACTTCTCCCCGAACCAGGGATTCTTCGGCCTGAAGACAGGCGATATAGGCTCTTGCTGCATCACGGATGTCTACGAGTGGTCGCCACATTTCGCCGCCATAGTGGAGTCGGAGCACGCCTTTCGAGAGAGCATCCTTCACGAAGGTATTTACGACGAGGTCATATCTCATCCGGGGCGAGAACCCGTATATCGTGCCCTTGCGAAGGATGACAGGGCAGAAGTCCTCATTTGCCATCTCCACGAGCATCCGCTCCGCCTCATACTTCGATCTGGAATAGGCGGCCTTGGGGGCTACAGGGGAGGATTCGTCCTGAACGATGTCGAGCTCTCCATCAGCCACCCCGCGATCGTAAATAGAGCAGGAAGATGCGAACACGAAACGCCGGATTCCAGCCTTCTTGCAAAGTTCGGCCAGATATCCTGTCGCGATCGTGTTCATCTCGTGATTTGCCCTGGGGTTATATTCCGCGGTCGGATCGTTCGACAGACCCCCCACGTTGATAACCGCGTCGACGCCATCCAGGATGGAGGCCTTGACGGTGCGCATGTCATCGAAAACCACCTCAACCCGATCTTCGATCTCGCGAAGCCCCTGACGGCCGTAGTAGAGACGGTCAAGGATCCGAATGGCGTAGCCCTGGGCCAGGAGTTCTTCGACGAGCACGGCGCCGACATAGCCCGCCCCGCCAACAACAAGAACCTTGCTCATCTCTATCTTCCTTTCACTGTCCAAACGTCGCCGAATGAATCGGCTGGAACGCGAACTTCATCGGGCCCCTCATGGTGATAAGTGTGGCTGGCCGTGCTCACGAGCTGCGTGTCATCTTCCAGCGCCATCCATCCGTGGAAGACACCTGGCGGGACGACCAGAAGGCGCGGCCTCCGTTCGCTGATCACGATCGTCATCATTTCACCGTGGGTGGGACTTTGGGGGCGGTCATCCTTCAGCACGAACTTCGCCGAGCCGCGGCTGATAAAGAACCAGTCCCAGAGCTGCTCATGCTTATGGAAAGCGCGGACGGTACCCCGCGTTCGGTCTCCCACGAGATACACTTGTCCGAACTGATGGATCACGGCGTGTGGCTCAGGTCCCCCGGATCTGCGCGCGATCTCAATCAGATAGCCGCGGTCATCCTCATGCGCGGTGAGATCAATCACTTGAACGTCTTGAATCATTCTCCGCCTCCGTCCGTTTCACAAGCCAGCATCCGTCGAAAGAGAACTCTCCTCCAGGCAGATCGGCTTTCGAACCCTCATCTGATGAAGCGCAACGGCCCCACCCAAAAGAATCCACGTATAGACAGCATAGTCGAAACCCTCGATGGTCTGGGTGTAGACGAATGGAATGATCCAGTCACCCAGCCCCATCGCCAGCACCACCCCGGCAAATCCACCCAGGGCTGCCATGGAGAAGGCTTCGGCGAAAGTTCTCTCGCCTCTGCATTCGCGAACGAGCTGCAGGAGGACCTTTCCCAGCGCAGCTAGGAACCACAGCAGGACCCCTAACCCGACAATCCCCATCTGCGAGAGGATGTCGATATAGTTGTTGTGCGTTGCCATGGCATCGTCTGGGAAGTATGTCATGTAGTAGGCCGCATAGCCGGCCGGGCCGACGCCGAAAAGCAGATGGTCTTTGGTCACCTGCCAGTTCCGCGTCCATGCATCGAATCGGGTAACGGTGCTCGTGTCCCACTCCTGTGCAATGTGCACCTGCAAGGCGGAGAGGCTTAGAAGCACGTAGACGCCAAGGATGGCAACGGTGGCCAAGAGCATGCGCTTCGATCGGGCGCCTAGGATGATCAAAGCGCCTACCACACTTGGAAGCCACGCCGAGAGCCAACGGAAGCTCAGTACAAAGACCCAATGGAACCATAGGCCTGCGAAGGCAAGTAGACTGCCTCGAACAACCATGGGCAGTTTCCTGTGAAAGAGCGCCAGCGCCAGCGAGAGGCAGATGAACCACGTGGGAAACAGGGGACTGACTTGCAGGAAGTCGAGTGTCCGTATCCCGAATACGCGCCCCAGGATCGCCAACGATCCGCCCAAGAGCAGGATCCCCACCACCCAATGAATCCAGACAACCCTCTCTGATTGCGTGGCGGCCATCAGGAATATCAGAGGCAGGAGCACGAATATCGCCAGGGCCCCAAGCTGTACGAACGGCCAAGTGGGCCAAAGCCGCACGACAGGGTCGAGGAAGGCGTTGCCCCAGGCATAGGAGAGGATGGCTGCGAGGATGAGGCCAAGCGAAGGCAACACCACGCTCCTGGCCGGCAGGAAGAGCTCCCGGCGGACGACAAGAGCGTCGGCGAGCCACCACATGACAACGGCCGCGGCCAAGACCATGCTCATCGGGATTTTGCTTTGGGTCCCTGTCGGCAGAGCGAATCGCACCGTCAGCGCAGTGGCGATCACGAGGACCAGCCCAAGTTCCGGCGTTCCATTCCCGAGGCCGACCACGACCGCCAGGGCGATCGCGCAGATAAGCAGCAGCAACTCCGGATTCTGCATTGTGGTCGCCTTCCACGGCAGCAGCACCGCCGCGGCAACGACGATGAAAATGATCAGCGCCCGCGGCCACAGGGGTCGACGATGCGAGATGAACACGTCTCGGAACGGGATCACCCTACGCCTCCTTCTGGCGGACGAGGGCCAAGGCAGGACATGAGCTATGCGGCAGCCTGGGTGACAACCTCATGCAGGAAGGCCTCCAGATGAGATACGATGCTTCGCCAATCATACCTATCCCGCACGAGCGCCCTGCCATTCCTCGATAGTCTCGATTGGAGCTCGTCATCCTTAAGCAGGGACAAGAGGCCTTCGGCAAACGAAATGGGGTCATCGGCGATAAGGATATTCCGGCCATGCTCGACATCCAGGCCCTCCGCCCCTTTGGATGTGGATATTACAGGTGTTCCCAGCGCCATCGATTCAAGGATCTTCAACCGGGTGCCGCCACCGATCCTGAGGGGAACAATGCTGGCGCAACTTCGTGCGATCCACGGACGAATATCCTCGACATACCCCGTGAAGGTTACACCGCTATGCTTCGGGAGCTGCTCCAGCGGCACGCCCTCCGTCCGGCCGGTGACAACCAGCTTGGCGCTGGCTTCCGCTTGCTGGATCAGAGGCCATATCTCACGCAGGAAGTAATCCAGCGCGTCGAAATTTGCAGAATAGGAAAGCACCCCCGTAAATATCAGCGTTTCTAAATCTGGCTTCCCAAAGTCGCCTGCATAATGATCCACGTCCACGCCGTTGGGGACGAGAGCCGCGGGACGAGCTCTCGGCACGAGCCTTCGCACCCTCTGGCGATCCAGATCGGAAACGACGGTGCACCCCTCGGCGTCCTGCATGAGAACGTGCTCGAGATAGCGCGTGAACTTCCAGAGGCGCATTCCCTGGCGCAACTTCTGAGCGATTCCCTTCGCGCGCATGAAGGCCTCGAGGTCTAATGAGACTTCCACATCCTCCAGCACCCTTGGGATGCCCCGGATCGCCTTCAAATAGGGTGAGTTGTCAATCTCAGAGGCGATGACAAGTTCGATATCCTCCTGCGCGCAAACTCGATCAACCAACTCCTCCATCCGGGGGCTATAGGTGTCCACGAGCCAGCGCGGCCAAGGATGCAAGAAGCCTCGAAGGGCCCGCAGCGAACTCGGCTTGTATTCCCTGCCTTCCACCACGTGCACGCGCCGGCAGAACGCCTCCAGCTCGCCGACATGCTGCAAATCCCGCGGATGATTGGAGAAGCAAAGCAGGATCATCTCATGCCTCTCAGCCAAGTTGCGCACTAGATTCAGAATTCGAATACGGGAGCCGTTGTCCGGCGGGTAGGGAAACCACGAAGAAATAAACAGGATCCGCATCTCAAACTGCGCCTCCACCCCTTGAGCGGCTCATGCCTCCACGCCAACCGGCCGAAATCCCCAGCGACCACGAGATGCATCCATCACGGCCCGCAGGAGAGCCCGTCGGTGCGGACGTTTGTGCTTCCAGCGCGGCATCAACGACCAGGCCAGGAATGTCCGCAGGATGTCGCCGAGCAGCGTCGAGAACCACGCCCTCCATCCCAGCCCAGCGCTACGAAGAAAGAGCAATCGATTCCGGGTCATGTAGTAGACCACCTGGGGAGAGTCGTCTCGTTTCTCGATCTGGATCTTGTGCCATACGATCGCCTTCGGGACATGCACGATCTTGAACCCCTTCTTAGCGGCGCGAACGCACCACTCCGTCTCCTCGTAATAGGCGAAGAAGCGATCGTCGAGCAGGCCCACCTCCTCCAGTACGCGTCGCCTTGCGAGCAGCGCGCAGCCTGTGACGAAATCTACGTCCCTCGGCACCAGCCCGAACTGACCCGTGTCGCGTTCGCTGAGCCCCAGCATGCGCGTCTGTCCGCGCCTGCAGTCGATCTCCCCACCTGCCGACCAGATGACCTCAGGTTCGTGGAAGTACCGGATCGTCGGCCCAGCCATCCCGACAGCCGGGTCCGCCTCCGC
>Ga0190360_1000812_pt1 | contig 16732 bp, 16 predicted proteins | sample 48721834_MG_FD_161271 | JGI IMG/M metagenome (GOLD analysis project Ga0190360, IMG submission 161271) | Hydrothermal vent microbial mat bacterial communities from Southern Trench, Guaymas Basin, Mexico - 4872-18-3-4_MG | ecosystem: Environmental > Aquatic > Marine > Hydrothermal vents >... | reverse complement strand
TGAAAGCAAAGAAAGAACATGAATCTAAATATAAAGCAAATCCTTACATTTCACCTTTTCCTAAAGGATTAAAACCACCAATTAATAAGCGTAGAATCATATTGAATTAAAAGCAATCAGCTGATAATAAGATTACCTGTTTGGAGTTATTCGGTTAAAAAAATTCGAATTTTATCTCAAGAAAAACGTGAGAAGTAGATAATAACACATTAAAAAAAATTCAATGATAGTCAATAATTCATTTCATCAAATTTTTAAAACTTTTTTTATTATAAAAACAAATTCTAAATAGATTCCTTGATTTTCCATAATATCTTAAAAATAATGCTAAAAAACATTGAAAAAATTAAAATTAAAAATTTGAGAATTAATGAAATGAAAAAAGTTCTAATAGTCTATGGCACAAGATATGGTTCTACTGAAGAAGTTAGCAAAAAAATTGCTGAAATCTTACGCGAAAATGAAATATTAGCTTCGATCCAAAATCTCAAAAAAATTAAATCAAAAAGTCAGCTAAACTTGGAAGGATATGAGGGATTAATCATAGGTTCTGGAATAAAAGTTGGAAAATGGACCAAAGAAACGAGAAAATTCCTAGAATACAACTTGGAGATTTTTAAAAGTACAAGTAAAATTTTGGGCGTCTTTGTAAGCTCCGGTTTTGCTAGCAATCCTCAAAAGATCGAAGAATTAAAAGTTGAATATATTGAAAAAGTCTTAAATCAGTACGAAATTAAAGCTGATTTGCTTGATGTTTTTGGTGGCGTTTTAGACTTATCTAAAGAATCTAATTTGAATACTTTAGAAAAAAAAATGATAAGAATGGTTTCTAAAAATGATCCTAATATAAAACCCCATCAAAAAAATGACTTTCGAAATTGGGAGCAGATACATGAATTTGCTGTAAAATTTGCAAATTTGGTAAAATCTGTATGAAATCCCTCCTTTTATATTAATTTATTAATTGTTTCCTAAACAATATTGAAAAGGAATATTATAATGATTTTTTCGTGAAAGCTGAGTTTCACGAATTTTTTCTTAGTATAAATTAAACACTCCACATGAATGTTATTTTTTTTTTAACTTTTTTTCTTCAAATAAAATTTAAATCATCATCAAATTAATGAATAAAATCGTCCAATTTCAGCTGGTTCTTAAAGCTTGAAATCCTTTTAATAGCTAATTCAAAATAATCAGGTGATATTTCATATCCTATAAAATGCCTTTTCAATTTTATTGCAGCAATCGCAGTCGTCCCACTTCCATTGAATGGATCTAAAATAATATCCCCCTTATGAGAATAAAATTCAATTAATCGAAGCGGTAATTCAAGTGGAAAAGGCGCTGGATGCCCTATTTTCCTTGCTGATTCGGCAGGAAAACGCCAAATTGATTTAGACCATTCAATAAAATTTTCTTTTGTAATCGTATCTTTTTTATTTAATTTCTCAAGCTTATTTGTTAATTTTGAAAAAATTAAAATGTATTCATGAACATCTCGAAGACATGGATTACTTGCTGAAGCAAATGAACCCCAAGCCGTTGATATTCCCGCTGAAGCACCTTTATCCCAAATGATTTCACCTCTCATATGGAAACCTATATTTAACATCAATTGAATTATAAAGGAATGAAGAGGAATGTATGGCTTGCGTCCTATATTCGCAACATTTATTGCAACTCTCCCACCTGGAACCAACACCCTCCAAATTTCTTTAAATACGGTTTCAAGCAAATTCAGGTATTCATCAAAAGTTAAATCATTATCATACTCTTTGGATACGTTATAAGGAGGTGAGGTGACAACCAAGTGAACCGAGCAATCTGGGAGTTCCTTCATGTTTCTACTATCCCCCAATATTACATGATCCAAAATATTTGAGGGTATTTGACTCGAATTGTCAATATACTCCACATTTTTAGGTTTTGGAATCCCACTGTATAACTTAGATTTATAAAACTGGGAAGAATCATGACTTTCACGCTTGGACACGCCAAATGGACTCGTTGTTGATCTCTTTTTTGGATCTTTTTTATTACTTGGCATTAATTTTGTATTTTGAATCAACATTTTTAAAAATATTTAATAAAAAAGTCATTATAATTTAGAAGATTTTCTTTAAAATTTATTTATGAAGAGATAATTAAAAAATGAAAAGTAAATAATTTAAAAAATCATTGGGGTCTTAATATTAAATTTATTTAGATTAAATTTTTAAAACAAACCTATATTAAGGAAGAAATCTAAAATAAAGAATTAATTGTTCATATTTGATCCTTTATGATTCCATATTATTTTGACATAGAAACTTATTCAATTCTGAATAAACCAGATCCCGAAAATGATAAAATCATAACTATACAATATCAAAAAATTAACCTAAAGACGGGTGAACCTATAGATAAATTAGTAATTTTAAAAGAATGGAAATCCTCTGAAAAAGATATCGTAACTCTTTTTTATAATAAATTTCTTAAAATAGGAAAAGATTACAAAAATAAATGGAAATTTGTACCTGTTGGATTTAATTTAAATTTTGAATGGGAATTCATAATTGCAAAAGTTAGAAAATATTTAGGTATAAAGCTCTCAAGTAAAGAAATATATTATGATAAACCTCGTGTTGATTTACAACCAATCCTTGTGTTATTAAATGGAGGTGTTTTTAGAGGAGCCCGCTTGGATAAATTTTCCAATAAACCTCCTGACAATAAAAAAATAAAAGGATGGTATGAAAATAAATTATATCATAAAATAGAACAATATATTGAGAATGAAGCAAAAGCATTTTTAGATCTTTTATGTAAAATTATAAAAAATATTCATAAGTTATTAGAATGATTAAGAAATTTGATTTGAATATTGAAAGAATATTAGAAGATTGGGAAGTATATCACGCTATAAGAGAAATTATCGCTAATGCTATTGATGAACAAAAGTTAACTAATACAGAACCCATTAAAATTCAAAAGGATGATAAAGGTATATGGCATATTCGTGATTTTGGAAGAGGTCTTAAATATCAACATCTCACTCAGAAAGAAAATGACGAAAAATTAAGAAATCCTCATATGATCGGAAAATTTGGTATCGGTTTAAAAGATGCTTTAGCAACACTTGATAGACATAGTATAAAAGTTTTTATAAAATCAAAATATGGTGATATAACAATTGATAAATCTCAGAAACATGGTTTTGAAGATATAATTACCTTACATGCATATATTTCACTTCCACCATCAAATCCTGATTTTATAGGAACTAAATTTGTTTTGGAAGGAATTACAGATGAAGATATTGAAAAAGCAAAAAATTTATTTTTGGTTTTTTCTGGAGAAACGATTATTGAAAAAACAAAGAACGGAGAGATTTTAGAAAAAAAAGGAAAAATAGCTAAAATCTATATAAATGGTGTCAAAGTTGCCGAGGAGGAAAACTTCTTATTTAGTTATAATATAACTAAATTAACTAAAAAGATTAAACAAGCACTTAACAGAGAAAGAACGAATGTTGGTAGAAGTGCATATTCAGAGAGAATAAAATCAATATTAATTTCTTGTAAAAATAAAAAAGTAGCAGAACTTCTAGTTAATGATTTAGAAAATTTTGCTAATGGAGAAATTCATGATGAGCTCGAGTGGATTGATGTTAAAAAACATTCGGTAAAAATTCTAAATGCAACTAAAAAAGTAGTATTCCTTACGCCTAAAGAATTAATGAATGCAGCAAATATGGTTGATGAAGCAAAATCAGGGGGATATAAGATAATTACTATTCCAGAAAAGTTAAAAGAACAAGTTGTTGGTCTAAAAGACATTAATGGAAATCCAATTAGAGATTTAGGAGAATTTTTTAAAGAGTATGAAGAAAATTTTGAATTTAAATTCATCGAACCTGATCAACTAAAAACTGAGGAAAGAAAAGTTTTTGAATTATCGGATAAAATTTTTTCTCTAATAGGAGGAAAACCAAATATCATAAAAGCAATAAAAATTTCTGAAAAATTAAGAAAAGAAAAAACATCATTTATTGAACCAGAAGGTTTATGGGATCCATCAAATCAATTTATTATTATAAAAAGAAAAGTATTAAAAAATGGAGAAAGATATGCTGGAGTATTATTACATGAAATAGCACATGCCATTAGTGGTACTAAAGATGTAACTAGAGAGTTTGAAAATCAATTAACAAATCTATTAGGAAAAATATGTATAAATATTCTTAATTAAAACACTTGCATATTAATACTATTTTTTAATGGTAAAAATTTTTTTTAGTTCTTATTATTGGTTTAAAAAAAGTAATTAAATTACCTTTTATACCATAATCTTTCTTGATATTCGAAAAATCTTAAGGGTTCCTACTTTTAAATTTGATTTGAATCTATAAAAATTAAATATAGATTAATACAAGTGAATTATAAAATGGCAATCTCAAAATTAATAAAACAAGAAGATGAATTACAAGTTCTATTAAGAACTACTAAAAATTTAATTCTAAGCAAGAATGAGATTAACGAGCTCGAAAACAAGGAAAAACTCATTCAACATCTAAAGGATGATCCGGACAACGTGGAATTTGAATATGTGGTAAAATTTCATGCTTACACGCGAGCTATTAGCGATGATCAAGCCTACATCAATGCTTTAAAAGAATTTGAGCTCAAGGATTTGGACTACGAAATTGAATGGTATCCTCAATGGAGCGTTAAAAAAAAGAAAGATTATATCGAAATTTTATTTTAAAATTTTTTTATAGAGTTAATCTTAATGTATTTTTCCTGATTCTAATCTTTTAAACTAACAATTCTTCTATAATATTTTAGCTGAGAAAATCAAATAAGTGTTTAAACTATTTTAATTAAAACCTGAAAAAAACTTCATTATAAATTTAAATATGTAATTTGCATGTAATTTATTATACATTACGATAAAAGTGTCGTCTAAATTAATTCATTTAATAAAAATTGGCAAAATAAAGTAGATTATAGATCTTTCTGAATTCAGTGCTATAATATCTCCAGTATATAAAAAAGGCTCCAAAACTGAAATAAAAGCAGGATATAATATAACAATTCTAGAAGAGGGGAAAAAAATTTGAGTGAAAGGATTTCAATTGAAATACCTTCAGATATGAAGAAAGAAATAGAAGAATTACAAGAAATATTAAAAATGGACAAAAGTTCCGTTATTAGATATCTTATTTCAAAATCAATTCGAGAAATAAAACTAAAAACCATCTTAAAAGAATATAAACGTGGAAAATTATCAATAGGAAATGCAGCCAAGCGTATAGGAATCAATCTATGGAAGTTCATTGAATGTTGCTATGTGAATAATGTTCAATTGGATTTAACAAAAGAAGAAGCTGAACTTGGAATAAAAAAAGTTAAGAAACTTGATGTAAAGGAATATAAAAAAGTCATAAAAGAAAAATTATCCAAAACTAAAGATAAACGACTAAATTAAGAGTTTTAATAAAGTTGTTAAAAGAAGAAAATATGGTTAGAAATGCGCCGAGCGGGAATTGAACCCGCGTCGCAAGGTTGACCCATTAGCTACGCCAGTTAGCCATGATTGGCAACCTTGCATACTTTCTAGGCTATGTAGGCTTACCACTATACGATCGGCGCATTGAACAATTTATTTCTATTAAAATAAATATTTTAAAAAATTAAAACTTAATCAATTCATTCTTTTTGACTATTACATTCATTAAATATTTATTAATGAATAAAATTAAACATTCATGGGCAATAGTGAGAGCAATAATATATTCTTTATTTTTAGATCATAATTTTTTTGGAAATAAAGATACAGTTTGCTTTAATTCGTGCGTTGCTATAAATTCTTCCAATTCTGCCAAGTTAGATGGCAGCCCTTCTCTGACGCCAACCTCCATCGATTCTAGCGAAGATAAAGCAGTTGCTATTTTTGTAGCCTTTTCAAGCGAGAAACCTTCTAATTCTGAAATCAACAAGCCAGAAAGAAACGCATCACCAGCACCAGTGGTATCTTGAACTTCAACATCATAAATTCCGCTTTTAACAATCTTTTTTCCATCGCTCACGATGGAGCCTTTAGCACCATTGGTAATAGAAACGATTCTAGGACCTAATTCATGAATTTTTTCCATTGAGTGAATTGAATCGTGCTCACCGGTTAGAGCTTCTGCTTCTTCAAGGTTCATGGAGGCTACATCTGAAGCAGCTATTAAGGTTTTTGCCCACTTTGGATTATTTCTGATAATCGAAATGCTTGGAGCAGCAAACACGCGCCCACCATTTTCTTTAGTTAATTTAATTGCTTTTTCAATAGCGCGACAACCATTTTTGGATGTTAATGAAGACCAGGCAAATGCTTTAAGCCCTTCAAATAATTCCTCCTTCACGTGCTTGGGCGTGATGAGGTTATTGGCCCCCTTGTAAGCCAGGATGCTTCGATCTTTTCCCCATTCAGTTTTTAATATGACAGAAAATGCCGTATTATCCTCATCAGTTTGCTCGATATACGAGAGTTCCACGCCTCTTTTTTTCAAATCTTCTAAACATATTTCAGCAGAGAAATCTTTTCCAATTACTCCCATATAAACTGTTTTTAATCCAAGCATGGCGCAATCAGCAGCAATATTTGCTCCAGACCCTCCTGGTACGAATCTAACGCTATCAACATTCAATTTTCTGCTGTACTCTATTGCTGTATATTTTTTCACTATATCTTTGTCGAATAACTCGAATCTCAAGATATCTTTTACTTGAATGATACAATCAAGAGTACAGCTTCCTATAGTTATTAAATCATATTGGTTAGACATGTTAAGACCATATCTTGTAATTGGTAATAAGAATAAGATAAGATAAGTACTATTACTTTAAATATTATCTATTTAATCTTTTAAAAATATTTGGAACGATTTAAAAGACTAATCTTTTGATTTAAGTTTATTTAGTTGTTCCTCTAGTTCTTTAATCTTACCATCAGATTCTACTTCTGGTAGGGCTTCACCAGCCTCTACTTGAATTTCAGCATCGATTTCTCCAAGTACTTCTTTCACTTGGTCATCGGTTACAGCGGTATCAATAGTCATGTTATTTATTCCATCAGAAGTGATTTCTTGAGTTACTTCGAAGTCTTCCATATCAATACCGATTGAATCCATTAATTCCGTGAGTTGGGGTACTGATAATTGTGTCTTAAGCGCTTGAAGGCTTACTGCGATGCCTTGCATGATATCTGCAACATCTTTAACTGCACTTGCTTGTTCGAGCTTGAAAACAAGGCTTTCCAAATTAGTTCTGAAATGATCAATTGCTCTTGCTTGTTTTTTTACTTGAAGGTAATTTCTAGCATGAAATTCGGAACCCTCCATGTCTCCTTGCTTTCTCAAGCGCACGGCTTTATCTCTTGCGAGTTTAGCCGTCATTTCCATTTTCTTTATTTGTCTCATCAGGCGCTTGTTAAAAACCTTTAATTTCACGATGGCTGATCTGACATTATCGCTTTTTCTACCACCAGAAAGCCATTTACTCAAATCTTTAAGGAATCCCATTTTAATCCAACAAAGTTTAATGTGTTTTATATAATATAAAAAAATTCAAGGTTATATAATTTTTTGTAGTCCAATTTCTTGGATTTTTCGGTTTTAAGAAAAGCTTGAAATAAATAAAAGTATTAATTAACAAAAATATTGCATAATAGATTATAATATAAATATTAAGAATTTTATAAATTACTTAATTAACTTGAAGGAAAGATCTCATGTCAAGTGTCGATAGTAAATTATATCAATACGCCGTGAAAGAGGCACAAGAAGCTGTTGCTCTTGATGAGAAAGGGCAGTATAGAAAAGCCATTAACAAGTATCAAAGAGCAGCAGAAATTCTCATACAATTCGTTAAATTTAATAAGAATCCAATGATGCGAGAAAGATGTAAGAAACAAATAGATCAATACTTAAGGCGAGCACAAGTTCTTAAAGCGCATTTGAGTGGTTCGAGTCCGAGAAGTTCATCTGCTCGGGGAATGGGAGATAAAGGTTCTAAAGGAGATAAAGGCGATCAAATATCTCCAAGATCAGAAGAGGAGCAAGAACTGCTAGATACAATATCCAATACCATTTTAACAGAATCTCCCGATGTAAAATGGACAGATATTGCTGGATTAGATAATTGCAAACAAGCACTTAGAGAAGCAATAGTATTACCGATATTAAAGCCGGAACTATTCACTGGAGCTCGAAAACCGTGGTCTGGAATCTTGCTTTTTGGACCCCCTGGCTGTGGAAAAACACTTTTAGCTAAAGCAGCTGCTACCGAATGTAAAGCAACATTTTTCAGCGTATCTTCTGCAGATTTACTTAGCAAGTGGTTGGGTGAAAGTGAAAAGTTAATCAGTTCCTTGTTCAAACTTGCTCGATTAAAAGCTCCAAGTTTAATATTCATGGACGAGATTGATTCCATTGCTACAAAACGGGGCGAGGGCCACGAGGGTGGCGGTGAAAGGAGAGTTAAAACTCAATTATTAAGTGAGATACAAGGGATTAGATCTAAACCTGATAAACCCATGTTAGTATTGGGAGCTACTAATCGCCCTTGGGATCTTGATGTTGCCATGCTGAGTAGGTTTGAAAAAAAGGTTTATGTTCCATTACCCGATTTGCAAGCAAGAATAGGTATATTTAAAATTCACACTGCTGGAGTTAATTCTGCTTTAACCGAGGAAGACTATGTTGAATTAGGAGTTCGTAGCGAGGGTTATTCTGGAAGAGACATATCTAATGTTTGTCGGGAAGTAATAATGATGCCCATACGTGAACTGGACATGAGCGGTTTATTAGAAGATTCGAGCAAGGAAGTTGTTGTAAGAGATATTACATTAGAAGATTTTAAGAAGTCTCTTAAGAAAGTAAAACCCATGACAACTAAAAAAGAGCTCGAACATTATAGAAGATGGGCAGAAGAATTTGGAGAAATGTGAGCATATATTGGTGATTATTCAGGATGGAACGTCAAAGAGAAAAGCCAAAAGAAAAAGTTAAAGTAAGGGTAGAAGAACAAGAAGAAAAAGATATAGAGACCCTGAAAAGAGAGCTTCAAAAACTTAAAGAACTAAAAAAACAAAGAGAACAACAAGAAACAAGTGAAATGCAACAAGAAGATACTGCTAGCGATATAGAAAGTAGATTGGACAAGATTGAGGATTTCTTGACCAAAGATATGGCAGAAGTAGGAGAAAAGCAATATTTAACTGAAGCCAAAGAAATTGAAAATGAATTAGCCAAACTCGAGCTAGAAATAGCTGGAGAACACGGAGTTATTGCAAAAGAGATATCTACTTATGAATTACTTTTGAATGAATATCCATGGCTTGAAGAGAAACGATACATATTCATGTATTCCATTCCTAATAAAAAGAAAAATTTAAGAGATTTCGAATCCTGGAAGAATGAATGGGCTAAAGTTTTATTTGATTATGCTAGATTTGCTATATTGCACATCCTTTACTTAAGAAAACTCCAGACCATAAAACCTTTTTCAAAATTTGATGATCGAGAAAAAGCATTGAAAATTATTGCTCAAACTTTAGTAGAAAAAAAACAAGCTGAATGGTTATCCAAGAGTAAAGAAAAATTAAGAGTTTATTGGAAATCTCTGGATAATTGGGCTGAAGAAATTTATGAATGGGCAAAAGAAATATCACCTCTCGAACCTATCTTGATTTTTGAAATACGAGAATCTGATAGAGATTTTAAAGATCTTCCAGAAGAAGATTTGATAAAAATATTTAAGATTTTGGAAAAAAGTCGCAAGGGAAAGATCATAAAGCTAGATGATGGACAAATCTCTTTTAAGATAAAGGTCGAATAGAAATCCAAATTAAGAAAATTTTTTAATCCTAATTCTTTAAATTTTTAAATGGATGGAAAGAACCACTGCTTGCCTTTTAAATAAGATTCTGTATATCTCGCAATTCCACTTTTTTCTAAAGATTTCAATGCTTTTAACGCCCTATCTTGAGACCAATCTAAAGCAACACACACATCTTCCAACGTGATATATCCCTTATCTTTAGCTACCTCGATGACCTTCTTTTCATCAGAGGTATATTGGATGGGAAAGAATCTTATCATTAATGCCCCTTTTTCTAATTCAACAATATCATCAATTACTCCTTCTTTTTTGAGAATTTTCATTGCTTTTATTAAATCTTTTAGCTTAACTACACCTTTAAGGATACCTGAATGAACTAACTCAAAAATTTCAGTAATTGGAACTAAACCTGCTCCAATTTCTTCTTTTTGCATTAAAACTCTCTGATATGCTAACATCCCTAATTTTTCATGGTCAATTCTAGAAAATTTTTGAAGAACATCATTCTCAGTTATTTGCTCAGTAAAAATTCTCGAAGTGGGAATATTGTATTTTTTCTGCAACTCTTTAACTTCTTTTTTTAGTTCTGGCGTGAGCGCTAATAGGACGCCATGCCTTTTTGCTAACTCTCTCAACCGATCCTTGGTAAAACTCTCCGTCAACGCTTTAGCTTCCATTTCTTTTATCCTTAGCTCCGCAGCCTTCTTCTTTATTGCCTCCTTTAAATCAATTTCATCTTCAATTTTTCGAATTCCCATGTATTAATCCCATTCATTTTTAATATCCTTATTGATTAATAATAATCAAGACTCTTATTTCTTACTATTTCGATTTACGATGAAAAATATATCTTCACTCAGAAAAATTAATAATTTTGAGAAAAGAAACTTAATCCAATCCTTAAGCAAAATAGGTCCAATATTATTAAATTATTTGAATAGGACTAAAATTAATCTTTATATCCTTGAAAATAATTTATTAAAAATCAATCCTAGAATCTTTCTAGTCGAATCCAAGCTTGTAAATCTCGCCGATAAACTAAATCGTAGAGCAAATATCGTCCATTTAGGCGTTTATTTTGGATTCTTCAATAAAAATGTTTTTCTTCTAAGCCTTGAAGGGGCAGAATTTCTACATAAAAATAAAATGTTTCCAGAAAATCAAAAGATAATTGTCAATGATATTGGTGAAAAATCCATACTTTATGGAAATAACCTTACTAAAAAAATGATTGTTAAGTTTCCTGAATTTCCAAGAAAAAACGATTTAGTTCTCATTCAAAATAAAAACAATGAGATTCTTGCTTTAGCTCGGCTTAGTATAAATCCAAAAGAATTTAATAAATTATTACCAAATGAATATATTGCAACTACTCTTAAAGACAAGGGATATTACCTAAGATCCAAACAATAACAAGATTTAAAAGACTGAGCTTTTTTAATTAAATTTCTTTCTTTATTAAGCAAAAGAAAAAACCAATTGTATCATGTAAGTGAGGATATATTCTCACAGAGTTTTGTAGATCCTTGATTAAATTTTTATCAAAAACTTTATTAAATCCCGGAATTCCTAAAGGAGATTCAATTTTTACTATTTGATATTGAGAAGAATTATTTAAACATTCATCTATCACAAATTCATTTTCTTCAGGAGCAATAGAACACGTGCAATATAATAATTCACCATTTGTTTTGAGCATGTTTAAGCCAGCAAGTAACAATTCTTTCTGTATTCTTGCCATTTTTTTAATATCTTGGTAGGTTTTACTCTTTTTTCTATAAGAATCCTGTCGAATTAAACCTTCTCCCGTGCAAGGAGCATCGAGTAAGATTTTATCCGCCTTAATCTTTAGTTTTTTTAATTTTCTTGCATCCATGTTAATGATAATCGTGTTTTTTACACCCATTCTACGTACATTTATTTCAAGAGCAGCGATTCGTTTCAGATTCCTTTCAATTAATATTAATTTGCCTTCATTTTTCATTAATTCTGCCAAATGAGTCGCTTTTCCTCCAGGTGCAGAACACATATCAATAACTACTTCATTTGATTTCGGATTTAAAACGATTGGGGCTATCATTGATGCAATATTTTGAATGTAGAAATAACCTTGAAGATATTCATGTAAGGACCCTACATTTAGAGATTGTTTGATAATCTTAAAGCCATTTGGAATACCATCAATTAGTTCTAAAACAAAACCTTTTCGTTCCAATAACCCTTTGAGTTCGTGAGGACCAATTTTAAGTGTATTTACTCTTATTGAAGGAATAAGTGGTTTTTCATTAGCTTCAAGATACCTAATAGTTTCCTCTAATCCGAACATTTTAAGATATCTTTCAATCATGTAAGGCAGATATCCGAATCTTGTCGCCAATTCTTCAATAAGTTTTTCTTGATTCATAATGAAATTTTATGTTTTTAAAAAACATTCTATATTTAAGAAGGTTTAAGTAATTATATTTATTAATTGAATTAATAAATTTTCATTAAATCGGAATTAAATCATGATAGAAGTAGAGATAAAGGCGCGCGTTTCAAATCCAGACGAAATTCGTAAGAAATTCAGAGTATTAAAGGGTAAGTATAAATTATCTTTAATGCATAATGATATTTATTTTAACATGCCGAAAGGACTTAGAGATTTTAGAAATACTGATGAGGCTTTAAGGATTCGTATTTCAACAGAGCTCAATAACAAAGAAAAACTTGTAGAAAAGAAAGTAAGAAGCTTTATCACGTATAAAGGGGCAAAAATGGATGAAGAAACAAAAACAAGAAAAGAATTGGAAGTTGAAATCATGGATCCATTTACAATGAGGGAAATTTTATTGATTTTAGGTTTTCAGGAAATTTTAACCGTTAAAAAAAAGCGAGAATTATATGAATTTGAACATGATGATTTAAAAATTGAATTATTATTAGATTATTTGCCAATTCTAGATAGTTATTTTATAGAAGTTGAAAGCATAACGAGTGATGAGAAGAGTGTTGAGGAAATTAAAAAAAAGCTTTTTAATTTCTTAAAACTATTAGGAATTGAAAAGCAAGAGTCAATTAAAAAGTCTTACTTAGAATTAATTTTAGAGAAAATTACCAAAAATAAAGATAAGATTAAATGACCATCAATTTTCATCGAGTTAAGAATTAAATTAGATCATAATGAGTTTCAAGAAATTTTTATTAATATTATAATATTATCTTACAAGTTTTGCCTTGAAGTTTTAAATCTTTTATTTTATTTACAGATAAGTTAAGCAATTTTAATGAATTCATCATTAAAAGACATTCTGGTATGTTTGTTATATTTTGATTAATGAGAAAAAGTGTTTCTAATTTTTTAAGTTGACAAATTTGAATTGGAATGATTCCAATTTTGGGTGAATCAACGTGATTTATCGAAATTCCTGTAATATTACCAATACTATTAATGGAAAAGAATTGACCCTCAACATTTTCTTTTAATCTTACATCATTTGTTTTGATGAAATTTTTGCCTGATAGTACTTCAAATAAGCTAAGTATTGCTGCCTCCTCTAAAAGAACTCCCTTATCAATATATTTAACAGTGTTCTTTTCTTTTTTAGAATATTTCCAGGTCCATTCTGGAATAAAAGTTAGAACGTTATCAGAAAGTTCCAAGTAATCTAGATTTTCTAAATTTAAAGCTTTTTTTGGAATATTTTTCAAGTTAGAATGTTGAATTTTCAATGATTTTAACATTCTTAGTTTAATAATTGATTTAGGAATTTCTGGGAGCTCTGTTAAATTTAATTCGGTAATGTAGCCATTTTGTGTTGCTTGAACCGATTTAAGGCCTTTATAGCCTAATTCTTCATGTTCTAAAATCAATTCTTTAACATGATTATCATTCAGATTAAATTGTTTGATAAAAGTAGAAAACCCTTCTCTAAATTTTAAATATTCAATATTATCGAGATCTAAGATGAATCTAGCATCATCCTCATTTAAGTTATAAAATTGGGTGATTTTTTTAATTACTCTTAGATAAAAACCTTTTAGCATGGCATTTTTAGAATTATCTAGCAAATCAAGTAAATTTTTATAGAAATATATTGAATTTTCATTATCCAAAACCCATTTAATTAGATTTTTACATTTAGGAGAAAAGCATTTAACTAATACTTTTATCGCTGAGAATCTCACGATGGGTGACTCATCAGATATTAAACTTTTTTCTAAAATTCTAAAAGCTTCATCTGAACACATTGATTTTTCTAATATTAACTCTACTGCTCGTGATCGAATTTCATCATTATCACATTCAATTAAAATGAGTTCTATTAATTTCAGGACTTCTTCTTCTTTAACTTTCTTATTCGTTAGATCCTCAAAGATCTTCTTATAATCAATATTATTTTTCATGTTACCATTCTTTTAATGAAAAAATTAGAAAATATCATCCTTAATTAATTCGTGATGACAAAAAGTTATTGATGATTTATCAGTGGCAATTAATTTAATATTTTTTCTTACCGAAACATAAGATGCCAAGATGATTAAATTTTCACCATTTCCTTTCAGAGTTACTCCTTCTTCAATGAGGCAATTATCCGCAATGATGGCCGTATCGATATTAGCGTTTTGTGATATATAAGATTCATTGTATACAATGCAATTGCTAATTTTGACATTATCCTCTATATAAACATTATCTCCAATTATTGCATTTGGCCCAATAGTGCAATTCTTTCCAATTATAACTTTTTCTCCAATTGCACATGGAGAAATAATGGTAACTGTAGGATCAATCTGAACAGAATCACTTATTAGATTTTTCTCGCTTGTTGCTTTATTCTTAATGAGTTCTTTTAGTAAAAGAATATTTCCGTTTAATAATTCTTCTGGTTTTCCTATATCTTTCCATACACCTTCAATGGGATAGTGAAATAAATCTTTTTCTCTTGCAACTTTAGGAAAAACTTCTCTTTCTATGGAAACCTTCTTATTTGGTTCGATATATGAAAGGATTTCTGGCTCAAGTAAATAAACTCCAGCATTAATGGGCATTGGTTTAGGGCCTTCTTTAGGTGGTACATATTCTTCTTTTTCCAAGAATTTTAAAACTTTATTAGAAAGATCATCCGTAATCAAAACTCCGTAACGCGAAGGATCATTAACCAATTTGCTTGCTATCGTGCCAATTCCTCCTTTTCTCTCATGAAATTCTAACATTTTTCTAAAATCAAAATTAAATATCACATCACCATTTAACATGAAAAAATTTTCATCACTAAGATAAGATTCGGCAAGTTTTAAAGCTCCTGCTGTGCCAGCTGGAAATTTTTCATTTGTATAATATATTTTTATGCCAAGTTTTTCCCCATCCTTGAAATAATTTTTTACAATATCAGACATCACGCTTACTGCTAATATTATTTCTTTTACTCCAGCTTCTTTCAACTTCAATATTTGCCTTTCCATTACTGGACGATTGACGATGGGAATAAGCGTTTTTGGAATAGTACACGTTAATGGCCTTAAGCGAGTCCCCCAACCGCCGGATAATATTAAACCTTTTGTCATTTTTATTCAATCTTTATAGTTAGACGCTTTTTAACAAAAAAATTAATTTTTTAAAAGCTAAAAATCTTTTCAGAATTTAACATTTGATTATTTAGAAAGAAGTAAAAATTTTGGAACTGATGTAAAAAATTTTAAAAATCTTGATAATCCAGAATATATAATAAAAGAATACTTTCCTAAGAAAACATGGAATAATGAGAAGTTTAAGCGAATATTATCTGATGATGAACCTTTTGAAGAGGCGCAAAAAATAAAAATTCCGATGACTAATTTAACACTTTTAATTTTACACGCAAATAATAATAGAGCAAGATGGGTTCCAGCACAGTTTTTTATTCATAAAGAGACATACAAAAGTTATCTTGATTATAGGAATGAATATAAGAAACTGATGGCAAAATAATATTCTTATTTGAAAAGAATATTTTTTTTTAATTTTTATATATCTTTAATGTAATTACCACTCTTTATAGAGGAACTATGTAAAGTCCTTTAATTTTAAATAATTTCTCTTAAATTTCTATATCATGAAAGAGATCAGGTAAGTTATCATAATCAATTTTAGATACTTTTGAAAATAACCATATGGACAAAACAAAAGCAATGTCAATGGAAGAAGCTGCCAAAAACAAGGGAACTATGCCAATTATCTCTGCAATAGGACCTGAGATTATCATAGCAATAGGAGTAATAGCGGTTGCTATACTAATAACTATGGACATTGCTCTTCCTTGGGTTTCTGGCGGAATAGTTGATTGTAATATGGTTAAGAACATTGTGTTAACAAATGGTACGATAAAAGCAAATAGAAAACCACCAAATCCTATTATTGGAAAAGCGCCAATGGGAGCTAAAGCAAGTGCTAAATGACCAATCTCGCCCAAGATTATCCCTCCAAGAATAATTTTGGTTTTATGCTTCCAAACTTTTTTAGTAATAACTATGACAGAACCAATGAAAAATCCTAATTGCATGAAAGAAGCAATCATTCCATAATCAATTTTGGTCCCATAATGATAAACTAGCACGTAATATGGCATTTGCGTATTGAAAGGAGTGCCAAAAAAATTAATCATTGTTGCTACAAATAATAACAATAATAGACCAGGTACTACCTTTAGAACTTTAATTCCTAATTTAAAATCCTTCCAAAAGGATGTTTTTTCTTCGAGAACCATCTTTTTTTCTATTTTTGGAATAAAGATGATTAAGAGTGGAGTTATGGCAATGAGAAATGTAATGATGTCAACCCAGAGTATTTGCTCTATAAAGAAATTAGCTAGAAGGATCGATGCAATTAATGGTCCTAATGTATT
>Ga0190360_1000807_pt1 | contig 16759 bp, 13 predicted proteins | sample 48721834_MG_FD_161271 | JGI IMG/M metagenome (GOLD analysis project Ga0190360, IMG submission 161271) | Hydrothermal vent microbial mat bacterial communities from Southern Trench, Guaymas Basin, Mexico - 4872-18-3-4_MG | ecosystem: Environmental > Aquatic > Marine > Hydrothermal vents >... | reverse complement strand
ATCTCCCGGAAAGCCATGAATCAGGTGAATATTTATATGTATTCCAGCCTCTGATAGACACCTGAGAATCTCCGAGAAATACTCCGGTTCAGTTCCCTTCCCCATCCTCTCAAGAGTTGATTTATAACAGCTTTCCATCCCAAAACTCACTACCCTGCATCCGGATTTATATAGAAGATCTGCAAGTACCGGATCTGCGAAGTTTTTCTCCATTCTCAGATCAACGTAATACCTTACATCAATGCCATTTTTTACAATGTTTTCTGCAAGTTCCCTCATATAAGCTGGGTCAACCGTATCAACAGAAAAAAAATAATACTTGATGCCTCTCTTTACCTCCTGTTCCACCATCAGTGATATTACCTCAGAAACTGGCATCCTTCTATACGGTGCCCCCGGAAATCCATATGCACAGAAAACACACTTCTTCCAGTAGCATCCTCTGGTAATATCAAGTGGGAATACATCAAATGGTAACGGATATTCCGTCACTCTGAATATTGAATATTCAGGCCTGGTATTCAAATCAAAAAACCCACTGGTTGTATTTATAAAATCAATAAATTCATTTAGATTAAAATCCGCCTTATCTGAGTTTACGGATTTCTCCCCACCATGTGATTCTTCATCAGATAATTTTTCATCCCATTTTTTAAACAGGTAATCCCCATCGCCCTTTCCAATTGCATCAACAATTCCACCAAAATACTCTCTCAATCCCCAGGAAAGCACACTGGCACATGGTCCCCCAAGTATAATCTTAATCTCCGGATTCTCGTTTTTTAACAGATAGGCAAGAGTCAGAGACGGAATTAACTGTGAGGTATATATAACCGATATAAACACCGCTGAATACTCTAAATAAAGCTTGACTCTGCAACTAAAAAAATCAAAATAAGGATTGTTCTCTTTATCCCTTAACGCCAGTTTTATATTCTCTGGATCCTCAGGTCTGTAGATTAGCTTTGCAGAGGTATATCCTATTTCAGTTTTCCCGTAAAGTGCAGAAAAACAGTGTAGTGCCTTAAGAATATTTCCATAAGCTCTGATATACTCAGTTATATTAAAAAACTTCTCTGGTGATTTTAAAATCGACTTCGCTTCTACAATATTCTCTTTTAATCTTTGACTGAACAGATACGCAGAATGGATATTTTTTATTTGCTCCGTAGCTTCACTGCTGGAAAGGTTCTTTTTATATAACTTTTTATAATTTTCTATCTGATCTTCAAAAAACTTCTTCAACCTTTTATTCCCTGCCCTGAGAAGAACCCAGTTTACAAACCTCAGATTATCATCCGTAAACTCAAAATCTATCTTATAATCTGAAATAACGGATGCTATCCTCGCTTGGGAGATAGGCGGAATTGTTGGATCTGCGGAAGGTGGATAAACAAATAAACCTCTCATCACACCTCTTCAACTTCCAGATCAAATGCCTCCGCCATAATTCCAATCTCTTCTTTCCTATGACCCGTTATGAGCAGATTATGATGGGAATAGAAAGATTTCATTATTCTGTATCCGTTCTGAACTCTTATTACTGCACCGTTCCTACAATCAGAACCAGGATACTGAACATAGCCCTCCAGTTCTCCTTCGACTACCTGAATCTTTTCCATTCCTGGATGAAGTTTTGCAAGTGTAAGAGGACCCTCTGGAAGTCTGGCATCAATAGCAATCGCGTTTGGATTCACAATCTCCAGAACCCGGGGCCTGAGAACCCATGATGAGGAAAAAGAAACCGGTACTACTCCAAGGTAACCGCAATGAGCTACAAGCATATGATTTTCAGGTTCTTCAACGTCGGGGAATTTATCTATCTTCTCGTGTTTCAGTGCCGCCATGCCCATAAGAAATGGATAGATATTACTCATCATTATTGGCGCTTGTGTGGTCTTATGTATCAAATATTTGGTTAAAAGAGACATTGTATCGGCCTCACAGGCCCACATAAGCCCTTTCTCCTCATAGAGGAGATTCCATGCAAGACAGGGAGTGGTATCTGAATAAAACGATTCATTCAGGCAATTAATACCAATTCCCGCAATACTATCATCTCCTTCTATCTCTTTTGTAATAGCAAGATAAATCTTAATGGCACTCAGAAGAGCTCTTTCATCAAGGCCTTCCGTTTTAATACTAATTGAGTTTAGCTTATCTTTTGCCTCATCATCGGAAATACTTTTAGCCGCCTCACCAAGTTTTTTAAAGCTTCTCTTTTCTATTGTAATACCAAATTTTTCCTTCATGAGATTCGTGCACGCATCTTCCCACCAGTAAAAACGTTTAAAAATCGAAGCCTGCATCCCCTCGCCGGGATTATCCTGAAATACGAGAAATTTCTGTTCTGGCATGATCCTCTTCAAAGCAAGTGAGCGGCAGATTATTCTTGTAAGCTCCACATTATACGGCGTAAAAGGTTTTATACCTTGAGATTTCAAAAAACTGACAATTTCCCAATCCCACATATTTACTGTTCCGAATTCAGACGTGGCTATAATGATCGGCATCTTGAACTTCCTGAATTTCTGGACTTCTTTAAACGCCTTTCCAACAAGCTTCGGAAAAATAACACCATCAGCATCTGGAACTCTGCTTCCAAGCTCAACTGGTTCAAGAAACTCTGCCTCATCCTTCAGCAACTCTTTCAAGTTCCCAAAAACCCTGTCAAACTCATCATCCCTTTCATCCTCAAAATAAACAGGAACGAGCCTCGCTTTCATTCTATTACCTCCGTCTGGTTTTTTTCCTCTTTCAAAAACTTACTTCAACGTGTAAAACAAAATATTTATTTTAAGATTGTTTTAGCTTGAAAAATATTTGATTATATTAAATAATTCTACAAGAAAATAATATTTTATTCTACATTAAAATAACGAAATTTTATTAAAGGATGAACCATTATGGAAAATAAAGGAAACTTTTTACTTCAGCTGAGAGGACTGCTTCCCTCTCTCAATCCAGCAATAAGAAAAATCGGAGAATATATTCTGAACAATCCAGAAAAAATCAAACACCTGAGGATAAAGGATCTGGCAAAAGAATGTGGGGTTGCTGAATCAACCATCACGAGGTTTGTAAGAATTATAAACCTTGAGAGCTTCCAACAGCTCAAAATCATTCTTGCAGAACTCACTTCAGAGGAAGCTCATGGGAAAATTGAGCTTGTATATGATGAGGTTGAAAAGGAAGATTCTATTGAACAAATAGCAGACAAAATTCTATCGATAAATATAAAAGCTCTGAGAGATACGAGAAACCTTATAGATGTCAGAGAAATAGAAAGGGCAATAGAGGCTATTGATAAAGCTGAAAATATAGACATTTACGGAGCTGGAGGATCTTTTGTAGCTGCAGAAAACGCCAGAATGCGTCTTTACCGAATCGGGAAAAGATGCATAATTTACAACGATCCAAACCAACAGGCAGTTTCAGCATCCCTTCTAACCGAAAAGGATGTGGCAATTGGTATTTCAAACTCAGGAAGAACAATATCCACAATTAATGCACTTAAAAAGGCAAAGGAGAGCGGGGCAACAACCATATGCATTACCAACTATAACCAGACCCCCCTTACCCGATACGCTGATATAAAACTCTTTACCTCCACCCAGGATTCAGCATTTTTTCAGGAGTCCATGGTATCACGAGTTGCCCAAATTTTCATTCTGGACATAATCTATGCGGGTCTTGCAATCAAAAACTTTGAACAATCCATCAATAGAATCGAAAAATCCTCCAATGCCTTGAGAGATGTGTTATTAACTTAGGAGATTTTCACCAACCTTATGGAATTTTTATGCCGTAGATCTCTATTTTAGAATCAAGGGTTTTTCTTGTAATGGAGAGAGATTCTGCGGTCTTTGATTTGTTAAAGTTATTTATCTTAAGAAAATGTTGTATAATTCTTTTCTCATAATACGAGATTATATCAGCCATTGCACCTTTCAGTGATGAAATTCCTCCGTAATCCAAAGCGGGTTCTTTATCCCTAGGTATAAACAGGTTACTTTTCTTTAACTCTTCAAGTGTTATCATTTCATTATCACTCAATAGCACTGTCTGGTTTATTACATTTTCAAGTTCCCGAACATTCCCAGGCCAGTTGTGAGCCAAAAGGGCTCCATAAGCATCCCGGTCAAGATCCCTCACCTTTTTATTGTACCTCTTATTATACTTTTCGATAAAATGCCGGGTTAATAGAGGAATGTCATCTTTCCTCTCTCTTAATGGTGGGATATTAAAAGAAACAACATTAATCCTGTAGTAGAGATCCTCCCTGAATTTTCCCTGGGAAATTAAATCAATAAGACTTCTATTTGTAGCAGCTATTATTCTAACATCCACATCAATCCTTCTTGTTCCTCCAAGTCGTTCAAAACCGCTCTCCTCCATTACTCTGAGAAGCTTTGCCTGAATTTCAATTGACATATCTCCTATCTCATCAAGGAAAAGGGTTCCACCGTGGGCGATCTCAAACTTGCCTATCTTTCTCTCAAATGCCCCCGTGAAAGCTCCCTTCTCATGTCCGAACAACTCACTCAGAAGAAGCTCCTCAGAAAGGGCTGCACAATTAATCGCGACAAACTTTCCATCTTTTCTAGGGCCTGTATGGTGAATATACCTGGCAAGCACTTCCTTTCCCGTACCTGTTTCACCAGTTATAAGAACTGTAACAGGCTTATCCTTTATTCGATCAACTTTTTTCAGCAGCTCTTTCAACTGATCATTTTTGGTTATAAAATCCCAGGTTGCATATCTGCTCAGTATCTCATTTTTCAGATACACATTCTCTGACTTCAGAAACCGTATCTCAATATTTTTTACTATACTGTCAAAAAGCTTCTGGTTATCAATTGGCTTAACAATATAATCTGCTGCTCCTTCTTTCATTGATGCTACTGCAGTATCTATACTTCCGTACCCTGTAACTACAACTATGACCATATCAGGCTCAATCCTCTTGAGTACTCTTATCAAATCTATTCCATCTTTGCTTCCTTTTAACTTTATATCAACTATAGCAGCATCTATTTTTTTATTATTCAGAAGGGAGACAGCTGATGAAAAGTCGGGTTTTGAATAGGTATTAAACCCTTTTTTACTGAAAAAAGTAGTTAACCCATGCCTTATACCTTCTTCATCATCAACAATCAGAATAGAAAGGCTCTTATCAGGTATAGCGTTCATTGCTTTTTAATCCTAAAAAATATTATCACTCACATTGAATAGAACCTATAGCAGGGCTGGAACAGATACTTTTATTAAAGTCCCTTTATTTTCAGCACTTTTTATTGTGATACTACCACCATATTTTTTAACTATACCATACACTATGGAAAGCCCAAGTCCTGTACCCTCCCCATTTTGCTTTGTTGTAAAAAATGGATCAAATATTTTTGAAATATGCTCGGAAGGGATTCCCCTTCCATTATCCTGAACAACTATATTTATCATCTTATTATCTTCATCCTGCCAGCTCTTCACCAGAATCACGCCTTTCTTTTCAATTGCCTGCATACTATTTGTCATAAGATTTATAACAACCTGCTTTAGCTCATCACCACTGATTTTTGCCATCGGAAGATCCTCTGCAAGGTGGGAAGTAATTACTATCTGTTTATGATTTCTCATGGCATACTTCATCATTCCTACAACCTGGAGGATAACCTCATTCACATCCGTTTCAGCCGAAGGATGTGGATTCACAGAAGAAAATGTCAGAAGTTCCTGGATTATCTTTGCAATCCTCCTTGTCTCCTGTTCAATATATTTGAGAGAAATCCTTCTGCTTTCTTCTCTTTCGTCATCAAGAAGGTTTTGAACGTTGGTCATAATTGAACCAAGCGGATTATTTATCTCATGAGCAACCCCAGCTGATAACATACTCAACGATGATAGCTTCTCGGCATGAAATATTTTTTCTTCCAGTTCTACTTTTTTACTTATATCCTCAAATACCAGTATACACCCAGACACAGGATTATGATTTTTCTGTGTACTGCTCAAAGGGTATAATTTAACTTCATATAACTTTGTCTCTCGTGAACCCTTAATTCTTGAAATACTTTTTTTCTTACCCGAAACAATCTCCTTTATGTCCTTAAGGATAACATCATCCACAAGCTCACAGGGAAGTTTCATAATACTATTTCCCAATAAATCTTTTTCTCGATAACCAAAAGAAGTCAAAAAGAACCTGTTCACTTTTTTTATAAAAAAATCTGTATCAACTATTATGATACCGGCATGAATTGAATGTATTATCTTTTCATTGTACTCATTCAATATCATTATTTCATTAATGTACTTCTCCATCATTTTCTTATCTTCACCGAGCTTCTCGGCCATCTCATTGAAGCCCTCAAACAGTTTTGATATCTCATTCTTTCCCTTTATCCGCACATTTATATCGTATCTACCATTTTTTATATTGTACATAGCATTCAACAGGGCCTTTATTGGATTTGTTATATTCTTTGAGAAAAAAAGACTCAGAATAATTGTCAGAAATGCCACATTTAGAGTAACATACAATGCTGTTTTCTTTATAAGGTTGAGTCTTTCAATATAGGGCTGATTGGAAAGGAAAGTAACAAGATAAAGTATTTGAGGAGATGAATTTTTACCCACGGCAATATTTTCAAGCATCTGGCTTGCAATATTATAGTAGCTCCGATTAATCTCTACATTATAAAACTCCCCATATGCTGTATCGATACTTGTTACAGATATGGAGGGTTTAATCTCCGCATCTTCAAAAGAACCAAATATAAAATCATTATTTATAAAGAATGCAGCGTAGGAACTCTGGTTCAGAGTGAGATGTTTACAGAATTCTTTATTCATCATCTTAATCAGGAAAAACTCGATATATCCCCCATCCTTTTTTTCAAATCTTACAACACCTATCATTGCAAGATTATCCTTGAGTCTGTTAATCTCAATATATGGATGAAGTCTGGAACTTTTAAAATCTGATACATCACTCAACGACAGAGTGCTAAGACCAAGAGAAAGTATATTATAGAGATCTTTTTCTGTGTCTCTCATAACAACATAGTCAATCCCAGAGCGAATGAAGGTAGAATATAGATGTCCCATAATTACTCTCTTTGCAAAAGGCGAATAATTCCTGACCCCTCTTAGTATAACTTCATCTTCTTTGAGGAATATCAGTTTTTTCCAGATATTCCTTTTCCACGAGTTATAATTTTCATATACTATTGCCGCTTCAATGCCCAGTTCGTTCCTTGCATTATCCACGTAATTCTTTTCCACAATATTCGTTATTATCGAGATGGAAAGTACCGCTTCAAGGAGGATTAAACTTATAAAAAACAGAAGGGTTTTTGTAAAAATTTTCATTTGTTATAGGTAAACCTTAACAAAAACTTACTTTTTATCAACAGTCTCTGCTCCAACAATTAAACCTACCACCTCATCTGGATCAGTTTCACTTGTCATTCTCTCGGCAATCTTTAAACCCCTCCTCATTATAACAAGCCTGTCAGCAACGGAGAATACATCGTGAAGCTGGTGGCTGATAATGATAATACCGAGTCCCTGGTTTTTCAGGAGTCTTACCAGATCAAGAACCTTTTTCTGTTCAGCAATTCCCAGAGCGGCTGTGGGTTCATCCATTATGAGAAATTTGGCATCCCAGTAGATTGAACGAGATATTGCCACAGCCTGCCGCTGACCACCTGAAAGCATTCTGATTTTATTCTTAAGAGATGGGATTTCTATCTCAAGACTTTCCAGGACTTTTCTGGATTCTTCCAGCATATAATCGTGATCCAGAACCTTTATAAAACCAAGAATCCTCTTCAATTTTTCCCTTCCCAGGAAGATATTTGAGTAAACATTGAGATTCTCAGCAAGTGCCAGGTCCTGATAGATCGTTTCAATCCCCAGAGAGATAGCATCCATAGGATTTTCAATGTGGACTTTTTTCCCCTGGAAATATATTGTTCCTCCATCAGGATGATATACTCCCGAGATCATCTTTATAAGAGTTGATTTGCCCGCTCCATTATCTCCCAGCAATCCTACAACCTCCCCCTCATTTACACCCATACTCACATTATTTACAGCTACCAATCCACCAAACCTCTTCGTAAGGTTTTTAACCTCCAAAAGATAACCCATTTATCACTCTCCTCCATAGATGAGTTCTGGAAAAAATTGATCAATAAGAACTGCAAATATAAGGATTACACCCACTGCGATGTATTTATCAAAGGTTGAAACACCCATTATCCTCAACCCAGTTTCAAGTACAGCAAGTATAAGACATCCAAGGATGGTCCCACCAACTGTTCCGGTGCCACCGTAAAGGCTTGCCCCACCAATTACAACTGCAACAATTGAATCCAGGAGAAATCCTGCACCTGCATCGGCTTTACCGGTAACATACTTTAACATATACACTATCCCTGCCAGTGATGCAAGAAAAGAGGATATCATATATATTACTGTAAGATGATTCTTAACGTTTATCCCCGCCCTTATAGCCGCATCTATATTCCCGCCGATAGCATAAGTATGCTGACCAAATCGGGTTTTCTTCAGGATGTATCCAAATATGAAAATAAAAAAGAAAGAAAGTACAACCACATTTGGGATTATTTCCAGTAGAGGCTCTCCTCTACCAACAACCGGTTTAGAGAAAAATGATATAAGTTTCCCAGGCACAATGTATATAAAATACCCGTTACCTATGGCGTTGGCAAGATAAGGCAAATTTTTAGCAGGCACACCTTTTATCAGCAGCTCTGAGACACCATAGGTAACCGAGAGCATTGAAAAAGTGGCAATAAAAGATGGGACATTAAGCCTTGAAACAAGTACTCCGTTGATAAATCCGGGTATTAAACCTATAAGTAAAGTGGCGATAATACCCGTAATGATGCTGTATCCCTGACTCATTCCCGCATTTGCAAGAGCAACAATGATTTTCGCCGATACAATGCTGGCAAATCCCATTACAAAGCCCACTGAAAGATCTATTCCACCGGTTATAATTACAAAAGTTTCTGCTGTTGCCAGCAAGAATATAGCCGTTCCAAAAAAGAATACAATCTGAATACCCCTGAGCGTTAAAAATCCTCTTGTTGAAGTCGAAAACCAGATTGATTCCAGCACAAGAAAAATTAACGGCCAGTACCTTCCCAAAAACACAAACATTTTCTTCACCGGGGATTCAGTAAGGCGCTGGTTCGATAAAACCATTCAATAAACTCCTTTCATCCAACTGATCACATAAAATGAAAAACCTCACAAAGAGTTCTTCACCAAACCCACAAGATTATACAGAGCAAAGGTAAAGATCATCTGAAATAAGAGTTTAAAAATGAGAAATCAGACAAAACATTTATAACAAAACTTAAAATAAATCGGGAAAAAGCTGGTCAATCACAACGGCAACTATCAGAATCATTCCAACTGCTATAAATCTGTAGAACGGTTCAATTCCAGAAATCTGGAGTCCATTCTCAAGAAGCTTCAGAAGTATAACACCAACTGCAGAACCAATTATAGATCCCTTACCACCCATAAGGCTTGCACCACCAATTACAACAGCTGCAATTGCAAATAGCTCGTACATCGAGCTAAAAGGAGTAAAGTTACCTATACCTGTTTGAAAAATATTGAAAACACCGGCAAGTCCTGCAAGAAAAGACGAAAGTACATAAATCTTAACGAGATGCTTTTTAATATTAATACCTGACCTGATTGCCGCATCCTTGCCACCACCAATCGCATAGGTATGCTGACCGAACTTTGTATTCCGCAGGATATGCCATAGTATAAATAATACAGAGAGTGAAAAAACCAGCGAGGTGGGAAATATCCGTACAAGTTCCCTTATCTCCGTATCCAGGATACCAGGCGGTTTGCGAAAGAACGAAACAGCCCTGTGTGGTAATATATAGATAAAATATGCATTTCCCAGTTCTACCAGACTTGGCGGTAGAAATGATATCGGGAAACCCTTGCACATCTTTAGTGTAATTCCATTGGAGATCCCCCACATACCAAGTGTTGCAATAAATGGTGGCACCTTATAGCGGGCAATTAAAATCCCATTGACCAATCCAGGAATAAAAGCCACTAAAAGTCCCGCAGCACTACCCAGAAATACACTCGTTCCGTCAGAAATACCCCCTTCATACATCACCTGCATTACCTTAGCTGAAAGGACAGAGGAAAGTCCCATTACAAAACCAACAGACAGGTCAATTCCACCGGTAATAATGACGAAAGTTTCTGCAGAGGCCAGAAGGAGGAAAGCAGTTGCAAGGTGCACTATATTTTGAAAATTAGCAAGTTTAAAAAATCCCTCACCGGTAAAGCTAAAAATAATTATAAGAAACAAAATAAAAATTATAGCCCAGTTCTTAGCTAGATACTCAATAGGCCTGTATCCGCCATTTGTGCTGTTCACTGTACTTATTTCAGAAGCTCTCACCACCATAACTCCCGGAAACATTTTGTATGAAAGAGTCTTACGCCCACGATTAATAATTGAATAATGAATAGTAATAATACCAGAACTCAGGAATAAAAACCACCATTTTATAATCTGATTAATTTATATATCCGGTTCACTTTCTTTAAAAAGTTCAACACACCGAGGATCTAAAATGTATTCCAACCATTAAGACAAATATAAAAAGAGGGACTCCATGAATTAGATGAGATCTTTTTCAAAGAGTCCCTCAAAATACCTCTTTTTCATTTATCTTCTGTAAATGTACTGTTGCATATCAGGATCATTTACATTTTCTCTTGTAAAAAACTCAAAACCAGGTATAACCTTTTTGGGTACTTCAGCACCTTCAACAAAATATTTGTACCCCCACTCAACAGCAAGAGATCCGATTTCGGCTGGTTTCTGGGCAAGTACCAGGTCAACTTTCCCTTCTTTCAGAGCATTTATAAGATCCTCCGTTGCATCCCAAGATGCAATTTTAACAGCACCTGTGAGACCGGCTTGAACTACTGCCTGATATGCACCCTGGGCACTGTAGAGGTTTGTTCCAAAAACACCTACTATATCCGGATGTGCCTGCAGTGCTGCCAGTGTTTGCTCCTGGGCCTTCTGCTGAACATCAAGATTATAATCCACTCCTACAACCTCCATGTTTGGAAACTCGGCTATTCCCTCTTTAAATCCCTTTACTCTTCCCATAACTGATGAAACATCAGGGTTGGTGGTATTGATATAAACCTTACCCTTCTCACCAAGCATTTTTGCAAGATGCTCGGCTACTCTCTTTCCGCCAAGCTCATTATCAGTCCCAATGTATGCAAGAGGAAACGAATATTCAGAAGGCTTTGAATAGTCACCATCACCAAGAAAGGTATCAACGGTGATAATCTCTATTCCCTGATCGTAAAATTTCTTAAGAGGTGAGATGAGAGCATCTACCGAGGTAGGTGCAATCATTATCAGGTCAATACCCCCTCTTGCAACGGTAGCCTCAAGAATCGGAACCTGAGCTTCAGGTCCCCAGGACTTCGGGAACTCTGCAACAATTAAATTTACACCAAGTTCCTTGGCCTTTTCCTTCATTCCTCTTTCCATCGTATAGTAAAAAGGATCAGCAATACCTGGTATGAATGCAAAGGTAAGCTCTTCTTTCCCTTTTTCCTCTTTTGCCTTCTTACCTGCTGCAAATAGAGGAACGCTGATGGCAAAAACAAGCAGTAAAGCGGTTACCAAAAAAAGATACTTCTTCATATAAACCCCCTTAAAGATTTGATTTTTGTGAATCAGGAATTGCAACAGATATATTCCTGCAGAATCCATGCCAAAAAGACTTTAACAGAACAAAAAAAATAAAATTATTTTTAATTACCTGAAAAATATAGAGTTAGAGCTTGAAAAATAAAAGATATGGCTGGAAAATCTATTATGATTGAAATAACTTATGTATACTCATGTATCCAGACAATGTATAGCACACTAAACAATGCATTTATAGTACAATTCAAAACATTATTTCTAATCACAACGCTATTCAGAATCCAGGGACTTCTCCATAATTATTACTTCGCCATATTTCTCATTTACCTCATTTTTCACAGGAATAAATCCATTTCTTTTATAAAAACCATAAGCTGTGATACTGGAGGCAAGGCTTAGTTTTGAATAACCGCATTGTTTCGCATATCTCTCAATAAATTTCAGCAACTTTTTTCCTAACCCTTTTTTCTGCCAGGATGGTTTAACAAATAGACCAAAAACAGTAGATTCTTTAAGACCAATGGTTCCAACAATACCTACGGCATTACTAACAGCAACAAATATGGAGCAACTCTCACCGGTTTGACGAATGGAATCTTCACTGTATTTTGATTTCAGGTTTTTGATAATTTCGGGTGAATAATCCCTGCTATTTGAAATACTCAATGTCTCTTTAATCAGTTCCGCAATAGCAGCCGCATCTTCCTCTTCAAACTTACGTATTACAATACTTTCTTTTCTCATTTTGCAGCTCTAATTATTGACTTAAATTAAATAACCATTATTGAAAATCCAGTTTAGACAAAAAACTATAGTGGAATTAAAATAAAAAATGCTAAAAAAATCAAAAGCTTTCGTCCTTGCATTTTCATGGATATAATAAGAGGGTTTAAATAAAGTGGGATAAGCCTAATTTATAAAGCCAGAAAATAGAATGCGGTTAGTTCTCATTATCCAAAACTTCAATAATCACTCATAACAATTAGTTCTTTTACCTATTCCTCAGGAAGTCCTGGTATACAAAAGTATAATCTTAAAGATAGATTTAATTAGTATCAGAAAAAGAATATCAAAATGATGAGGAATTATAAATGGATTATGAATATCTAAGTACAAAATCTATCGATTTTTTTATAACACCATCTATAATGTCAAGTTTTACTGGTTCTGGCAGTCGAAAAGGAATTCCATCCTTTTCTCTTCGAAGCCTTAAGGGAAGTTCAAGGCTAATCGGAATATCTTTGGGTATAATTGAAGATAAAATCTTTTTATAATCCAATAGGCCTTCATCAATGCCTGGAAAAACCCATATATTATTTAATTTTTTAACATTTTTTAAATGAAAATGTATACATATTGGCAATACTTTTAAAACATCATCTTCTGGAATTATCAAACCACCACTATGTGTAATAGTATTGGCAAAATCATAATTGACCCGAATATATGAAGAACCAATCCTATTCAACAGATTAAAAGCTTCAAAACCATTATTCATAATATTTTCTACTCCATCTCCCGGATTTTCTAACCCAATAAGTATATTATATCTTTCAGCATACCGTATAATCTCATCAATATTTTTATAAAAAAAACTTCCCTCCTCATTTAATGCCGCATTTGTGATTATTATCTTTGCTCCAATTTGAGAAGCAAATTCTATTCTTCTAAGCATTTTTTTTAAAGCATCTGCTGTACCCAAACTTATGTGTGCTGAAACTACATAACACTGAAGATCAAAGTCCCGTAATAACTTTTTTATTCTATACGCATTTTTTAAAGAAAAAAGATCTTCATTAAAATCCTCTATGTAACCTTTAATAAATGCAAGCTCAACATATTTGATCCCAATATCCACTAAATGTTTAAAGACAATTTCTAATGGATATCCATCATAGGCAACTGTACTGACAGAAATTATCCTGTTCATTTTACGAATTAAAACCTTCCAGAAATAGGAAGAGGATGAACAATGAACCAATTACTTATTGTCATTTAATATTTTTTGATTTATACGATTTTTAGAATCAAGGATATGCTCGTACATAAGTCTCTCAGCTAATTCAGGCTTTCTATCCCTTATAGCATTATAAAGAGCAATATGCTCTTCCATACTCTGCTCGGGCTCTTTAAGCAATCCTTGAATATTACTGATAATTATTATGTTAAATGAAGAAATAATCCTATACAAAAGAGAGTTTCTGCTCATCTCCATTATTTTCATATGGAATACATAATCTTTTTCTGATAAAAGTTTGCTAGCTTTTTGTTTGACAGCACTTATAAAAGAGTCTAATATCGCCTTTAATTGACCAATCTCCTTATCAACAGCATTCTTTGTTGCTTCATATGCACCCAATGGCTCCAGTCTCAGTCTTATATCGTACAACTCTACAAATTCTTTTTTTGAAAGCTTTTTTACGTATGCCCCTTTTCTTGGAATTATTTCAATTAACATTTCCTTCTCTAGTTTTGAAAAAGCCGACAGAATTGGAGTCCTGGAAACTCCCAACATACGAGAAAGCTTTTCCTGATTTAATTTCTCGCCAGACTTTAATTCATTTTTTAAAATCATTTCTTTTAATGTTTGATATACTTTTTCTGAAATATGAATATGATCAATTTTATATTTTTTACTCATATTTTCCCCGATTTAAAAAATAATATTCAAAAAATTAAAGTATAACCTATTTAACAATATTCATTAATATCCAAATTTTTTAGAAAAAAATCAATTTTTTATTGACTTAAAAACAGACTTAGTATAAAATATTTTGTATACAAAATCAAGTATATTTTATACAATATAAATTAACTATATATCTCCTTATTCCAAAAATAAAGAACTGAAAAATGGCAAAATACAGCATAATAACTCCATTCCTTGGAAAGACAAAAGATCGATTTCATGAGTACAACACAGAAAAGACACTTGAGGAAAAATTCAAAATTGTTCAATCCATCAAATATGTAGACGGCGTGGAAGTTGTATATCCTTATGAAATTAAGGATCCAGACGAACTAAAAACCCTTTTAAAAAAATACAATCTTAAAATATCAGCAATAAACGTCAACGTTAAAGCAGAACCTGAATTTCGAGATGGTGGATTAACATCAATTAATAAAAACGTTAGAAAAAAAGCAGTTCAATTTATTAAAGAAGCCAAAGATTTCGCAAAAACCGTAGGCGCTGATAAAGTAACTTGCTGTCCACTTGGCGACGGATATGAGTTCAATTTCCATTGTAATTATATAGAAATGTGGAAATACCTTATTGAAACAATAGGAGAAGCAGGAGATTATCTACAAGAAATACCTCTGTTTATAGAATACAAACCAAGTGAAACCAGAGCAAAATGCTTCCTTGATACAGCAGCAAAAACATTATGTCTCCTGAATGAGATTGGCAACAAATCTCTGGGAATAACAATTGATTTTGGACACTCAATATGGGCGGGTGAAAATCCTGCTGAAGCTTTATGTTTGGTGCACCATAGTGGCTATCCTTATTACATCCATATAAATGATAATGATCGCAGATGGGACTGGGACTTTATTGTAGCAACAAGAAACTTTATTGATTATGTCGAATTCATTTTTTACCTAGAAGAATTTGGCTACAAAGATTATTACACCTCAGACACCTCCCCCACACGCTGGGATATAGTAGAAACTTTTGAAGCGAATGCAAGAATAACTGAAGAAATTATCAAAATGTTAAAAACTATCGATAAAGAGCAATTCAAAAAGCTCATTCAAACAAGAGATTATATAAAAACACTAAAGTTTATAGAGCGTAACATTTTATCCTTAACAAAATAAAAAAAAATTTTAAGGAGGAGTCAGTATGAAAACAAAACTATTAATTGTACTCACCTGTTTATTTCTCATGGTAGGAACGTTGGTTTTTGCTGCGGGCAGCGCTGAGAAATACCCCTCAAGGGACATAACAGATGTAGTGGTATGGGGGGCAGGTGGTGGTACAGACACTTGTAATAGGATTGTTGCTGCAGAGATGGCAAAAATTCTTGGCGTTAATATCAACGTGATCAATAAGCCAGGTGGTGTAGGAGGCTCTGTGGGCATGAATTATGTATATTCCCAGCCACATGATGGTTATACAATATGTGGTCTCTCCGAGTCATGTGTTACTGCAGGAGTTCAGGGTGGTTGGGATAAAAGAATGGATGTATGGGATTTCTTCATAATCGCTGGTTCACCAGACGTTGTTTCTGTAACTCCTGATACTCCCTATCAGACACTTCAAGATTTACTAGAAGCAGCAAAAGCAAATCCAGGCGAAATAAAAGCTGGTGCAAGTGCTGCCGGATCCATACATCATCTCAACCTTTTGGCGCTTGAAAAAGGTAGCGGAGCAAAGTTCAACTTTATTCCATATCCGGGTTCAGCTCCCTGTCAGACTGCTGCCATGACAGGTGAAGTGAGCGTAGTTGTAACTTCAATTGCTGAACAGCAGCAACTTTTAAGAAGCGGAAAACTCAGAGCCCTTGCAGTCTTAGTTCCAGAACCTTTTACTATAGAAGGTGTAGGAGAAGTACCCTCTGCCCTTCAAATGTATCCTGAATTAAAAAGGTATCTCCCCATTACACAGGCAATTGGTATGGCAGTACCTGCAGATACACCTGAGAGCAGGAAAAAAATACTCGAAGATGCATTTAAAAAAGCTTTAGAAACAGATGCTGTAAAAAAGTGGGCTAAAGATAATTACTACAATATAAATGGTAAGACAGGAAAGGCAGCGAAAAAGGAGTTTAATAAGCTTGAATCTCTATTTGCCTGGACTCTATGGGAGCTTGAAGCAGCAAAAGTTAATCCTGAAAAATTGGGGATTCCTAAACCTGAATAAAAAATAAATGTAAGAATAAAATCTAATATGGAGAGGGATAACATTAGATGTAATATAAATATCCATCCCTCTCCATATTTGTATAACTTGTAAAAAGAGAGTTTTGTATCATGTATCATTACTGTCCAAATGTT
>Ga0190360_1000806_pt1 | contig 16760 bp, 23 predicted proteins | sample 48721834_MG_FD_161271 | JGI IMG/M metagenome (GOLD analysis project Ga0190360, IMG submission 161271) | Hydrothermal vent microbial mat bacterial communities from Southern Trench, Guaymas Basin, Mexico - 4872-18-3-4_MG | ecosystem: Environmental > Aquatic > Marine > Hydrothermal vents >... | reverse complement strand
GGAAAAGAAAGATCAGGTAAAGAAGCTTTTGAGGTTGATAAGATAATAATGATTACTGATTTTTTCCTTCAGCTTTCAACTTTGGGATATATAGGAATTTTTTTGATAAGCTTGATTGGGTCTTCTACAATAATCTTTCCGTTGCCCGCAGCAGTATTTGTTTTTGGAGCAGGAGCTATAATGAACCCATTAATTTTAGGAACATTAGCAGGAACTGGAGCTGCTATAGGAGAACTGATAGGATATGTATTAGGTTTTAGCGGCAGAAAACTTGGAGAAAAGCATTTTAAAGAACAATTAAAGAAAACAAAACAGAGATTTGAGAAATATAGGAATTTTAATGGTATAATTGAAAAAGGAGGTTTTTTGACATTAGTAATATTTGCAGCTACACCACTTCCAGATGATGTGGTTGGTATAGTGAGTGGAGTACTAAAGTACGAGATTAAAAAATTTTTTGTGGCTGTATTAATAGGAAAGATTATTTTCCATTTGGGAGTGGCTTTTGCTGGTTATTATGGAATTAAAGGAATTTTAAATTATATTTCTTAATAAAATATGAGATTTATAAGAAGAGTATATTTCATAATAGAGACGTTGGTTAAAAGATTGCTCAGCTTGCTTGAGCTTTTTTTATTTTTAAGATTAGTGCTTAGATATCTTAATGCAAACCCAATGGCTTTTGTGGTGAATCTTATTTATAGATTCACAGATATCTTTATCAGCCCTTTTGAGTTTATCTTTCCTGATATATACCGGGGTACAAGAGTGATTGATACAACCACTCTCTCTGCAATGGTAGGATATGTTATTTTTACTTATGTATTCTTAAAACTAATAAACATTTTCTCTAGAGACTAAATTACTTGCTTAAAGCAATATTTTATGACTGACTTTAAAGAGATAATTAGAGAGGCGGTGTGGTTTTTGGTGCTTTTGTTGATTATTTTTATTTATTGTGAACCAAATAAATATAAAATACCGCAAGAAGAGCCAATAAAAGATGAAATTTTTTCAATTATTTCTACCATTGATTTAAAAGACCCTAAAAATTTTTACTCTATTCCTGAAATAGAGAAATTAGGAGAGAAACATATTTCTATATTACAAGAATTGATTGAGAGTAAATCTGTATCAGAACGATGGGCGGCTGTTGTGTTATTGCCGATTGTGTTAAGAGAAAATAAAAAAGCAACAAATGAAATTGTGATTCCTGCTTTAAAAAAGAGAATAGGAGAGGAAAATGATTCTTTGAGAATGCTTGTAGGTGCTCAACTAGTCTCTTTGGGCGAAAAAGAAGGATTAAAGGTTTTAATTTCATGTCTTGATTCAGAAAGGCCAACAAACTTTGGGCAGTCTCTAGAATTTGTAAAAGATAGAGCACTTGTTTATTTGCAATATTATACTAACTACAAAGGTAAAACCATCAAAGAGTGGCAGAAATGGTGGGAGGAGAATAAAGACTTTCTTTTATGGAATAAAGAAAAACAAATATTTGAAATTAAATAAAGATTAGTATGTCTTTAAAGAAACATAATTATCTTATAAGAAACAATTAATGGATAAACAGAAAGGTAAATCAAAAAAGCCAAAGATTTTAATGTTTCTTATTGATAGTTTATTGGGATTGGTTCTTAAGAATAAATTTTCTCAAGCCGGATTTAAGGTTGAAGTATTTTATTCATATCATAATGTGATAGAAATTGTAGATAGGGAAAAGCCGGATATTTTACTATGCGATGTTTTATTGGATAAGACGCGTGAAGAAATAGCTAAAATGAACGGTTTTGATGCTATAAAATTATTAAAGAAAAACAACTTAACAAAACATATTCCAGTAATAGTATTAAGTGATCTCTGTTATGAAGAAAATATTGCAGAAGGCTTAAAAGCAGGAGCTGAAGATTATTTATGTTTAGGAAGATATACTCCTCAAGAAACACTTAAGTTTATTGTTGACCATCTAATAAAAACAGGTAAGTTTAGTAAAGAAGATTTCAGTCTTTAAGAAAATAAGAGGTTTGCTGTAAAATTTATTTTATTATCTTGGGCTTTAAGTTAAATAATGTTATTCTAAAATAGGGAGGAATAGTGGAAAGGTCGAGAACACTATTAAATAAAATATGGATTTATGAAAAAATTATTAAAATCAATTAGTATTTTAAGTCTTGTTGTTGCGTTTATAATAGCTATTTCAGCGCAGGCAAAAATTAATAGCGGCAAGGCAGGTAATTCACATATAGCCCACCTTTATTTATACGAAAAGGACGCTGATTGGAACATTGTTAAACATGGTGCATGGGGAAAAATGAAATATAATCTTTTAGGTTCTTCTTTTGATTTTGTTTTTAACGGGCATAATTTACAGAAAGGAAAGGACTATACTTTAATTTATTATCCGGATCCATGGCCCGGAAAGGGTTTAATTTGTTTGGGTTCTGCGGAGTCGAATAAAGGAGGGAATGTTCATATAAATGAAAGTGTTGATACTTGTGATTTGCCAGCACCGTATGACGAAAATTATAACAATGGAGCTAAAATTTGGTTGGTTTTAAGCAGTGATGTAGATTGTCAAAATCATAGGATGACAGCATGGAATCCGATGGAGTATCTTTTTGAATATCAACTTATAACTTTTGAGGACACAGACTGTGATTGGCCAGCAAAAGAATGTGAGCCTGGACAAAAAGAGGAGTGTGATACAGGGTTATTAGGAATTTGTGCTTTAGGTACTAAAACATGCAGTTCAGAAGGAGTTTGGGGAGAATGTATACAGAATAAAGAAGCAGAAGTAGAAAGTTCAGAGGTCCCAGAGCATTGTGTTGATCAATTAGACAATGATTGCGACGGTCTTATTGATATGGAAGATCCCGGTTGTGAAGGACCGGTTCCTTTATCTGTAGGAATTATTTAATTAGGACTGGTTAGATTTTTTGAAATAATACAAGATTTATTATCTGAATAATTTTCGGAATATCTATTTATTATTCGTTGGGTATTTAGTTTTTGCTCAGCCAGATGATCCTTTTTCTCAATTAGAATATCCAATTGAAGAATTGGGAAATTGTGAAAACAAAGAAGCCTGTAAAGTGTTCTGTGATATTCCAGAAAATGCATTGAGTTTTCTGTTGAATAAGGATTTATGTCAGAAGAAGAGGCAGCTCAAATTTTAGAACAGATGGAGCAAATGAAGCAGATACAGCAAATGATGCAGCCTCCTTCAGGAGAGATGATGCCGCCAGAAGAAATGTTCCCTCCTGAAGAAACTACGCCTCCAGAAGGAATGATGCCGCCTTCTGAAACAATTCCTTCTTCAGAAATGCCGATTCTTCCAGAAGAAGTTTCTCCAGAAGAAATGCCTCCAGAATCATTTCTTGATTTAATGATGTAGGCTTTTGGATTGCAAATTTTTGAGAAACCAGTAAGAGACTTTCTAGCTAATATTGGTGCATTTTCTAATTTTTAGAGAGGATATTTTAGTTTCTAACCAAATTTATCAGCCTCTTTTTGAGGCTTTTTATTTGAAATTGATTTTTGTTTTCAGATCTTGTACCCTAAATTAAGCATTAAAAATTAAATAAGGATAGAGATAAAAAAATGAAGCTTATTGACCTGTATACGAAGATATTCGCAGAACTCAAAGAGAAAAAGGAATGTGTTTCTTTTCAAGAATATAAACAGAAAGCACTTATAGAGCTTGCTGATATTCATAGGAAATATTTAGATCTGTATGTGATAGAAATATCTCCTTTTGGTTATTTCTTGGCATATTATATTGGTGAACTAGAAGGAGCTGGTTTATTTTATAAAGAAATAGAAGACCCTCTTTTTCGAATCCTAGAAAAGGGAAAATTCTATAAAGGAGTTATATCAAAAGAAAATTCAGTTCCTATTGTTAAGCTTGTAAAGAAATTTAATTGTAAAGAGATAAAAAAGATAATTCATCTTTTGGAAGGGAATTTGACAAGAAAAAAACCTCCAGAGATGAGGGTTCCGTTAGGTTTTTATGTATTTGGGTTTCAGGTGCGCTGGTCCTTAAAAGAAACAGAGAGTCCAGGCAGTAAAATATTAATATATAGAACAGAGTTTTTAGATGAAGCAATATCCAAATTTAAGATTGACCTCAAGAAAGTGTCTGGAGAATTTTTTGGAAATTTTAGAATTTTCTATAATAATAGATGGTCCATCTTAGAAACCAAACCAAAAGGTTGGATTTCAAAACACAAAATTTCTACTGTTTCTTTTAATGTAGTTAGATAGATATCTCCATGCTAATAGTGCGTTATGCACTTTTTTTATTTTGATAAAACTTTTTTTCTGATAAAATTAAAAAATAATAATATGAATCAAATAGTTTCAAAAGAAGAATTAGATAAGTTGAAAAAACTTAAAGGAAAGGTAAGGGGGATGTCATTTAAGACAACAGAAGAGTTTATCCTTAAAGAAAAAGGAAAAGATGGATTGAAGAAATTTGAAGAAGCTATGGCAATGCTGGGTTATCCTATAAAATATCAAGAAATAAAACCAATGGATTTTTATCCTCTTTGGGCAGATGCTCTTAAGCTACTGGTTATTAAGAGACTTTTTGACTTCAATAATAAAAAATTTCAAGAAATGGGAAGATTTGAGTCTAAGATTTCTTTGATTATGAGAATTTTTATCCAATATTTTGTTTCACTGAAAAAAGCCGTAAAAGAAGCACCAAGACTTTGGAAAAAATATTTCACAGTAGGAGATTTGAAAGTAGTAGAATTTGATGAACAAAAAAGATATGTAGTTTTTAGAATTGAAAATTTCCATCACCACCCTCTTAGTTGTGAGGCTCAAAAAGGATATTTTCCAAGCATTCTTCAAATAATTGTGAAAAAGCCAGTATCTTGTGAAGAGACAAAATGCATCCATAGGGGAGATGAATATCACGAGTTTTTAATGAAGTGGTAAAACTATAATAGAAAGATCTTTATAAATTTATGAAAATTACAATTTGCGGAAGTATGAATTTTGCAAGAGAAATGGATAAAACAGCCAAAGAGTTGGAGGTTTTGGGTCATACAGTATTTCTTCCAGAATTTGTTAAGGAATTTATTAATGGCAAATTATCTTGGGAACTAGGAAGTCTAAACAAGGAAGAAAGAGCAGAGAGAAAGAAAGAATACAATTTAATCAAGAAGCATTGGGAGAGAATCAAAAAAAGTGATGCTATTTTAGTGCTTAATTATGAAAAGAATGGAATAAAAAATTATATTGGGGCTAATACATTTTTAGAGATGGGTTTTGCCCATATTTTAAATAAAAAAATTTATCTTTTAAATGAGTTGCCTAAATTTGATTATTTGTTAGAAGAAATAAAAGCTATCCAACCCATTATTATTAATGGAGATTTAAGTAAGATTAAATAATTTCTTGTTTTTGGATAGTTGAAAAAATATTAAAATAATAGTAGAGTAAAGAAGGAGAAAAAAAGTCGATTTTTAATAATAAGTAAATTGTAATCATTGAGTTTAAATATGCCAGAATATAGTGAATCTTTTTCACCAGAGAGTCAGCCCGAAAAACCAGAAGAAGAAGAAAAACAGGAGAAATTGGAAAAAACAGAATGGAAAAAGGCAATAGAGGATTATATTCAAAAGATTGCAGAGTTAAATAAAAGACTTAGAGAAGCGACAACCCCCGAAGAGAGAGAAGAGATTTTAAAAGAAGCAGAAGAAGAGGTAAAGAAGTTTCAAGAAATTATGGGTAAGGCAAAGGAGGTAAAAGAAGAATAAACACATACCGAGATGATTAAGATTAATAGAAGCTTTATCTTCAAAGCTTCGCTTTTTTAAGGAATAAAAATATGGAAATAAAAGAAGCTCAAAAATTAGTGAAAGAACATTTGGAAAAAATAGGTTATACAAAGATTGAAACTACGCCAACACATGCTTTTTTGCATTTAATGGAAGAAGTAGGAGAGACTGCAAGAGCGATTTTACATAAAGAGACAAAGAGAAATTCCCTTTCTTTTTCTACAAAACCATCAGATTTAAAAGATGAGGTTGCAGATATTTTCTGGCAGACCTTGAAATTAGCTTCTTATTTAGATATAGATTTGGAAGATTGTTTTTTAAAGAAATACGAAAAGAATAAGGCAAAGCCTAAAAAATCTGAATAAAAATGGTTTTTGATATTATTGACTTTATAATTTAGTTTCTATAACATACTTTATTCATTAAAAAAAACAGGAATGGGTAAAGAGTATGAGCAGTAAAGAAAAAGAAAGTGAGTTGATAAAAAAAAGAGACTTTATTCTTTCTCAACTGAATGTTTTAGATAAAGTACTGGCTGGAGAATTTCTTAATGTACTTTATAATTCTGTGCCCCCGGATAAAAAAAGAAAGTTTATTGAGGAGATTTACAAAAAGATTATTGAGTTAAAAGAGAGATTTAGAGAAATGGTGAAGGAAGAAATAGGAAGGATGGTAAACTCTTTTTAGAGGAGAAAAATATTTTCTCCTTTTTTATTTGAAATTATTTTTTTAATAGGATACAATAAAACAATAAGCTAAAAATATGGAAGAAATAGTTTCAAAAGAAAAAGCTGATGAGTTGATGAAGATAAGTGGAGAAATAAGAGGGATTGTCATTAAGGCAGACGCTCAATTTATTGAAAGAAGAAAAGGAAAAGAATCGTTAGAAAAGGTAGAAAAAGAAATGGAGAGGTTAGGATATCCCTTAAAATATGATGAGATTCGAGCAATGGGATTTTATCCTATAGGCTTAAGAACCCTTAATCTTTTAGTAATAAAACAAGCACTTAATTTTTCAGAGAAAGATATAAGAGAAATGGGAATGGAATCTGCAAAAGTACCGGCTCTCATCAGATTTTTTATGAAGCATTTTTTACAGAGAAAAGATGTGTTTTTCAGGAAGATTCCTATGCTTTGGAAGAAGTTTTCTACATTGGGTAGGCTTGAAAATGTAATGTTTGATGAAAGGAACAGAAAATTAATAGTTGCATTAAAAGATTTTGATGTTCACCCTCTTTATTGTCTTCATATTCAAGGACTTTTTTATACCCTTTTAAAGATAATTACTGGAAGTAATCAGGTGAGTTGTGAAGAGACAAAATGTGTTTATAAAGGAGATGAATGTCATGAATTTTTATTAAAATGGGAATAAAGAATTATGGCTAAAAAATCTATAGAATCAAGAACTGGTAGAGAGCCGGAATATAGGAATATATTTGTTGTTTTCGAAGAAGAAGAGATAAAATTGGAAAAGTTAAAAGAGAAATTAGAGAAGCAAAAGAAAGAATTAAAAAAGAGCAAAGGGGAAGAGGAAAGAATAAGAAAAGAAGAAGAAATTAAAAAAACTGAAGAAGAGATAAAAAGGCAAGAAGAGCTTGTAGAGAAGTTAAAAGAAAAAATAAAAGAACAACTGAAGGAAGATGAAGGATTATCTGAGATGGGTAAAGCCTCGGATTCAGAAAAGAAAAAAATATTAGAAGCATTAAAGAAAGAATTTGGGCCGGAGGATTTTCAAGAAAAATAAAATCGCCTAAAAGGCGGTTTTTTGATAAAATAAAAAAGAGGTCATAAGCTAAATTCTATGAATGTTTTTAAATATCTTAAAGAAAAGAATAATCAGTCTTGTTTTGTGTTAGGTTCTGTTTTTTTTATATTAATACTGCTTTTCAGTATTATTGCCGGTCTTATTGCAGTTCCTGCTTTTAGAAAATATATCAATTTTATTTTTTTGAATGCTGCTGGCATTATTTTTTCTTTATTAGGGGTAGTTTTAGTACTTTTGACTTTAAGGAAAAAAATCAAAGGACTGCTAAAGAATTTTTTAATTTTGACAGGGGTTTGTGCTGCAGGATTTTCTGTGAGCGTAATACTGCACAACCTTATTTATGGTTTGTTTATTATTTTATTTGGTAGAGATTTTTGGGACATAATTGGTTTGTCAGACGAACCTTTGTTTTTTCTTTTAGCTATCTTGGTTTTTCCTGCAGGATTTCTAATAGGAGTTGTTGGAACATTAATCACATTTATCAAAGAAAAGAAGCAACATTAGAATATATTTATGTTTATGAGAAAATCTTTTTTACTTCCTATTGTTTTGGCACTGGTTCTTTTTCCTGTTTTGAGTTTTTCGAAGATAGAGCTTCCTCTTCCTGGAATTACACCAGACAGTATATATTATCCTTTAGATGTTTTTGCAGAGAAGGTTGTTTTATTTTTTACTTTTAGCTCAGAACAAAAGATTGTAAAGGCTTTGAGATATGCAGAGGAAAAATTAGCTGAGATAAATAAAATGATTGATGAAGGAAAAACTGGTTTTGCAGAAAAGGCAAGCGCTAATTATAAAGAGTATTTGATTTTAGCAAATACAGAAATTCAAAATTTAGAATATAAAGAAGACCAGGAAACTCAGGCAGGCTCTGTGGCAGACCGAATAATAGAACATGAAGATGTTTTATTAGGAATCTGGGAAGGAGCTTCAAAAGAAAATAGAGATAAGATTGAACAGATAATCAGTTTTTCTAAAGAACAATTTGAAAAAACCATTGAGATTCTTCCTCAAAATATAAAGGAAGATTTGGAGCAAAAACAAGAAGAAATAAATTCTGCCCTTTTAGAGCTGAAAGGAGATGAGGGAGAACAAGAGCAAAAAGAAGAAGAGACGCAAGAGCCTGAAAAAGAAAACGAGACTTTAATATTTAGTTCAGATGAGAAAGATAATCTAAAAGAATGCAAAGATTTAGAGTCTTCTGATGTATTTTCTATTACTAGATGTTATAAAGAATTGGGAAATCAATTTGTTAATTTAGAATTATGTAATCAAGCAGGTGATATTGTAGGATTGGGCAGTTGTTATGGGGGATTTGCCCAAGCTACAAGCAGTGTTGATTTTTGCAATCAGTTTGTAGAGATTCCTTCTGAAGGAGCATCTACTATCTCGCTTGCTACTTGTTACGGAGTTTTTGCCCAACTGGAAGAGAATCCAAAAATCTGCGATAAAGCCCCAAGCTTTAAATCAAAGGTTGGTTGTTATTTATTAATAGCTGGACTGGAAAAAGATATAGAAATCTGTGAGAATATTATAGAAGGTAAAGAAGGTTGTTATATCATTGTAGCTGTTGAAAAAAGGGATCTTACAGTATGTAATGAGATTGAAGATAATGAATTAAGGGGTTTGTGTGTGTTAAGTGTTGCGACAGAAAGAATGACTAAAGAGGAATTATGCAAGATAGGGGAGGCTTTAGAATTATTTACAGAACAAGATTGTTTAGAGCATTTTCAAAGGAAATAAGTTTTAAGGTTTAAAATAAATCAATAAAATTATGAGAATCACAACACTTTCAAACCCAAGACAGACAATTTTATTAACCTGCCGGCTTGAGGGGAAGGACAATATAATTACCCTTGATTGGCACACTCCTTTAAGTTTTGATCCAATGATGTATGCTGTTTCTGTCGCTAAGATAAGATACTCTTTAGAGTTAATAAGAAAATCAGGAGTTTTTGTGGTGAACTTTATGCCAAAGGAATTTGAAAAAGAGATTCTATATTGTGGTCGTCATTCTGGCAGGGATGTAGATAAATTTAAAGAAACAGGTTTGGAGAAAGAAGAATCAGAAACCATTAATTGTCCAAGAATTAAACAAGCATTAGGTTATTTAGAATGCAAAGTGGAAAAAGAGATTGAGGTAGGCGATCACATTCTTTTTGTTGCTACAATATTGAAGTCTGATTTGAAAAAAGAAGGCAGGCGCTTGTTCCATCTTTTTGCAGATAAGTTTACTACCACTGAGGAATGATATGAAGAAAATAAATATTTTCATAAATGATAAGATATTTGAAGGAGAATTAAATGAGACAGAAGCGGCAGAAAGAATTTATCAACTTTTGCCCATAGAAGCCGATGGGAATTTTTGGGGCGAAGAAATCTATTTTTCAATACCTTTGGAAATGGAAAACGAAAATCCTACAGAGGATCTAAAAATAGGGGATTTAGGCTATTGGCCTGAAGGAAATGGTTTTTGTATTTTTTATGGCAGAACCCCAGACAGCACAGATGATGTTCCTAAACCAGCCAGTCCGGTTACAATTATTGGAAGAATTAAAGGAGAGCTTGACTCCCTTAAAGAGCTAAATCAGGCTAAAATAAAAATTGAAAAAGCAGAACAATAAACCCATCAATTTTTTTGGCTTTATATGAAAGAATATATAATCTCAAAACAAGAGTTTACTGAACTAATGAGAATAAAAGGAAAGGTAAGAGCTGTAGGAATGAAAAGCTATGCAGATTTCATTCTTAAAGAAGAAGGAGAAGAAGGTTTGAAAAAATTGGAAAATGTTTTGGCTGAGTTGGGTTATTCAATAAAATTCAAAGAGATAAGAGCAATGGATTTTTATCCTTTAGGGATACTTGTTGCAATGTTAGTGGCTATCAAGAGGCTTTTTAATTACGATGATAGAAAGTTTCGAGAAATGGGAAGATTTCATACTAAAGCCTCTTTACTTATAAAGCTTTTTGTAAGATATTTTTTCTCAATTGAAAGAGTATTGAAGGAACTTCCAAAAATGTGGAGGAAGCATTTGACAGTAGGAGATTTAAAAGTAGCTGAGTATAACAAAGAAAAAAAGTATATAATTTTAAGGCTGGAGAATTATCATTGTCATCCGCTTCATTGTCAGATTCTTATTGGATACTTGCCTAGTGCTTTGAAGATGATAATTGGTAATGAGGGAATATGTGAAGAGACTAAATGTATATACAAAGGAGATGAGTGTCACGAGTTTTTAGTAAAATGGTAATATGGAACTAAAGTTGGATTAAATTTGACATATCTTTAATTGATCCGTATTATTAAGACAGAACGAGGTTAACACCTTGGATATAAATTAAAAATTTAATATTAAAAATAAAAAAGGAAAAAAATGAGTGTAGGGTTGTATGAATTAATTAAAAAGAAAGAAATCACTTCAGGAGAGATAGATTTATTTATTAGCAAAAACTCTAAATTATTAGACTCGCAGACCCTTGAAAGGCTTGATAGATGGAAGAAGGAAATAGAATTTTGGGAAGAAAGCGCTGAGATATACAAATATGCAGCGATGGGACTTCCTCATAGGAGATTAGTTAGAGCAATGGAAGAGTTAGTAGATCCTCATTCAGGAGAAGTTTGGTTAGATTTAGGATGTGGACCTGCACCGATGAGTAAAGTAATCTGGGAAAAATCTGGAAGAACTCTTAAGAAAATTGTAGGGCTTGATTTAGTTTTAGAGCCAGCGAGAAAGATGGAAAAAGAAATTCCAGTTCTCGAATTAAAATATGGTAATATGGGTGAACATTTAGATTTTCCAGATAAAACATTTGACGGGGTGATTAGTAATATTGCTATTCCTTACACAATAGAATACGAAGGAATTCCAGGGAAAGAAGGGATAAAAAGGTTATTTAAGGAGATTGCTCGGATATTAAAACCGGGTGGACAGCTAGTATGGTCGACCCCAAAAAGGAATATGCATCTATATGTATGTGTCTTTACTTCTATTCAAGATATGATAAGACATCCTGGTTTGATTCTTATCGCAAATAAATTTTTGAAATATGTAGGAACATTAAAGAAAAAAGGAAAGGAAGGATTATATACTTATCTTTCTATAGAAGAATGGAGTGAGCTTTTGAATGAAACGGGATTCGTGGTTGATAGCTGGAGGCGAGTATTTTCTCATCAAGCATTAGTAAATAAATCTTTTCTTTCATAGTTTTAAAAATTGTTAGACCCCTTTGAAAATGTTAAAATTTACTAATAATTCAAAAAAGGGGTTTTTTAATATTTATGCTTTCTCTTGCTATTTCAGGATTTATTAATGGTATTGCTGGATTAGTTCTAGGAGGATTAGTTTTTTTTAAAAACCCGAAAAGAAAAATAAACCAAATTTTTGGCTTAATGAGTTTTTCTGTTGGATTGTGGGGTATTAGTTATGGAATGTGGCAGGTTTCAACAGATAGAGAAATAGCCTTGTTCTGGGTAAAAATTCTTAGTATAGGAGTCATTCTTATGGCTCCTTTTTTTCATCATTGGGTGTTAGTATTGTTAAATATAAAGAGAAAAAAAACTTTATATTTTGGATACTTTATAAGTTTGCTATGTTTACTATCTTTGCCTTTTTCTTTTTTTGTGAAAACAATAGAACCTCAGTTTGATTTTCTTTGGTGGCCAAAGGCAGGATTTGTTTTTATTCTATATTTTTTTCTTAACTACTTGGTATTAATTGGATATAGTTTTTATCTTTTATTTAAAGCATATACTACAGAAAGGGGGTATAAACGAGAACAGATAAAATATACAATAATTGGTACAGCTTTAGGGGTAGGTGGAGCTTTTACTAATCTCCCTTTATGGTTTGGTATTCCTTTCCCTCCTTATGGAACTTTTCTTGTGTTCCTTTATCCTCTTATCCTTGCCTACGCCATCACCCGTTACCGCTTGATGGATATTCGATTTGTATTAGGCAGGGGAGCAATATATATTTTTTCTTTTGTTAGTGTATTTGCTTTAGCTTTTAGCTTAGTATTTTTGAGCAATAAATATTTAAGCGATATTCCTTTCAATATTACTTGGTCATTCATTTTGGTTGTAAGCATCCTTCTTTTTCCTATTATCTTTCGTGTTTTTGAAAAACTTGCCTCAAAATATTTTTATTACACTCTCTACAGCTATCAGGCAGTTTTGACTGACTTAAGCAAGAGACTAACAGAGATCTTAGACCTTGACCGTCTCTCTTCCCTGGTTGTCAACACCTTGAAAAACACAATGAAGCTGGACCGAGTAGTTGTCCTTCTCAGAGACCCTGACAAAGGAGAATACAAGATACAAAAGAACATAGGATTCAGAGAAGAAAACGGTATATCTCTTGTAAAGGACAACTTTCTAACATTCTGGCTTGAAAAAACCCAAAGACCCTTAGTCTTTGAAGAACTTTCTTTAATTATTCAAGATGCCATTGACCAAAGAGAAAAGGAAAGGCTTGAAATACTCCAAGCAAACATGAAAAGAATAGAAGCTTCTGTATGTCTTCCTCTTTTCTCAAAAGGCAAGATTATTGGAATGATTGTCTTGGGCAACAAGATATCAGGTGAACCTTACTCAGTTCAGGATATTGAACTCTTAATCAACCTCTCAAGTCAGTCAGCTATTGCTTTTCAGAATGCAAGATTCTACAAAGAAATCCAAAACCTGTCCAAGAACCTAGAGAAAAGGGTTGAAGAACAAGTCAAACAGATAAGGGCTCTATCTGAGATGAAGACTGAATTTCTAAAGATAGTCAACCACCAACTGAGAACCCCTGTTTCAATCATTAAAGGTATGTCCTCAATGCTAACAGAAGGAACCCTGTCTGAAGAAAAGAAAAAGGATTTTATCAAGAAGCTCTATCTTGCTTCAGAGAGACTCAGTGTCATACTAGATGACATCTTGGTAGCCCAAAGCTTAATTGGCAGTCCTCCCAGAATCTATCTCTCTTCCTGCAATGTCAAGGAAATCATTGAGAATGTGATAAGAAGATTCAAACCATTAGCTAAAAGCAAAGGTTTAAAGATTATACTGAAAACACCAAAAAAGCCATTAGATATTGTGTTTGCTGACTCAGAGATAATCCAGAGAACTGTAGCCCGTCTCCTTGACAATGCCATACTCTATACAGAGAAAGGCCAAATCACCATCTCATTTGGTCTCACAAAAGAAAAACACAAACAATTCCTTCAAATCACAATCAAAGACTCAGGCATAGGATTAGACAAGAAAGACAAAGAAAACCTGTTCAGACTATTCTACAGAGGCCAGCAAGCAGTGTATCTCCATCCTAATGGTTCAGGCTTAGGTCTCTTTATTGTCAAAAACCTGATTGAAGCCCACAAAGGAGAAATACAGGTTGAGAGCAAAGGAAGAGGCAAGGGAACTAGGTTTGTGGTGAGGGTGCCGGTTACAAGCCGGATTTAAAAGATATGTTTGACAAATATATTTTGGCGAGATACTTTAAAAGAGAAAGATTAAAAAATATATTATATAAGGTGAAAGGATTGAAGGAGAGAAATAATAGGAAAAAAGAGAAAGATGATGAAGAAGAGTTGCAAAAAAGAAGCGAGGATTTCTTTACAGATGATGAGGAAAGAATATACGAATTATTTTCTGAGGATATTTGATGATACTTAAGTAAAAGGCATTAAGCCTTTTTTTATTTTTTGTTAAAATTAAAGAATGGAAAAAGAAATAATTTCAAAAGAAGAGTTTGATAAGTTAATGGCATTGGAAGGAGAGACTAGGGGATTAGGTTTTAAAACTGAAGCAAAATTTGTTTTGAAAGAAGAGGGAGAAGAAGGTTTGAAAAGACTTAAAGAAGTAATGTCAGATTTCGGCTATCCATATGAAAAAATAAGCCCAATGGAATTTTATCCTTTAGGATTGCTTGGTGTGGCCCTTTTAGCTATTAAAAGGCTTTTTAATTACGATGACAAGAAATTTCAACAGATGGGTGAATTTGAAGCAAAAGCCTCTCTTATAATCCGGCTTTTTATGAAATATTTTGTTTCGCTTGATAGGGTAGCCAAAGAAGCTCCTAAAATGTGGAGAAAATATTATACTATAGGAAATCTCAAGGTTGCAGAATTAAACAAAGAAAAAAGATATATAATCATAAGGATTGAAAATTTTAAACTTCATCCTATTTTATGCGAGGTTCTTAAGGGTTATTATGTAAGCATAGTAAAAATGATAGTAAAAACTTCTGTTTCATGTGAAGAGACAAGATGCGTACATAAAGGAGGCGAATGGCATGAATTTTTGATAAAATGGTGAGATTTCGCTTTTTTATTGACCTTTTCCTAGAAAAAAGTATTATGGAATAGTGAGACTTTGGGTCTCATTTAAAAAAAATAAATTGAAAAATATGGATAGATTAAAAATAATTGAAAGTGAGGAGTTAAATTTATTAGAAAGGATTATAAGATCTCTAGCCCCAGAAGAAGAGCTTAAGAGGCTTTGGGATGATTATCAGAGATGTCAGTATGCAAAATATGTTTACGCAATTAGATGTGCTAAAGAACACAGAGACTCTTTAATAGAGAAATTTATCCTTGATAAAGAAGGAAGATATTTAGAAATAGGATGTGGGCCCGGGGTTCTTTTCGAACCAATAGCTAAAATAATTCAGCCAAAAGAATTGCATGCAATAGATTATTCATTAGAAATGAGAAGGGGTGCGGAGAAAGAAGCGAAAAAGCTGGAAAAAATCTATAGAACTAAGTTCTTCATCTATGATGGAGACCTTTCAAAGTCAGAAACTTGGCATGTATTATGGCAGGACGATTATTTTGATGGAGTAATTTCTAATATGTTCCTTAATTATGTTGCAGGAGGATGGGAACCAATAATTCAACAAGAGGCAAGAATATTGAAGCCAGGAGGTATAATTTATGGAGGTCCACTTATCGATGGAAAGTTCTACAAAAAAGCATTAAGACATGCTTTACCAGAGTTTATTCGGCAACCAATAGAATCTTTCAGAGGATTGAAATTTAGAAAAAAAATTTCAAAGATTTCTAAAAGAAGTCAAGAGTTAGAAGCTAAAGCTCCAGTTAAAGAAGAATTAATTAAATATCTTAAAGAATTAGGGTTTACTGAAATAGAAACCACTGAGACTTATTGGGGTTTAGGGATGACTTTTAGAGCAAGATTAAAGCCCTTTTGATATATTGAAAGGGCATTTTTTTTAAGTTAGAATATTATAACGCTAATTTATAAACACAATGGTTTTTGAGTTTGATGTTAAAATATTGATTCCAATTTCTGCCTTGATTAATTTAATTTTAAGCTTGATAGTTCTTATAAGAGGCCGAAAAAATAAAATTAATATAAGCTTTGGTTTATTTGCTTTTTTTCTGGGTATTTGGTCTCTCTTTTTTTATTTTTATTTTTATCCAGTGATATTTTCTCATTTAATTTGGATAAAATTAGTCTATTTTGTTTCTTTTTTAATAATTCCGCCTGCTCTTTATTTTCTTTTAATTTTTCCAATAAGGAGGTTAGAATCTTTTGTTCTACCTTTTATAATTTATATAGCTATTTCTGGATGTTTGACTTGGTTTTTGTTTTTTACAGATTTGTGGGTGAAAGAAGTAATTATTTTCTCTGGGGATCCTCAAACCATCACGGGAGAGATATATATAATATATTTTATCTTTGTAGTTTTTTTGGTAATTTTTGCTTTTTATAACTTAACCAAAAATTATTTTCTTTCGAGAGGCATTGTTAAAAGTCAATTAAGATTTATTTTTCTTGGAATTTTTCTATTTGGTATTCCAACGATATTTGTAGATGTTATTTTACCTTTAACAAAAGGCACTTCTCAATATTTCTGGCTTAGTCCAGTTTTTTCTCTTTTCTTTGTGGCTTCTACCACATACGCTATTACACGATACAGATTGATGGATATTAGATTTATTTTGGGCAGGGGAACCATCTATGTTCTTTCTTTTTTTACTATCGTTCTCTTTACTTATTTGCTATTTTTTTTAAGCAACAAATTTATTACAGGTATTTCTTTTAATATTGTTTTCCCATTTATTCTAACCATAGGTATTTTTCTCTTTCGGCCCATCTTTCGTGTTTTTGAAAAACTTGCCTCAAAATATTTTTATTACACTCTCTACAGCTATCAGGCAGTTTTGACTGACTTAAGCAAGAGACTGACAGAGATCTTAGACCTTGA
>Ga0190360_1000805_pt1 | contig 16781 bp, 15 predicted proteins | sample 48721834_MG_FD_161271 | JGI IMG/M metagenome (GOLD analysis project Ga0190360, IMG submission 161271) | Hydrothermal vent microbial mat bacterial communities from Southern Trench, Guaymas Basin, Mexico - 4872-18-3-4_MG | ecosystem: Environmental > Aquatic > Marine > Hydrothermal vents >... | reverse complement strand
ATCGAAGAAATGATACTGACCAGTAAAAGAAACGCCTTCATAACTTAATTCAGGGGTAAAAAGAGAAAAATGTCAAGTTGAATTGAGGGAGTGTAAACATGGAGCAAACAGGAAAACCTGCAAGAGTAAACAGCTTACGGATTTGACAAAGAATTTTGTAAATATAACCAAAATTTCTGGTTAATATTGACAAAAAAACCTGGTTATTCTATTATTTATATTGAGGGAAAAAATGAGCGTAAAAACCAAAGAAAGGGAAGAAATAGGAAGAAGAATCCGCAAATTAAGAATAGAAAAGGGGTTATCACAAGCTCAGGTAGCAAGAGCCATTGGAATACATGTGAATTCTTATCAATTAATAGAAAACGGACATCGAAAAATAGATGTTCTGGAACTAAAAAAACTGGCGGAATTCTTAAATGTCACGGTGGATGAGATTATAGCGCCGGAAAAATCCCCCGAAGTCCACATACAAAAGGAAAATTTGCCTATGGTTAAAACTTCGAAAATCAGGATAAATGTCCCCCAGAAAAAACTGGATAAATTCAAGGAAGTCCTTCTTTATGTCCTCAATAAAGTAGGAGCCAAGCCCAATGTAGGAGAAACAGTCCTTTACAAACTCCTTTACTTTATTGATTTCAATTTTTACGAGAAATATGAAGAACAGCTCATAGGAGCAACTTATATCAAGAATCATTATGGACCAACCCCAATAGAATTTAAAGAGATAGTAAAACAAATGGAAGGAAAAGACCTTGTCATTATCGAAGACCAATATTATCAATATCCACAGAGAAAATATTTACCCCTCAGACCTCCAAGAATGGAGATCCTCTCTGGACATGAACTTGAAGTAATAGACGATGTTCTGGAAAGGCTTTCTGATATGAATGCCACCAAAATTAGTGATTATTCTCACAGAGACGTTCCCTGGCTTGCAACTCCGGAAGGAAAACCTATTGACTATGAGCTGGTGTTCTATAGAACCCCTGAATACTCTGTAAGAGAATATCCTGAAGAGGAGGAAAAGCCCTGAACCTCCCCGAGGGTCTTTTCGAAGAAGTCATTTTCCTTAATGAATTCCAGAAGGACTTTTCAAAGCTAAAAAAGAGATTTCCCACCTTGGAGGACGATTTCGTCATATTTTTCAGGGCTCAGGTCTTTCTTTTTCTAAAAAAGAGTGTGGACAATAAAGGAATCATCTCCATACCCAATCTGGGGATAGAATATCCAAAAATATTTAAAGCCAGGAAATTTGCTTGCAGAAGCCTGAAGGGACGGGGAGTTCGAAGCAGAATAAGAGTAATTTTTGCTTATTATCCGGACAAAGACAGGCTGGACTTTATAGAAATTTACTTTAAAGGTGATAAGGAAAATGAGGATAAAAAAAGAATAATGAAACACTACTATAAAGGATAAAACAGGAATCAGCAGACTAAAAGCTGCAAAAGACAAATTTCCAGTGTTTCTTGTTTAAGGTCTCAAGTTCTAAAAGTAAATGTCAATTTTTCCTGGAAAAAATGTGGAAAATTTCACAAAATTCCCAGGAAAATCGTGAGATTTTTCTCAATAATCACCCTTATGGCTATTCTGAGCAACTCGCCAGCCCCATAGATTTTCTAATATAGAGGAAGCTTTGAATACCCGAAGTACGGGGAGATGTCAACGCAGAGCGCAGTGCGTTATTGCGTTAACGCGCTTTCGCGATAACGCGCAGACGCTTGACCTGCTCCCCAGAAACTAAACAAATTTCACGTTAAGGCGCGATAGATAGCAAAACTCCAGAGAAGAACAATGGGGAAAGATATGGAAGAACATTTAGAGGCACTTATAACTTAGTTCCAACATTGAGTTTGTCCAACAAAATGGGGGCATGCCAGAATGTAAGCAGCTCCCTTTACTATGGAAAGGAAATCCTCCTCCTATAGCCTCACCTATTTCTTTGGCCAACTTTTTATGGGGAACAGTATATTATTCAGGGGGAGGAGTACAATTTACTTTACATTTCAACCAATATAGCAGGCAGTTGTTTACACATTCAGCGCATGCCTTTATGCAGTCGTGAACACATTTATTTCGCTCTGAAGGGTCTGAAATTATCTGGCAGGATTGAATGCAATAATCTTGATTTAATCTACAATAATAGGTGCATTCATCTCTTATTGATTCACATTGATCGCATGATATTTTGCTAATGTCTCTGGTGGTACTGTTGGTATTCTTGAGCCTGGCCAGATGATTTGTGGTCAGAAGGAAATATAAGTCTGCGTAAACACTATGCCATTCGTTCTCGGAAGAAGTTATTTCGAATGCTTCTTTTATAGAATTAATCAAATTAACTATATATGGAGCTCTGATTAAAAGAGCTTTTTTTATAATTAGGTCTATCGAAATGGGAAGTATAGCTGATTTTCTTCCGACTTTAATAGCCCAGTTCTTTCCTACTCGGAAAAGCGCAGAGGCTTTTACTAATCCGTTATTTCGAAGTTCCACAAGAATATAGTAATGATTTGCATCTACATAAATGCCATAGGAATTCAGCGTCCCTAGGGAAGTTTCTACTGAATCCCTTACCAGAATCCTTAACCCCGGAGTAAATTCAGGATATTTAAGCTCTTCTCCGGAGACAATAAAAACCAATAGGAGAAAGAGCAAAAAGATGAATATCTTTCTCATCTCCACCTCCTAATTATATTTTGGTTAAAAAAAGCATCGTGTCAATAATCCTGTGTAACAACGTCATTTTCTCTCCTGCACAAATCAGGAAGAAAACTCCTTTATCCTGCGGCTATTCCAATTTTGTTAAGTTTGACCAGCTTCTAAAAAATGGGGGCGCCAATATCTCCCGCAAACGCACCTACGCATAAACCCGCTAACGCATTAACGCACATCTCCTCACGACCAATCGCCTTTCAGGATTCCCCACTTGTGAAGGAGTATGTAATAGGTTCTGGGATGGAGGAAGACGGGAACGCGAAACCTGGGCATGGGAAGTTCCCAGTTGGCCCGCTCTATTCTCTCCTTCATCACAGAGGGATGGGTCCCCTTGAACCTTCTGAGCACAGGAAGGTTGGGGAATTCGTACCTCACCTTCTCCCTGTATTTTTTCTCTATGTATGAATCATCGTGATAGAGTTTTTCAAATTCTCTCCTTTTCTGGAGCATCTTCTCCGGACTTTTAACCCAGCCGTAATGGTAGATGTGGGCCTTTGTTTTAAGCACCCTCAATTTTGACCCATCTTTATGGCGAAAGGTCGCTGCATCCCCCCAGGAAATTATGTCCCTTCCGAGCCTCACAACCCTTATTTCCCGCCTGTAACGGAAGGGATTGTAATAATCGTAGCTGGCTTCAAAGTGTATGTACCTGAAGGAAATTCCCTCAACATCTTCCTTCAGCCCCCTTTCCATCTCTAACAGAATAAGGTCATATTCGTCCTCATGCAGCACCTCATCCCCCTGAAGATAAAAGCCCCAGTCACCATCACAGAGTTCCATGGCTCTGTTGGTCTCAAAGGAAAGGAGCCTTCCCCCTTCTCTCATGCTCATATCCCATTCCCTCTCAACTATCTCTATCTTTGGAGAATTGAGGGATTTTATTACTTCAAGGGTTTCATCGTCTCCCCTGCCGCAATTTATTACCATTTTGTCAACTATTGGGAGAAGAGATTTTATTGACTCCAGAAATGGATAATCGAAGATGATCCCGTTCCTTATAATAGTAAATCCGCAAATCTTCATTTTAACCTCACAAGTAATTTTTTTACCTCCTCGTCAGGAAGAGGGTCTTTTATACTGGCATTGATTCTCTGCCTCACTGCTTCAAAAAGTATTATTCCAGCAGAAACTGAAACATTTAGGCTTTGCACCATCCCCCTCATGGGAATTTTTATAATATCATCTGCGAGCTTAAGTGTGGACTTTCTAACACCGTTTTTTTCATTTCCAAATACAACAGCAACCCTCTGAGTGAAATCATAATCATATATAGATACAGCGTCCTCTCTAAGAGCTGTTGCTGCAATTCTGAAACCTTTTCTTTTCAGTTCTTCAAAGCAAATTTTGGCCGAATAAAAAGTTTTTATTGTCAGCCACTTTTCAGCCCCTGTTGAAATGGTTTCATTGACGTTCAACCCTTCACCAAGCGGATCAACTATATAAACATACTGAAGCCCCGCTGCATCTGCTGTCCTTAAAATAGCTGAAATGTTATGCGGATTTTTTACCTCCTCCACAACGAGGGCAAGTCCTGACCAGCGCTTTCTTAAAACTTCTTCTATCCTTCCCCTTCTCACTTGTAAAAATCAATCAGGTGGAATGGCTGCCATACTGAGGTGAGGATGTCCATGGTATGGGCCGTTACCCTCTTTAAATATCTAAAGAACAGGGAATAAAGGATTCCCTCCTTCACAGAAATGTCCTTCTCTTCTATTATTTCATCGATGTTCTTCTCGCACTCCTTCTTTATTTTATCCAGCTCTATTATCATGTTCTTGGCTTCATCTGCCAGGGATTCTCTGTAAACCTCTATTGCCCTTTCACATATCGGAAACAGTCTCTGGGTTATGCACTTTGATCTTTCGAAATATTTTCCTTGCTTAAGGGTATTTTTCTGGGCAAGCTCATAAACATTTTTGCTGTAATCACCCAGCCTTTCTATATGTACAATAACGGTGGTCAGCACAAGTGCTCCCACAATATCCTGTTTTGGATTTATTGCAAGATGTTCCAGTATCTTTCTCCTGATATTTCTCTCCATTTTATTCAGTTCTCTATCAGAGGCATAAACATCAAAGTCTTCCTCCAGGGGTTCCCCCAGAAAATTGAGGGCTACCTTCTCGAAAAGGGAAATTCCCTTTTCGAACATTTCATAGGAGTCCTCTATGGCCTGGCTCATGAGGTCTCCCTTCTTCAAAATCTGTATCAGCTTCCTGAACATGATCTCCTCCTTATAAGAATATTATAGCCAGGGGTATTACAAAAAATACCACAACAACATATAGAAGTGCCAGTATTCTTTTTCTATACGCAACCTCTGCTAGCAATCTTGCCATGGAAATGGGTAGTTTCTTGAGGGGAAGGAATAGGGTTGTACCGGATATATTGAAAAGCAAATGTGTAAATGCAACAGTTATAGCAGCAGGGGTATGGGTTGCAAAGGAGGCCATTATAGCGGTAAAGGTCGTACCTATATTGGCTCCCAGAGTAAAGGGAAAGGCAGCTTCCAGGGTAACAAGTCCACCGGCAATCAGGGGAACAAGAAGGGAAGTGGTCATGGAGCTGGACTGAACTATGGCAGTTATGAAAAACCCCCAGAAAAGCGCCTGGAAGGTGTTTTTAAAAATATAGGTATCAAAAAAACCTTCTATCTTTCCAAGAAAAAGATGTTTCAGAGTGGTTACCATTCTATTCAGTGCAAGGAACAAAAGGGCTATGGCCACAATTTCAACAACAGCAAAAATTAATCCCTTTGAAAATGGAAGGGAGGTAAAAAAGTCCATGAGCAAATGAATTGCAGGCTTTACTATTGCCTTTATAGGACTTATAACCTTCATTCCTCCTATTCCCTCAAATAAATCTGTCATTAAAAGAGCTCCCTTCTCAAGGAAATGAATTTTAGCCTCAATGGGTAAAAGGACTGTAACAGAAAGAAGGTTAAAGAAATCATGCATGGTAGCTCCTGCAAAAGCTCTTCTGAATTCGTTCTTTCTTGTAATATGAGCCAGGGAAACAATAGTATTTGTAACTGTGGTTCCTATGTTAGCTCCCATTATTATGGGAATAGCATTTCTTATATTAAGAGCCCCAGCTGCTACCATTCCTACAACTGTGGATGTGGTGGTTGAAGAACTCTGAACTATGGAAGTTGCAAGAATACCTATAACCAGTCCTACAAGGGGGTTGGAAGTTGCCCTGAAAAGGCTTTCAGCAAAACCCTTACCAAGGAATTTAAAACCTTCTCCTATGAGTTCAATAGAAAAAAAGAAAAGATACAAGAAAACAAGCAGTATTATCAGGTCAAGAACCCATCGGTATTTTTCTCTCATGGGATAATCAGGATAAAAAAAAAGGCTTACTAAGTCAAGATTTTTTTCAGTTCTGCTGAAATCTTCTCACCTTCAGGACTTCCAGCAAGAGGCTCGCTTTCGAACAGGGGAATCTCGATAAGCGATGGCGAAGGAAAATCAAACACAGAAGGCTTTTTGCCGCTTACTTTATTCATCACCAAGGCAGAAAGTTTTATCTTCCCTTTTAAGTTTTTTAAAGCCTTTTCGGTCTCATCAAAAGCAAGTCTCGCTGGCTCCAAAACCCAAATAAAATCTGCCTGAGCCAATTCTTTTTTTACCTTTTCCATTTTTTCCTTTTTTCTTAAAAGAATGGGAAGAAATTTTTCTTCTCCCACATTCAGCTTTGCCATCTCTCTCATAGCAACATATTTTTTCCTCCATTTTATCAGGAGATCGTACCAGCGTAGGAGTCTATCAGGAAGGGTTGCAAATTTCAGAATTTGAGCAGTGGCTGCAGTATCCACAACCATAAAATCATGCTCCTCCCGGATGATTTCATTTGAAAGTATGTTAAAAAGCACAAGGTCATAATTAGCCGGGTCTTGCGAAGAAAATTTCAGAAAAGGTTTTATATCTTCATAAATAGTAGGGGAAAAATTCTCCCGAACTTTTTTGTCTATATCTCCTATATAATTTTTAAGAGCTTTTTCAATGTCCGGCTCAAAGATACAGAGAGAGGGTCTAATTTTTATTCTTTTTCCCTTTTTCTTTATAGAGAAAAAGTCTTTAAGAGAATGAGCAAGGTCAGTAGATAAAAGAAGGACATCCCCCCTCTCAGAAAGAAGTATGGATAAGAATCCGGCAATGGTGGTCTTTCCCACTCCCCCTTTTCCCCCTACCAGATAAATCTTCATGCCCAACCTTCAAATCTCGAAAAGAGCACAGGCAATCTTTCCTCTTTGAAAAGCATTCTCCTCAGAAAATGCTCATTAATCTCCATGTATGGAAGAAGTTCAAAAAGATAAAAACTGAAGGGATTTTCAAGACCTGCAAAGTTAAGGAAAAGCAGGGTAAGAAGCATTTCCTGAGTCTCAGTAGCTTCTTTTTCTAAAGATTCAAAAAGGGTATCCTCAAAGGCTCCTTTTAAAAAACCTTTAAGCCATTCCTTTATTTTTTCCATTTCTTTTTTATAGACAAAAGGGCTTCATAACCTACCATAATTCCAAGCACTATTAAAGTTGCTGTCACCAGTGTTAAAAGAAGCTTTCCTGTGCTCTTTGTAGCATGGGGCGCGAATTTAAATATCAGCAAATAACCGAGGGCTGATTCTGTAACCAGCCACATAAAAATTGCCGGAATGAGGCTGTATAGGGTAGGCCTTTTCAGGCCCGCAATGTATGCAGTTACTGTGAACAGAGATAGCGCTGCAACAAGCTGATTTGCCCCTCCAAAAGCAGGCCAGATTATCTTCCATGAATTTGTCGCAGCAAAGGACCATGCAAGGGCAATTCCCACAAATGCTGCTACCCAGCGATTTGTAAGCCACCTGGAGTTCTTTGCTATCGCTTCCTGAAAAACGAATCTGCTCAGTCTTACTGAGGTATCAAGAGATGTCAGCACAAAAGCATTGAGCATGAGTATTCCGAAAGCTGTGGCTGCGGAAAGGGAGGCACCAAGGGTGGAAACAGCCCTGCCGAAGCCCGTTCCAAACGCCACAATTGGACCGCCCTTCCCCAAGATGGAATGCAGGAAAAACTGACCTTTTCCCTCCCCCCAGTGGAGGGCTCCAGCCATTAGAAGAAGAACCAGCAAAGCAAGGATACCTTCAAAAATCATTGCTCCACTTCCCACGATTCTTCCATGCCCCTCCTTATCAAGCTGTTTGGCAGTGGTTCCAGACCCCACCAGCGAATGAAACCCTGAGATCGCACCACAGGCTATTATTATGAACAGCATGGGAACAAGAGGACCCTGAGATGAGGTAAACTTATGGTAAACGGGACCACTCACATGCGGATGCATAGCAAAAAGCCCCACATATCCCACAATAAGTCCCACAAAAAGAATTGTCATGCTAAGATAATCTCTGGGTTGAAGGAGAAACCATACAGGAAGGCCAGAGGCTATAAATGCATAGATTAAAAACACATAAAACCATGTATTGAATCCTGCTTTTATGGGGAATTTATAGCCAAGCCAGACCAGAACAAAAAGCAACACCCAGGCTATAAGCGTAGCAGGAAGAACTTTCATCTTGAGTCTGTAGACTGCGAGACCAAAGAGGATTGCCAAAACTATGAGCCCCAGTGTGGGAATGGCAATCTGTGGTTTGGCCTCCAGGGTCTGAGCAGTTATAACTGAAAAAACGGCTATAACAAGAACCAAGGAAAACCAGACAAATACGGAGAATAGCCATTTGGCAGTTCTTGAAATTACTGTCTCTGCAATTTCAGCTATGCTAACTCCTTTGTTTCTGACGGAGGTCATAAGCGAGAAATAATCATGGACCATGCCTATAAAAGCTGTCCCAAGAAGTATCCAGAGCAGGGCTGGACCCCATCCAAAGAGAGAGTACGCAAGGATAGGTCCTACAATTGGTCCCGCACCAGCTATGGAAGAAAAATGGTGCCCGAAAAGAACAGATGGAGGAGCAGGCACATAATCTACTCCATCGTATAATTCGTGTGCCGGAGTTTTCTGAGAATTGTCAGGCTTTATAACCTTTCTGTCCAGCAGGTCCCCGTAAAACTTGTAAATTATGAAAAACCAGATGAGACCAAGTATTGCAATTACTCCTGCATTCAATTCAAACCTCCTTCTTAAAAATTCTAAAAAAATTTCAATGGAGAGTTAAATTTTGGCTTTCAAAAATCCAGCAGTGCAAACAAACTGAGCTATAGATTATTCATTGAGCCACGAGAGTAACCTGAAAGGTCCAAGCAAACAAAGGGAAATTTTAGTCTCCTCGCTTTCTTTAAAACTTCCTTTTTTATTCTGATGACTTTTTCTATTTCTTCTTCCGGGACCTCAATTCTTAGAACACCATTATGCCATCTTGCTCTTACCTTTCCTATACCATATTCTCTTATCAGATCTTCCAATTTTTCTATCCTTTTAAGCAAGTTAATATCAACTTTTGTTCTTAAAGGTATTCTTGTTAGTAAACAAGTTTCAGATGGAATTTCTTCTACCCCCAGTTCCTTGAGAAATTTTTTAACGGACTTCTGAGTTATGCCGGCATCCACAAATGGGGAAACTACCCCTTCCTCCCATGCTGCTCTCAGACCATCTCTTTCTTCTTCCTCCTTTGTGCTACCTTCCATAACGACCCATCCTCTTTTTAATTGTTTTTTTAACTCCTCAAACATTCTCTTTTTGCACCAGTAGCACCTGAGAGGCTGATTTTCTTTCAGTTCGTAAGGAATAGGCAATTCCACAATTTTGTGCTTCAATGAAAACTTTTTGGCCAGCTCTCTTGATTTTTCCAGAATCCAAGAATGGGTATAGGGGAACTTAACAGTTATACAGAGATACTTCTTTCCAAAAACTTCTTTTGCCAAAAGACAGAGGGCAAGAGAATCTTTCCCCCCTGAAAAAGCAATTATTCCTCCCTTAAATTTGCTCAAAATTTCTTTTACTCTTTCCATATTTAAATTTTACATAAAACAAAATAAATCGTATATCTAATAAAAGGAGGTCGAAAAATGAAAAGAGCTATCAAAATTGTTGTTTTATTCCTTATTTTAACAGGCTTTGCATTCAGCAATTCTCCTTCTCCAGAACAAATTCTTGGGTTCAAACCCGGAGATGACTTCAAGCTTGCAAAATGGGAAAAGATTGAAGCTTACTTCCAGGCTCTGGCAAAATCATCCAAAAATGTGAAGCTTGTTTACCTTGGAAAGTCTACCCTTGGGAGGCCTTTTTTCATGGCTGTAATCTCATCTGAAAACAACCTCAAAAACCTCAAAAGAATTAAGGAAATAAACAGAATTCTTCATGCCGGTCAGCCTATGGAAAAAGATCAACTGGAAGATCTGATAAATGAAGGAAAACCTGTGGTGGCCATAACCTGTACCATACATTCAACAGAGGTGGGTGCAGCTCTTATGTCCACAGAACTGGCATACCGATTGGTAACAGAGGAAAAGTTCAGAGAAGTTCTTGACAACGTGGTTCTTTTACTCTTCCCCTCCCTCAATCCTGATGGGATAGATATAGTTCATGACTGGTATTATGAAGTGCTGGGAACACCCTATGAAGCATCTTATCCTGTAAAGCTCTATCATTACTATGCCGGACACGACAATAACAGGGACTGGCTTATGGGGAACCTTCAGGAAACCCGCCTGGTTCTTCCGGTGTATTACAAGGAATACTTTCCTCTTCTTATATACGATGTTCACCAGATGGGAAAGAACGGAGTTAGATTCTTCTTCCCTCCCTATAAAGACCCAATAAATCCAAATATAGACCCCCTTCTTCTCAGGGAAGTTAATCTTATAGGAGCAGAGGTTGCAAAAAATCTGACTGAGGCGGGAAAGAAAGGCGTCGCATCAGGAGCAATTTTTGATTCCTGGTATATGTCGGCAAACAGAGCATGTCCTCTCCGTCACAACGTTATGTCATTCCTTTCAGAGGCAGCCTCTGCCAATTATGCCTCGCCGGTCTTCCTCACAAAGCGGGATATGACGAGACTTAGGGGTTTGAAAGGGAACTTCGTCCAATCCTCACTCCTGGAGCCATGGGAAGGAGGATGGTGGCACCTGAGAGACATAATTGAATATGAACTTATAACAGCAACAACCCTCCTCAGGAAAATAGCTGATAAAAAAGAATATTATCTCAGAAATTTCTACAGGCTCTCTAAAAAACAGATACATGCTGGAAAAACCATACCTCCTTATGCATATATAATACCCGAAGAACAAAGGGACTCTGCAGCAGTGAAGCAATTAATAGAAGTTCTTTTAAGGCAGGGAGTCAGGGTTGAAAGAGCGGAGGAGAATTTCTCAGTAGATGGAGCCCATTATGGGAAGGGAGATTTCATAGTGCATCTGTCTCAGCCATATAGAGCTTTTATAAAAGACCTCCTTGAAATAAAAAGGTTTCCTAAAATCGAGGAAAATCGTAATAAATATGTTTATCCATACGACGAGGCTGCATGGTCACTCGGTCTTCAGATGGGGGTAAAGGTTATAGAAGCAAGGGAAAAATTTAGTGTAAAGACCTCTATCGTTGAGAATCCGGAAGCATTGCAGGGAAAAATTTATGGGGAAGGGAATTACATCTTGCTTCCCTCTTCTTCTCCTTATTCATATAAGGTAATTAACGAGGTTCTCAAAAGAGGAATTGGAGCGTATAAATACACTAAAGGAGAAGGTATATTTTATTGCGTCCGAAAAACACCTTTTACATCAAAAATGGTGAAAAAACTCGGATTGGTAGCAAAGGCGGAAAAAATAAACAAAAATAATTTAAAACCTCTTCGCCATATGAGAACAGTTATTTATCAGTCATACAGACCTATTATGCAGGAAGGCTGGATTAGATACGTTTTTGACAAATTAGGAGTAAATTACAGAGTTGCCCATAACGACTTCATCCGCTCAGGAGCACTCTTAAAAGAAGCGGATGTTCTCATAATACCAGACATATTTTCCAGCGCATTACTCTACGGCAGAGATGACGTCCCTGAAAGATACAAAGGCGGAATAGGTGAAGACGGAGCCCTGCAAATTGAAAACTTCGTCTATAGTGGAGGTATGCTTATAGCATTGGGGCGGTCAACACTATGGGCTATTGAAAGGTTTCACATAAAAGCAATGGACGCAAGAGAGAAGGACAAAAGAAAATTTTCATCCCCGGGTTCGCTTTTAATTGTAGAGGTAAATAAGAGATCTCCGCTTGCAAGAGGGTTTCAAAGAAATGCAATAGTTTTCTATGATGAACAACCCGTTTTTGATGCTAAGGAAGGGCTATCTGTCCTCACTTTTCCATTTTATGACCCTATAATAAGCGGTATAGCATTCAACAACGACATTGTCCGTGGAAAATCAGTACTTCTTGAAGTAAAAAGAGGAAAAGGAAAAATATTCCTTTACGGTTTTAAGGTCGTAAACAGAGGTCAAAGTGTTGGAACTTTTAACTTCCTGCTAAACGCACTTTATCAGTAAGTTTACCAGCAATAAAAGAAAGCCCCCGAAAGGGGGCTTAATCTATATTATTTTTTCCTGAAAACTATCTGACCATCTTCTACGTCTGCAATCACGCTGTCTCCTTCCTTAATCTTTCCTTCAAGTATTTCTATTGCCAGAGGGTCCTGTATATGACGCTGGATGGCTCTTCTGAGAGGTCTCGCTCCATAGACCGGGTCATATCCCTTTTCCACGAGAAATTCCTTCGCCTTCTCTGATAGTTCTATGGTTATCTTCTTAGGTTCGAGCAGTTTGCGAAGTCTCTCTATCTGAATATCTATGATTTCATAGATAACCTCTTTGCTTAACGGCTTGAATATCACTATTTCATCTATACGGTTGAGAAATTCGGGCTTTAGACTCCTGCGAAGAAGATTCATCACCTCTTCCCTCATTCTTTCTTCATTCCCAACTAGGTCCTGGATCAGGTGAGAACCTATATTGGAGGTCATAATGATAACAGTATTTCTGAAGTCAACTGTTCTTCCTTTGTTATCAGTAAGACGCCCGTCATCAAGGATTTGAAGGAGTATATTAAAGACATCGGGATGAGCTTTTTCTATCTCATCGAAGAGAACTATGGTATATGGTCTGCGTTTTACTGCCTCGGTAAGCTGCCCACCTTCTTCATAACCCACATATCCCGGAGGAGAACCTATAAGCTTGGAAACAGAATGGGCTTCCATGTATTCGGACATATCCAGACGAACCATTGCTCTCTCGTCATCAAACAGTTCCTCAGCCAGAGCCTTTGCAAGCTCCGTTTTTCCAACCCCGGTTGGACCAAGGAAGATAAAGGAACCAATGGGTCTGTTAGGATCCTGGAGCCCTGCTCTCGCCCTTCTGATAGCATTGGCCACCGCTTTTAAAGCATGATCTTGGCCAACAACTCTTCTACGGAGTCTCTCCTCCAGATGAACAAGTTTTTCTTTCTCACTTTCCATAAGTTTGGTAATAGGAATCCCTGTCCAGCGTGATACAACCTGTGCAATCCTTTCCTCGTCCACTTCTTCCTTGAGCAGCCCTCCTTCTTTCTGTATCTCTTCCAGTTTTTTGTGAACTTCTTCCAGCTCTCTTTGCACTGCAGGAATTTCTCCGTACTGAATTTTAGCCGCAAGTTCCAGGTTACCCTCCCTTTGAGCCTTCTCTAACTGGCGTTTGAGTTCATCTATTTTTTCTTTAAGCTCTCTGGATTTAGAAATTAGCTCTTTCTCTGATTTCCACTGTGCTTTAAGCGCATCGCTTTTTTCCCTGAGCTCTGCTAATTCCTTTTCTATCTTTGACAGCCTTTCTTTTGCCTCCGGGTCATCTTCCTTTGAAAGTGCCTGACGCTCTATTTCAAGCTGAATAATTCTGCGCTCTATCTCATCTATTTCCCTTGGCATGCTGTCTATTTCAATTCTGAGCTGAGCCGCAGCCTCATCAACAAGGTCTATCGCTTTATCAGGAAGAAATCTTCCGGAAATGTATCTGTGAGAAAGAACTGCTGCAGCAACAAGAGCAGAATCCTTTATCCTTACTCCGTGATGGACTTCATATTTTTCTTTAAGCCCCCTTAAAATTGCAATAGTCTCCTCAACAGAAGGTTCCTTAACATAGACAGGCTGAAATCTGCGTTCAAGAGCAGGATCTTTTTCTATGTATTTTTTATATTCTGTCAAAGTAGTAGCACCAATGGCTCTAAGCTCTCCCCTTGCAAGAGCAGGTTTAAGCATATTTGAGGCATCTATAGCCCCCTCCGCAGCGCCAGCTCCAACAACTGTGTGAATTTCATCTATGAAAAGTATTATTTGACCTTCTGAGTTTATAATTTCATTAAGAACAGCTTTTAGCCTGTCTTCAAATTCTCCCCTGTACTTTGTCCCTGCAATGAGAGAACCCATGTCAAGGGCGAAAATTCTCTTATTCTTTAACCCTTCCGGCACGTCACCATTAACTATTCTTTGAGCCAAACCTTCCACTATAGCTGTTTTACCAACTCCAGGTTCACCTACAAGTATGGGATTATTTTTGGTTCTTCTTGAAAGAATTTGCATAACCCTTCTTATTTCCTCATCCCTTCCGATCACCGGATCAAGTTTACCTTTGGCCGCAAGCTCTGTAAGATCTCTACCAAAACGGCTGAGTGCTTCGTATTTCTCCTCAGGGTTCTGGTCAGTTATCCTTTGAGTTCCCCTTATAGAAGTAAGTGCTTTCATTATAGAGTCTTCAGAAACGCCCATTGCCCTTAGGTATTTGGAAGAAGGACAATCCGTGGAAAGGATGCCAAGAAGGATATGTTCTTGAGCCACATATTCATCCTTAAACTTTTCGGCATATGAAAAAGCAGACTCCAGAGCTTTGTTAGACCTCTGAGACAAATAAACTTCGGCCACACCCTGAATCTTAGGGAATTTATGAATTTCGTCCTGGATCCTTGCTTCAAGAGTGGAAATATCCAGACCTATCCTCTCCAGAATTCTACGAGCTACAGATTCCTTATCTTTTAGAAACACCAGAAGAATATGTTCTGGCTCCAGATACTGATTGGCATGTTCAAGCGCTATATTTCTTGCTTCCTGAAGGCTTTCAGCAGCCTTTATTGTAAATTTATCCCATCTTATCATTAGCCACCTCCTCTAAGGATTTTCATTTATATTATAGAACATTTATAACACTTTAGCAAGATGTTATAAAAAAATTTTAGTGTAAATGGCTAATATTTATTCAGATTCCAGTTTTTCCAAGATTTTTTTTAAATCGGAGGAGGCACTCTTTTTCATTACGAGTAGTCCATGTTCGGTCTCCACAATGGCAAGGTCTTCTGCGCCTATAATTATGGCTCTTTTATTTGAGACAACGAGATTACCCCGGGAATTGTGGAAATAAACCTCCCCTTTTGCAGCATTCAAGCCTTCGTCTTTTTTGAGAACCTCCCATAGGGAAAGCCATGAACCAAGATCTGACCATCCAAATTCTGCCCTGGTAACCACAAATCCAGGGGGTAACTTCTCCATAAAAGCCTTATCTATGGGCAATGGCTCAACGCTTTTATATGCTTTTTCAACCTTTCCTGCTGATACGGCTTTGTAAAACTCAAAAAACTCAGGAGAGTACTTCTCCAGCCTTTCCAGAAATATATTTTTATCCCAGAAAAACATCCCTGAGTTCCAAAAATACCCCCCTTCTTCAAGCATCCTCTTGGCCTTCTCTTCAGAAGGCTTCTCCACAAATCCCCAAGCCTCATAAAATTTAAATCCATGGATGGATTTCTCTGTAGAACTGTTAAATTTTATATAACCGTAACCGGTTTCAGGTCTTGTTGGAGGAATGCCAATTGTAACCACCTCGTTTTCGGCTACCTCAAATACTGCTTTAAGCTGGTCAACAAAAATGTCTTCTCCTTCTATATGATGGTCTGCAGGAAGGAAAGAAACTACGAAGTCATGGAATTCTCTGTTCAAAACAGCCATGGACAAAATGACCGCAGCAGCAGTGTTTTTGCCCGCAGGTTCCTCTATAATTCTATCTTCTATAAAGGGAAGCTGTTTTTTCACTTCCTCAGCCATTCCTTTAACGGTTACCACCCATATATTCTCTTCTCCCACAACAGGAATTAATCTTTCCGCACTTTTCTGAAGCATTGTTTTTTCAGAAAAAATCTTCAAGAACTGTTTTGGCCTTCTTTTTACACTCATAGGCCAGAATCTTGTCCCTTTTCCTCCCCCCATTAGTACAGCTATTTTTTTCATATTATCCTCCTGCTATAAGAAGTAAAAGCCCGAGAGCCAGAAGATATGGGGAAAAAACATATAACTTCCCTTTCTTAACAATCTTGTTTAGAAAAAGAAGGGCTATATATCCGAAAATAAATGAACTTATTATCCCTGGCCAGTGGGAAATGAGTGCTGAAAAACCCACTTTTTTTATTTCAAGCAGACCAGCTCCTGCTATTGCAGGTATGGAAAGGAGAAATGAAAATTCAAAAGCTTCCTCACCAGTCAATTTTAAATGAAGCCCTGCTGAAATTGTGCTGCCAGAACGGGATACTCCTGGGAATATAGCCAGGGCCTGGGCTATTCCAACAATTAAGGAACGTATCCCTGTAATTTTTTCCCCTCCACTTTTCACCACAAGGGTACTCAAAAGCACCAATCCGGTAAAAATAAAACATACCGCTATTGCACTCAGAGATGAGAATGCATCTTCAATTCTCGATTCAAATAAAAGTCCCACCACTCCTGCTGGTATAGAGCCAAGGATAAGATACCAGAGATAGGAAAGGTTCCTTCCGCCGGCCCAGTCCACAATAAGATGATAAATTTTTCTCCTGAAATAAATCAAAACAGCAAGAAGAGTTGCAAGATGAAGTGCTACCTCCCTTGAAAGGTCGCCGGAAAATATCCCCAAGTAGTGTTCAAGGACCGCAATATGGCCTGAAGAACTAACTGGTAGAAATTCTGTAAGGCCCTGGACAATGCCTATCAATATTTCCTTCATCTGAAAATTGTAGCAAAACACTGAACATCCTGAAAAAATATGGTGAAAGAACTATTACTGTTTTTTGCCCAACATTTTTACTGCTTTACTTTTTTCAAAACTC
>Ga0190360_1000803_pt1 | contig 16809 bp, 13 predicted proteins | sample 48721834_MG_FD_161271 | JGI IMG/M metagenome (GOLD analysis project Ga0190360, IMG submission 161271) | Hydrothermal vent microbial mat bacterial communities from Southern Trench, Guaymas Basin, Mexico - 4872-18-3-4_MG | ecosystem: Environmental > Aquatic > Marine > Hydrothermal vents >... | reverse complement strand
TGCAAAGACGAGTACAGGGTTGGAGAAGAGCGATGGCCAAAGAACTAATAGGAATCTCCCAGGATTAATAATGTTACTCTATTTTTTGTAAAAAATAGAGTAACATTTTTGAATGAGGCAACACGGGTGGGAATTTTAAATGTCGCTAATCATCAATTCATCCCTGAAAACCCAGCAAACGCTAAAAAATAACAAATCTCCCAGCTTTTAATCACAAAAATACATTTTGACTTATATGTTAAATATTCTATAATATCATTGGAGGGTAAAAATTCCTCCAATAGCAATTTTATCTATAGGAGTTTAAAATTGGACAATTCTGAAGAAAGAGAAGAGTTAGATCCAGAAATTGCTGAACTATTGCAATTAGACGAAGAGGAATCCGAGGATTTTGAAGCTGCATCCCTTGATATAGAAGGAAAACCAATCAAATCAGTAGAAATAAAACAGATCAATCTCGAAAAGGTTATTGAGAATAAAAATCACTATATCGACATAATCTCAAATGCAGGAGAAGCAGGTAAGAGATTTCACGATATCCTCTCGAAGTTTTCCAAAGCGGTTGATAGAGATGAAAAATCAATGTACAGAGAAAAACTCATCCCTGCCTACTGGAACATGTTAACCTCGCTCGTAGATATTCTTTTCGACAAGCCCAAAGATCAATTCAAGGTTCTTTTCAGATATGGACTTTTAAACCCAAGTTTTTTGGAACCCTCTCAAATTGAACTCCTGAAACAGATCCACAATAATTCAGGAGATGATCCCGATATATTCTTTGTGGATGAGTGGTTAATGATGGTAGGAAGTGGTAGAATCAAACAAAGTGCCATAGACGAAACTAAACTGTTGAAAAAATCAGCACCTTCGGTCATAAAATCAAAACTTGAAAGGAAAAAGGGATCGCTTGAGGCTGAATATACAAGTCTTAAAAGCAAAATAGAACAGCATCTGCTGCTGGAGAAAAGCCTGAAAAGCAGTGTGAATATTATTACAAATCACCTTCCAGTACCCGGGAGAGAGGATCTTATCACACCATACACAGAGGATCAGAAAAAAGCACTAACCCAGCTACTGGATATAGTAAGATCCCTTCAGAAATCTAATAAAGAAATTGAGACCATTTACCGAACTATCGAACATTTAAAAGAGGAAATCAATTCCCTTGAAAACTCAGGGGTGGATCTAAGCGAACAGATAGACACAAAGGTCGTTAGAGAAGAGTTTTCAACTGTAAGACAGATGATAAAAATGACCGTTGGAAGACAGGGTAATCACTTCCCATTCCTCCTAAGGACATATATGCCCAAATCTCCCAGAGATCTGTGTTCGAAAAACAATCTAAAAATCCTACTAGATGAAATAGAGCGAATAGATCCGGGTGTCTTTGTCAGGAGGTATAAGAAAGAAGATCACAGGATTTTTCCCTACTTTCTAATAGTTCCCTCTTATGGAGATTTTGGTATATGCTGGGAACCTTTCGATAGAATGAATAAAGCAACAGGCAAAGGAAGAATAGCGCTCCCAATGTATCCAAAAAACCTGAAGATAGCGATCCTCTATGCCCTGGGAGATATGAGATGGCAGCTTGCCAAAGAAAAGGCTCTGCACTACTGGATGGAGGAAGGACTCACCGGACACTATTACGATTATTTCCAATCCAATAAGCTAAAAGGAGATTTAAAGGAAAGTTTTATTCAGGATTATATTCAGTGGATAATATTTGAATCCCAAGGAATGCAGAAACTTCATAAAGACGTTCGTGCCATATTCTGGCGATACATCCCGTTTCCACAGACTCTAAAAGATCAATTAAAGACGAGGGGCTATTATTACGCTGAACTTTACAAAAAAGACCAGAATAGAGCCATCTCAAGAGGATACTGAATATATTAAACTCTAACTCTTCCAAGATTTGTTCATAGAACAATGAGAGTATAACTTACAGTCCATTGTTTCCGAGATAAAATAGCTATAATAAATAAATGACTGCTTAACCAGTTAACCCACTTATCTGATGACAATTCTATAAAGAATATTCATTATGGTGAAGATTAATATCTGAATCAAATAATCTCCTTTTAAAAGCTTTTTAATTACTCCATGAAATCCTTCAAATGCCCAAAATGCTCCCTGATTTTTTTCAGAGCCTTTATCTCAATCTGCCTTACGGTTTCTGGTGAAACATTTAGCTTTGATGCTATATCTTTTAATGTATGTTTTTCTCCAGAAATAAAGGAATATCTCAACGCCAGTACCTTCTTTTCTCTTTCCGTTAAAATCTCCATCATTTCTTTTGCCTTACTTTTCAGGAAATTCTTAAAAAGTATGGTATCTGGACTGTACCTTGGATCCTCAATGTAATGAATAAGTGAGGGCGAGTCATTATCAATCTTTGATTCAATTGAACACACCCTTGTTGGTAAAGACATAAGATTCTTTACCTCTTTTTCATCAAGTTTTGATTTTTCAACTATATCTTGAAGTTCAGGAAACTTTCCATTTTCTTTAGATATTTGTTGAAAGACCTTCTCAAGTTTCCTGATTTTTTCTGCTTTCCTATGAGGCAGCTTAATGGCTCTCGATTTGCTAATAATGGCTCTTGCAATACTCTGCTTGATCCAAAATGATGCGTAAGTTGAAAATCTCACATTTTTCGTATAATCGAATTTATCCACAGCCCTGATTAACCCGAGATTACCCTCCTGAACAAGATCAAGAAAATCTATTTCATTATTAACATATCCCCTGGCTATTTTAATCACAAGCCTGAGATTCGAGTTTATAAGCTTATCCCTGGCTTCTCTATCTCCACTTTTTGCCTTCATCGAGAGGTATTTCTCCTCTTCGGCTGAAAGCAATTTATCTTTATTTACATCTGTCAGATAAAAGTTTCTTGCAGATAAATATTTATCTTTAATAGTTTTCGCTGGCATGGTATCAACACCTCCCTTTTATTTGAGCAATAACCATGCCAGCGAAAAAGAATTTTAAAGATTTTTAATTCTTTATAAAATAAGAATTACAAGAACAAAATAATATCCAAACCTGCCATACGAGCAGGCGTATTATTTTTTATACACTTTTTATCTGGATTAACTTTTCCCAATGGCTTCCGCTACACAATCCATGCCCATGAATGGATTTATCTAGGAAAAGACGGATAAAACTATTGAATATTCCCTGGATTTTTTATCTTCTAATTCATTTACTGACAATAAATTAGATTATTCATATTTTTCAAAAAAAGGACAATGTCTCCCAGTCGGACACCAGAGTTTACCGAAATGTATAAGATTTTATACAGGAAGTGTATACTTTTTTATAACACAGCTTTCACAGCTTCTATAGCAACTTCGAGCTGTGCCATATCGGGCTCTTTAGTTGTGATTCTCTGAAGGAAAAGACCCGGTGCGGTTAATATCTTTATAACCAGACTATTATCAAGTTTATCAGACAACCTGATCAATTCATAGGAAACAGATGCTATTACAGGAAGGGCAACAAGAATATGCAGTAGCATAATTATAACCTTCCTCAAATATAGAGGAAGATCTACAAAACCCGGAAATACAAGTTCTAGCAATACTGTTATAATTGGAAATACTATGATCGCAATAAAAAAAACAAAAAATAGAAAAGATGTGCCGCATCTCGGATGGAGGGTTTTGAACTTATTCACTTCCTCGGTGGTAAGAGGTTTACCAGCCTCATAACAAAATATGGTTTTATGCTCTGCACCATGGTACTGAAATGTACGCCTTATATCTTTCAAGAGAGAAATAACCATAAGATAGGTAATAAATAAAACAAGCCTTATTCCACCAGCTATTAGATTAAATATAAAAGGCGAATCTTTCTCCACTATTCCAAGATAATGGGTGGCAAGATTTGGCAACACAATAAACAATACAATTCCCAACAATATGGCGGGAATTAGACCAAGGGTTAACAGAATTCCCGAATCTTTTTTGCCGCTCTTCTTATTCTTTTTCTCTTTTTTCTCTTCCTCGGGAATAGCAACTTCTGCAGAATAAAGAAGCGATTTTATTCCCAATACCAGATTCTCTATCAGCGCGGTAATTCCTCTAATAAAAGGCCATTTTAAAAACTTGAACTTTTTGGAAGGGCTATTTATTTCATTTCTTACTACCTGTATCCCTCCATCCGGTTTTCTCACCGCAATAGAATAAATATCCTGATTCCTAATCATTACACCTTCAATTACAGCCTGCCCACCAATATGCACCTTTTACTGTTCGACCTCTTTAATATTGTATTTTTTCCTGAACCTCTCTATTCGTCCTGCGGTATCAACCAGTTTCTGTTTACCAGAGAAAAACGGATGGCATGCGGAACATATTTCCACATGTTTTATATCAACAGTGGACCTGGTTTCTATTTTATTTCCACATGCACACACTATCGTTACTGGTTTATATTCCGGATGTATTCCTTTTTTCATATTATGTCTCCAATACTAATCGTTAGATATTATTAAACTACCCAGTTGTTTCTATCCAGGAAGAATATAATAAATTATTTGATATTCAGCAACCATTATAATTAGACTGCATTATTCATTGAACGGAGGAAGGCAGCATTATTCTTGGTTGCTTTCATCTTTTCAATAAGAAGTTCCATAACCTCAATTTCATCCATTGGTTGAAGCACCTTTCTAAGAACCCATAATTTCTGCTGTTCCTCTTCAGTCAGAAGCAATTCCTCTTTTCTTGTACCTGATTTCCAGATATCAATAGCCGGGAATATCCTTCTATCAACAAGTCTTCGATCAAGATGTAACTCCATGTTACCCGTACCCTTGAACTCTTCAAAGATAACCTCATCCATCCTGCTTCCAGTATCAATCAGGGCGGTTGCTATTATTGTAAGGCTTCCTCCTTCTTCAATATTTCTTGCTGCACCAAAAAATCTTTTCGGCTTGTGCAAAGCATTAGAATCAACACCACCTGAAAGTATTTTACCAGATGTGGGTACGACCTGGTTATAGGCCCTTGCCAATCTTGTGATACTATCAAGCAGGATTACAACATCTCTCTTATGCTCTACAAGCCTCTTGGCCTTTTCAATAACCATTTCGGCAACCTGTACGTGCCTTGTAGCAGGTTCATCGAATGTAGAACTTATTACCTCTCCATCAACACTCCTCTCCATATCTGTTACTTCTTCTGGTCTTTCATCTATCAGAAGCACAATCAAAATGATCTCTGGATGATTTGTGGTAATTGCATTTGCAATCTGCTGTAATAAAGTGGTTTTTCCTGTTCGTGGAGGTGCCACTATCAGTCCTCTCTGCCCTTTTCCAATAGGCGTAAATAGATTAACAATCCTCATTGAAATATTATCAGACGTTGTCTCAAGGTTTATTCTTTCCTGGGGATAGATTGGTGTAAGATTATCAAAATGTATCCTCCTCTGGGCCACCTCAGGATGCTCAAAGTTTACCGCTTCTACCCTTAAAAGTGCAAAAAATCTCTCATTCTCTTTGGGAGGCCTAACCTGGCCTGAAACTGTATCCCCTGTTTTCAATCCAAATAATCTTATCTGACTGGGCGAAACATAAATATCATCCGGTCCGGGGAGATAATTGTAACTGGGAGACCTCAAAAAACCATATCCATCAGGAAGAATTTCAAGAACTCCCGTCGCAAATATAAGGCCATGTTTCTCCGTTTGAGCCTGGAGAATCGAAAATATAAGATCCTGCTTTCTCATCCTGCTGGTGCCTTCTATATTGAACTCCCTGGCAAGGTTTGACAGCTCTGTCATGGTCATATTTGTAAGCTCATTAATATTGAGTTTTGCAAAATTGATTGTTTTTTTCTCCTCCTGTTTCTTCTTTACCTTTTTTACAACAGCCACTTTACCATTCTTCGTTTCAACCACTGCTGTGGAGGATGGTACCTCAACCTCAGTAGAGCCTGCCTGCTCGGGAGCTTCTTTTGAACCTGTTTCGGTGGTAACTACAGTGGTATTAGGATTATTATTGGACGTATCAGTATCAGCCGAAGCAACAATTAAATCGGGATTTTCACTTTCTTTAATTTCGGAACCCTCTGAGGAAGAAGACTGTTCCAAACCTCCAGTTTCGTTGACGGATTCAGAATTGCTTTCAACTACCCGAGATTCATCTGTTTCATTATCCGATACATCTGCCTCTGAACTGCTCTCGATTTTACCCTCAACTGAGACTCCAATCTCACTCTCGGAAACTGAATCATTTACAACCCCACTACTGGATTTCTTTAGCTTTTCAGTTCCTTCATCCATAAGAGTTTCTTTAATGGCAGGATCGTTGTTTAAATCTTTTATTTCCTCATCTCTGGGTTCCATAACCTACACCTTCTCCTTATTAATTTTTTATTTGATGTTATAAGTTAAAAGTTAAATAACAAAAGTAATCCATTATATTTGACATTTAGATATCATACTATAATTTCCAAGGTTATCTCGAAAGAACCTGAAAAAACACCAGCTAAACTTACAGGTATTTTTTTGTGGGAGTCACCTAAATTGGATTTTGTATCTAATTTTATTATCTATATCAATAATTTCTAATCTTTTAAGGATAAAATATGAAGGATCCTGCTATTTTCTATCACCAGCCTATTGGGTCATATAATATAATTATTTGTAAAGTATGCAGACTTCATCTACTGATAATTCTCATTCATTTAATTTTTTATAATTTATCCTATATCCCTGCTTCTAACTTGTCTAAGAGGTTTTTAAAGCAGATTTTTCTGGGATGCCTGTATCACTATCAAGTTAAACCAAAGCAATTACATTGTCAATAGAAAAATTAATAGTTCAAACCAGCTTCTGTAGTGTTTTTGATAAATTCTGTAATTCAATAATACTTTCTTTCAGTTCTGTACCTATTATTTCTGTTATTTCTATCACATCCATTCTGTCGAATGAGGATTCTATTTTTTTAAGTAACTCCGTTATATCTTTAAAAATTTCTCTCTGTTTTTTCTTTACTTCTGAGAGTATTTCATTTCCAGTATCACCAAATGAAAATAGTACCCTCTCCATCCTTGAAATTGTAAAGCTGATATACTCCATGAGTGTACTTATATCATTAAAACCAGCACCATCATTCCCTATTTGAAGATTTTCAACGATTTCCTCAACTAAATTTATTGTTTTATTATTCAGTATTATAAGATTTCTCAACTCCAACTTTAATAAATCTTCCATCACTTCCTGATCAAGCGAAGAAAACATACCTCTATTCTCAAATATCGCAAGTTTAATAATATCACTAAAAAAATCATCCAGAGATTCCAGAATTTCCTTTAATTTTAATATTCCCTCTTTGTCGAAAAAACGTCTTTTATAACTCTTAATTAGAGACTCAAGTGAATCCATAATCTCTTTTAAAGATTTTTCCCCAGAGTTATATATAGCTTCGGGCTTTAAACCCAGAATATTAACTGATCTATCAATCCCTTCCCAGATCAATTCGATACCTTCAAGAAGGGTATCATAATCATTTATATTTCCAAATCTATCACTTGAGGCCAACAAAGATTTAATATATTCCGAAATACTCAAAAGGGTTGAATGTGCCATCTCAAACCTGGGCTTTACGATTATTTCAATAGATCCTACATCATCAGGCGATTTTTCCAAGAACTCAAGCCTCTTTTCAGACTCAGTACCATCAAGTCGGAAGGAAGTACTGTCTATTTTTACCTCCTGAATTATAAAATCACCATCCTTTATCCACCTATCAAGTTCGTTTATAATATCTCCCAGTGTTTTTTCTCCCTGAAGCCGGTAATCAATCTTCTGTTGATTTATAATTATTTCCATCAGTTACTCCTTTATTTGGTTCTCTTTATTTGATTCGAAAAATTCTCGATTCTTTTTTGATTTAATTCTAACTCTCTCAATGCCTCCTGCATAACCGTAAAATCCTTTTCAAGCTTCTTCCTGTACTCCTCAACATGTTCCTGCCAGTCCTCTATCTTTTTTTCCTGTTCTTTGATTTCATTTTCGGAATTTTTGATTCTATATGTAATGATTCCCTCTCTCTTATCAATATATCCTTTTAGTATATTATCGAGCCTATATGCAACCCCTTCATCGATTATCATATCATTGTTTGTATCATTTCCAAAAAGTTGCTTGATCGATTCAGGATAATTTCGAAAAGCTTCTATAAACTTATCCTCATCTATCTGCAGTGTTCCTCCTTTTATATCACTCCACGCCGAACCGGTACTCCCCATTGATATACCTATCTGGGCAAGCAGTGAAAGCCTCTTCCCCTCATCGGTAGGATAAGGATTCATCATAATATTCTGTAATTTATTCTTCAAACCCATAATTGTAATATCACCAGCCAGTATGCCAGCTTCAATTCCCCCTTCTAACTCTCCTGTGGATACAATTTTGGTCTTTTCATTTATGAACTTGATAACCTCATTGTATTTTTCTATCAGAGTTATAATCCCGTTAGTAATTTTCTCATAATCCCTGTCAATATTTACTTCCACTTCACTCTCACTTACTTTTTTCAGATTTAAAGTGACCCCTTTTATAACATCATCTATCTGATTACTCGGGCGGGTAATTTTTACACCATCAACCAGAAACTCAGCATCCTGAGCAGACTGAACAAGATGAGTTGGCTGCAATCCTTCTCTGGCCATGGTATCTTCTATGACAATGTCACTGTATTTAATTATTTTTTCAGTATTCCTGTTCAAGAATATAATTCTGTCAAATTTTACATCTGGGGGTAAAATATCCTTAACATTAAAGACATATTCCTTAAACTCTGCCCCCACATCTTTAATCTCAATCTCCTTAAGAATTCCCCTCTCATTGGCAAGTGCTATTAGATGGAAATCTTCAACTGGCGGCTTCTCTACTTTCGGTACTTCTCTCTCTATCTTACTTACAGGAGACTCACCATAAACCTCAATATCTCTTATTTTGACCTTCCCTGCTGGCTTCAATTCGGGCCACTTAACCTCTTTCGGAACTTCCTTCTCCTTTTCCTTTAATTCGGCCGCAATCTTTATCCTCAAAACAATACCTTCCCTTACCGGCACATCCTTATCCAGCCTCATCTCTACCTTGCTTTCTGGAGATAATCTTAGGGTACCATCAATAACCTCATATCCAACTTTTCCCTGAATCAACGAGGTTAATTTCTCCTGCTCGATGGATGTATCTACCTGAAAGACCTTCGCCTTCTCAAAAAGACCAAGCTCACTGAGGAACGAAATCGTTTCATCATCTTTTGGTGTAATATGTTGATCCTTCCCGGTTTTTACCGTTTCCAGGATAAGAAGAGACGTATCCCTGGTATTTTTCATCGTTTTTGCTTTTAATAATCCGTCTGATTGTTCTGTAATCGCTTCTGCCAGTTCATCCACTCTTCCACCGGTAAAGTTCACATCAACTTCATCTTCTCCCACCATCAATCTGAGTTTCACAGGAGCAAATATCTTTTTAGAATCTATTGGATTTGAAAGTACTCTCTCACTGGAAGCTATCTGTAGTACCTTGATTTTAACCTTCTGAGGCTCGGCCACCCTTACAGCTTCGGCAGAAACAATACTTTCATCGCTTGATTGGGCTATTTTTTCTTCGAAAGGAGACCTAAAACCGTAGAGCTGTTTCGAAGCCTCCTGAAGGTCGGAAAGTTTGTTACTGAGATTACTCCATGAACTCTTTTTCTTGTCCAATATCTCTTTTTCTTCTTCAAAACGGGCAACTTTTTTACTCTCAAGCTCTACCAGTTTATCTACTATTGCTTTTACATCGATATTTGAGGATACACCTGGGAGGTTATATATTGGCATGGTACCTTACCCGGAGCAAATATTGGATTTTTCCTCCGGGATAAAATTAATTATTTCCTCTTACCTTTCCTCATCCACCAGAAGACCTATCATTTTCTGAATTTTGGCAGCCAGTTCTATTACCTGCTCCGGAGGAATCTCTTTTATAACCTTATCGGTTTCAGTATCTATTACTTTAACAATTACCCTGTTTGTCTCCTTATCAATGCTGAAGGATAGACGTCTGCTAAAGATATTTGCAGCATCCCTAAGTTTTTTTATTGAATCTTTTAAAATCTTTTCTGTATACTCACTTTTTATTTCCTTGCCTTCTACCTGTTTCTGTTCTGTTGTTTCATAATCATCAACAATCTTATCCTTAATACCTGCTCTATATCTGTAATCATTTATGCTTAATCTAACTCTATCAAGATCCATAGTAATACTCCCGAAATAAATATTTCACCTGCAGCCCCTAGGGGCTGCAGGTGTGTGACCGGTATTAAGCCTAATCCAAGATTCTTAAAACTGTTTCTGGCTTCAGATTGGCCTGCGTCAACATTGCTATCCCTGCTTCCTCAAGTAAACTCAGCCGGAGATAATTTACCATCTCCTCTGCGATGTCGGTATCTCTGATTCTCGATTCAGCTGCCTGAAAGTTTTCCTCTGCTATTTCGAGTTGAGAGAGTGCATGTTCAAATCTGTTCTGGTATGCACCAAAGAGAGCCCTCTGGCCCGAGACAAAACTCAACGCCTTATCAATTTTTGATATCGCAACATTTGCCTGCTGGGGAGAACTCACGCTCAGGGCGGATATTCCTATGACACTAGTTGAAACTCTTTTCATCGGAAGAGTAAGAGCCTGACCCTTATTTGGGCCTACCTGAAATATGAATGTGCTCTGCTCTCCAGAAAAGAGTCTAAACTTATTAAACTCCGCCTGTCCCGTGATTCTACTCACCTCGGCAATGAGCTGCGATACCTCAACCTGGATAAGGGCTCTATCTTCAGGTGTATACACAGAATTTGCAGCCTGAACAGCAAGTTCTCTCAACCTTTGAAGTATATCGTTTACCTCTTGCAGAGCACCTTCGGCAGTCTGAACGAACGAGATACCCATCATCACATTTCTCTGAGCTACCTTCAACCCTCTTATCTGGGCTCGCAGGGTTTCAGAAACGGCCAATCCAGAAGCGTCATCTGCTGCCCTGTTTATTCGCACACCCGAGGAGAGCTTTTCAATACTTTTTAAAAGCTCCCTCTCATTCTGGGAAAGCATGCGATTCACAAACAGGGCGGATATGTTATGGTTAATGATCATCCATCTCCTCCCTCCAGAGAGATGTGGCAGGATGCCCAGCCCCTTACAAGGGAACGCAACTGTTCAATGGATGGGTGGCCATACCGATCACAAATATTTATTTGTGTTCCCCGGGACCAAGCGCACCGCCAATCTGGATAACCTTATAGGATGACGCCTGGATTAGGCCTTCTACCACCCCTCAGTTGCTGGTCTTTGGCACCGAGGACTAAACCAGAAGCTGCAGTACTGCCTGAGGCTTCAGGTTAGCCTGGGCAAGCATTGCAGTACCAGACTGCACGAGGATCGAGTTCTTCACAAACTCAACCATCTCGGCAGCCATATCGGTGTCTCGAATTAGAGATTCAGCAGCCTGGATATTCTCAGCACCAATCAACACTCCCTTCACCGCCATCTCAAACCGGTTCTGGTAAGCTCCAAGGTCTGCTCTCTGTTTCGAGACAACCTTGAGCGCCTCATCCACAATCCCTATTGCTGCATTGGCACCACCTGGACTGGACAGGCTTATTGCCTTTCCATCAACAAGAAGCCCGAGTGCCTCTGCAGTCATGGTTCCAATGTATGCTCTCTCCCTCTGATCCATATTAGCACCAACATGGAACCACATTGAGGCTGTTGGAGTACCACCATGAGCAGGATTTGCAAATGCACCGGTCAGCATGTTGTAACCATTGAACTGGGCATGTGAAGCAACACGATTAATTTCATCCACCAGCTGGGAAACCTCCACCTGTATCTGCATCCTGTCCTCAGGTGTGTAAATACCGTTCGCAGCCTGAACGGCCAGCTCCCTGATCCTGTGCAGAATGTTCTGGTCTTCCTGGAGGTATCCCTCGGTAGTCTGGATGAAAGAAATGGCATTCTCAATGTTGCGTGCTGCCTGTTTTAGCCCTCTGATCTGAGAACGCATCTTCTCAGATACAGCCAGACCAGATGCATCATCCCCAGCTCGGGTGATACGCTCACCAGAAGCCAGCTTTGCGATATTTTTCTCAAGATCCTGGGTTTTGAACTTCAGGATCCTGTTAGCAAAGATGGCGCTGATGTTGTGGTTAATGATCATGGCTCTACCCTCCTTGATATTTCTCATGCTTCCATGCATGAGGTTTTTTTACAAGGTATACTCCTTGAAGTTGCAGTTCTTTAATGGGTGGGCATTGATAGTCGCGCGCGTTTCTATCATACCCTTCACCTGCTTTTCCCCTCGAGTAGAAAAAACAGGCTTACCATGCAAAGACCAGCAACTAAAGGTATGCCCCTCTTTTGAAACCATTTATAAAGTTTCAAGGGGCATAAGATCAGTTGCTGGTTGGGGTAAAAGCACGCCCACCCCTACATTTCTGCAAAAAGAGTTCAGGAAGGTAGAACCCACCCCATTTAAAACCTGAGGAAGTGGTTCCTTATGCCCTTTATCATGTCAAAGATCAATGCCCGGGGTAAAAACTTATATCTATATAGAGTTACACTACCCCAGGCGCCAAAAACCCTTTTGAAATACGAGGTAATCCTTCTAAACTCCTCTTACCGAAAAAGCTGAAGCACGCTCTGTGGTTTAAGGTTCGCCTGTGCAAGCATTGCTGTTCCTGACTGTACCAGGATCTGGTTCTTTGTAAACTCCACCATCTCCTCAGCTATATCAGCATCCCTTATACGGGATTCAGCTGCCTGCATATTTTCGTATCCAGAGAGCAATCCTCTTGTTGCATACTCAAGCCTGACCTGATATGCACCAAGATCAGCCCTTTGCTTTGAAACTTGCTTTAAAGCTTCATCAACAATACCAATAACCATATTTGCCTTCTGCGGGGTAGATAGAGATATAATTGATCCGGTAGTAACCTGCTTTACACCCAGTCCTCTCGCCGTCATTGTCTGGATAAATACCTGCTCTCTCTGGTCCATGTTTGCACCTATATGGAACCACATTGAGGCCGTTGGGGTATTCTCTCCGGTTGGTCTCGCAAATCTCCCCGTAAGCATATTCATGCCGTTGAATTGAGCATGAGATGCAACTCTGTCAATTTCATCGACAAGCTGGGAAACCTCAACCTGCATCATCATTCTGTCCTCATCTGTATAAACACCGTTCGAGGACTGCACCGCCAGTTCCCTTATCCTCTGGAGAATATCCTGTATTTCCTGCAGATATCCCTCCGTTGTTTGAATAAATGAAATACCATCTTCTGCGTTCCTAGCTGCTCTTCTCATACCAAGTATCTGGGAACGCATCTTCTCACTAACCGCCAGTCCGGATGCATCGTCACCTGCCCTATTTATTCTATACCCAGAGGCCAGCTTTTCGATACTCTTATCAAGATCCCATGCCTTAAACTTCAGTATCCTGTTAGCAAAGATCGCACTGATGTTGTGGTTGATAATCATCGCTTCCTCCTTGAAACTTTTTAATGGCTTCCTTGCCTTTTAGAAAACATGATTTTTGAAAAATTAGTTAAAGAAATCTTAATTATAACGATAAATAAAAAGAGATCACCTCCTTTCCTAAATTTCAGTTTTTTGTGGTAGCACACAAAAAAGGGAACAGGGCTCCCCTCTTACGCAGAGGGGAGTACGTCCAAATACTAAAACCAAAGGATCACCTCAAACATCTTATCGGCAACATAAGTTTATAACTTTAACGTATGAAATAATTTGATCTTCATGTTTCCAAGAAAAAACGATACTTTTGAGACCCGAAAGATATTTCAGGCTCTATCAAAAAAATCAGCAGCATCCGTAAACGCTGACTCTATTTTCTCCGAATAGCCCATGGTCAGATAATTAGTATAAAGCATCAATCAGATAACACTGGTAGAAGGGATATAGTATTTATTAGGTGAGGATATTTTTAGAAAAGGAATGTAAATGATGTGTTTGAAACTATAAAATACTAGTTGTCAGTCTTTTTATAACCCTCAAGGCGTTCGATCTCTTTCTTAATCCTGGCTGCATCCTCATATCTTTCTTCTTCAACAGCCTTCTCAAGTTCTTTCTTCAACTTTGTAAGCTGGTCATGTTCGGCTTCTTCTTCATTGGGTTTTTGATCTGCGGGTTTCTGCTCTGCAATTTCAGTTTCAAGCCCGGCAAAAGAAACACCACCTGCTTCATCCATCACGCTTTCTGCCACAAAGATAGGGGCAGAGGCAAGAAGGGCAAGAGCAATTGCATCACTTGGCCTGGAATCAATCTCCATTTCTATACCGTCTCTTTCCAAAATGAGCTTTGCATAGAATGTGCCTTCTTTAAGGTCACATACCTCTACTCTCTTTATTCTACACTCGAGATAATCAAGGATATTTTTCAAAAGGTCATGTGTAAGCGGTCTTGGAGTTACAATTTTTTTCATATACAGGGCTATAGCCCTTGCTTCAGCAGCGCCTATGAATATGGGTAGAGTTCTCCCCTCTTCCTCTTTGAGGAGTATCACAAATCCCATATTTGAAAACAAAAGCTGATCAAACTTTACAGGTATCATTTTTAAAATCTCACAGGCACGCCTATTTTAATTAAACCCATACATAAATAATAATATACCACCTAAGAATAATAAACAAGTATGATTTTGATGAAGCTATTATCAATTACCATATATTCACCCTACATATTCTCCACAGGTTTAATTCCCAGCATGTTAAGCGAATTATACAATATTTTTTCAACCCCCTTAACAACAAGAGCCCTTGTCAGGGATACATCGCTCTCTTCCCCGATAACACGATACTTATTGTAGAAAGAATTGAATTCTGAACACACATCCAGGACAAATCTTGATATTATACTTGGTTCAAACTCAGAGGCAGCCCTCAATACAACATCCTCAAACTGATTCAGTAAAAATACAATCGGATATACCTCTTCACCAAATCTCAGCCCTTCTCTGTAGAGAGGAACACCATACTCAAGGTTATATTTGGCCAAAAGACTCCTGATCCTTGCATACGTATACTGAACATACGGCCCCGTTTCACCATCGAAGTTGAGAACCTCATCCCATCTAAATACAATGTCTTTTATTCTACTGTTTTTAAGATCATTAAAAATCACAGCCCCAATACCAACTGCCTCTGCAATTTCGCTCTTATTTTCAAGAGAAGGATTTTTTTCTTCTATTATTTTCAACGCCAGATCAACCGCCTTGTTTAGGACCTCTTCAAGTAAAATAATATTACCCTTTCTTGTGCTCATGCTTTCATCTTCAAATCTAATATGTCCGAAAGGTACATGGTGACAGTTTCTGTACCATTCATAACCGAGTTTTTTAAGCACAGAAAAGAGTTGTTTAAAATGCAAGCTCTGTGGAGCTCCCACAACATAAAGGGCAAGATCAAACCTGTACTGCTCATACCTGTAAACCGCAGCAGCAATATCGCGGGTAAGATACAGAGTAGCACCATCTTTTTTTTGAATAAGTGCAGGGGGCATGTCCTCAAGGGGAACTATCAGTGCTCCATCACTCAACTCTGAAATCTCACTGTTTTTAATCATTTCTACAACTTTTCCAAGCATTGGTTCATAAAAACTCTCGCCTGTATAATAATCGAAATCAACTCCCAGTCTCGAATATATCCTTTTAAACTCCTCTATACTGAGCTCTCTAAACCTTCTCCACAATGAACGTGCCTCAGAATCACCCTCCTCAAGCTTTTTAAACCACATCCTCGCATCTTCTTCCAGCTCTGGGTTATTCTCTGCTTCCCTGTGAAATCTAACATATAATTGATAAAGGTATTCCACCGGATTCTCTGAGAGTTTGTCTTCATCACCCCAATTTTTATATGCAGTAATTAACTTCCCGAACTGTGTACCCCAGTCACCAAGATGATTAATTCCTATAACCCTGTAACCAAGGAAACTGAATATATTTTTCAGTGAATTCCCGATAACAGTTGATCGCAGATGCCCTATACCAAAGGGTTTAGCCACATTTGGCGAGGAATAATCTATAACTACCGTCTTCCCCAATCCTTTAGAGCTTATACTGAAATCCTTCTCAAGGATTTCTGCCACTATCCTATCAGAGATGAAACTCCTATCAAGAAAAATATTAAGATAAGGCCCCACAGCTTTGACAGATGAAATTTCTTTTAGCCGGGAAATATTTTCCACAAGCTTCTTTTCGAAAATACTCGCAATATCTGGAGGAGATTTTTTATATTGCTGAGCAAACCTGAAACATGGAAATGCATAATCGCCATAATTTCTATTAGGCGGTACCTCAATTATCTCCCTCAAAAGATCCCGCGGAACATCAAGAATCTCTGAAATTCTCTCTGAAATTATACCCCTGATATCTACTGACATCCAGATCTCCCTTTTAGACCACTTTGGAATATATCCCCCATAAAAGTCCAGAACTAAAATATTTTTTATTCACTGTTTAAAATAAACCAATGATAAACCGCCATCCCAACACTGGACACAAACCAGTTTCTCTTAAGATAGAATTATTCCAGGTACAATAAAAGAGAAAACTACAGGAAGGAAATCTAAATATAATACCGGGATTATAGGATTTTATTTATTTTAAAGTTATCAGATTTTAATAATAAAATAATTTAAAGCTTTACATTATCGTTTCTGATAACTTTTGCCTCACCCTTAAGTTCATCAATTATTTCATTGAGAAGTTCATTATACTGTCTCTGAAGAAGCTGCATTCTTATTTGC
>Ga0190360_1000800_pt1 | contig 16842 bp, 17 predicted proteins | sample 48721834_MG_FD_161271 | JGI IMG/M metagenome (GOLD analysis project Ga0190360, IMG submission 161271) | Hydrothermal vent microbial mat bacterial communities from Southern Trench, Guaymas Basin, Mexico - 4872-18-3-4_MG | ecosystem: Environmental > Aquatic > Marine > Hydrothermal vents >... | reverse complement strand
TAGGACTTTTTGCAGGAGGAAGTGAAGGTTTGGATATAAGTTTTGTTGAAGATGAGCCTCCAGATTTTGTTTTGGATAATAATCAAGATCCTTTTTTAATAACAATAAAATTAACAAATAAAGGTGAATATACTATACCTAAAGATAAGATTATTGCAACTTTGTCTGGTATAAGTGCTGATGCTTTTGGAATGGGTTCTTTAAATACTAAATTGAGTTATGAATTAGAAGGTAAACTTAAGACAGATACAGAGGTTTTAGGGGGTTTAACTGAGAGATTATCATTTGAGCAATCAAAATATAAGTATGATTTAGATGTTGATTTCCCTACAAGCATTTATGTTGATGTTTGTTATCAGTATCAGACAAAAGGATTTTGCAGATTATGTTTGAAGCAGATAGCAAGTGAAAGAGGAACTGATGATTTATGTGATATTAATAATCAAAATGTTGCTATTGATAATTCTGGTGCTCCAATACAAATCAAAAATGTTAAACAAATGGCTTCGGGTTCTAATGAAATTAAAGTTATATTCAGTATTGAGAATAAGGGGGATGGAGAAGTTTATCCTCCGGATCAGTTTAGTAAAATTTGCAAAAGGGATTTGGGTAATAAAGGGAAATTAAAGGTTGAGGTTAGTACTGAATCAGGTGTTCCTGTAAGTTGTGGAAGATTGAGTCATGGTGACAGAGGTTTAGTTAAGTTAAGTGGAAAAGAAACTACTTTGGTTTGCAATATTAATACAGCTAGTGTACAAACAACTGCTTTTGAAGAGCCATTTAATATTAAATTAACTTATTTCTATAAAGAAGGTATTGGTAAGAAGATAACTGTTAAGGCGTAGATTTATATAGGTATAATTTATTAAATTTTTTATGGATTATATTGAGGTTAATTGTGATTTTCATTTGCATGGTTTGTATTCTGGTGCAGTTAGTTCTAAAATGATTCCTAAGGTTATAGGAGAACAAGCACCATTAAAGGGTTTAGATTTAGTGGGTACTGGAGATATCTTGAATATAAAATGGATTAAGTTAATAGAAGAGCAATTACATAAGATTGATGACGGTTTGTTTGAACATGAAAATGGAACAAAATTTATTTTACAGACAGAAGTAGAAGATAATCATAGAGTGCATCATATTATTTTATTTCCGAGTATGAGTAAGGTGGAGGAAGTAAGAAATAAATTAAAGTCGAAATGTAAAAGTTTGGATGAGGATGGAAGACCAAAAGTTTGGTTGAATGGTGAAGAGCTTGCGGAAATTTGTTTGGAATCAGATTGTTTAATTGGGTTTGCCCATGCTTTTACTCCCTATTTTAGTTTATATAGCAAATATAATTCATTTAAGGATTGTTATGGGAGGTATTGGAATAAAATTTATTTTTTGGAATTAGGCTTAAGTGCAGATACAAGCATGGCTGATAGAATCTCAGAGTTACATAATTTAACATTTACTAGTAATAGTGATGCACATAGTCCTTGGTCTAATAAGTTAGGGAGAGAATTTAATACTTTTAGAGTTAAAGAAATAAGTTTTAATGAAATTAAAAAAGCTTTAAAGAGAGAGAGTGGAAGGAAATGTATTTTAAATGTAGGTTTTAATCCTTTAGAAGGAAAATATCATAAAACAAGATGCAGAAAATGTTTGACTTTTTATGATCCAAAGGATGCAATAAAGTTAAATTGGAAATGTGTGGAGTGTGGTGGTGCTATTAAGAAAGGTGTTGATTATAGAGTTGAAGAACTTTCTGATTTGCCTTTGAATAAACATCCAGAGCATAGGCCCAAATATGTTCATATAATACCTTTAAGCGAGATTATTGCTTTAGCTTTGAATATTAAAAATGCTTGGTCAATGAAAGTGCAGGATTTATGGAAAAAATATGTTGATGAGTTTGGTTCCGAAATAAAGGTTTTATTGGATGTTGATGTTAAGGCGTTAGAGAAAATTAATTTAGAGATTGCAAGGTATATAAAATATTTTAGAGAGAATAAAATTAAATATATCCCTGGTGGAGCTGGAGTGTTTGGTAAATTGTTAAAACCAGGGGAAAAAGCAGAAATCAAAAAATATAAAGAAAGTCAAAAAACCTTAAGCTCTTATTAGCCTATGTAATTAATATTTTCTTTTAATTTAATATTCTTTTTGAATCTTGGTAATTTTTTTGTTGGTTTGAATTCTCTTTCGATATTGCTGATTTCTGTGTCTAGTTTATTTAGATTTAGTTTCAAATTTAATTTTTTATTTAGCAGTTTTAGGATTTCTTTTGCTCCTTTTACTCCAAAATAAGCTGGATGTGCATATGTTTCTGCAAGCATTGTAACAGCATTTATTTTTCTTTGGCCTGCTAATCCTGTAAGTAAACCTGAAACTCCAATAATTGGTCCTATGAGTTTTGATATTTCCTTGTTATATGATCCTGCCTGGTATTTTTTGATGATTTTATGTGTTGTTCCTGTACAATAGACTTTTGGGTTTTTAGGTGTTTTATTTAATGCTATACCTCCTAAAGTTATTATTTCTTTTCCGTTGTGTTGTTGGAATAGGTCTAGGACTTTATTACAGAATTCATAGCAGGAGGGTTCATCTAATGGTTGGATATCACCTGAGAGTAAAAGTAAGGATTTATTTTTTAGTTTTTTATGAAATATTTCTATTGTTGGCAATTCAACTAAATTATCTTCATTTACAAATACACAGTGCGGTAGTTTATAAGAGGATAATTCAAATATTTTTTTAGCTTTTAGATTATCTATGATGAAATCTATTGCTATTTTTCCTACATTTCCTATTCCTGGAAGTCCACCTATTAGTATAGTGTTATTTAATTTTGCTTTATTTAATTGTTTTATTTTCCAGTCCATTTTTCTTTATAGGTTCTCCTCCAGCGACCATACTTGTCTTCTGGGCTATATTTTGGTGGTTTGGGTGTTATTGTTTTTTTATTGCAGTGTATTTTTTTAAGTGTGTATTCTTTACAGGTCTGGCATTTTAAGATTTCTTTTGCCATTCTGCAAATCCACCTTTTTTGTTAATATCTTGAGTGATTGCATCTGCTATTTCTTTTGTTATTTGTTCAGCAGATTTATAGTCTATGGAGTTAACTATTAAGTTATATTTTGGTGCTCCCAAATATATTATCTTAATTTTATATTTTTTTTGTTTAGCTAGATCCTCTGCTTTTTTGATACTTTTTTTGATTTTTTCTATTCCCCTATTAGTGTAATCTTTTAAGGTTAAAATACTTTCGATTTTTGCTTCTGGTAGTTTGATTTTTTCTTTAACTATTTTAGTTATTAAATTCGATATTTGTAGGGGTATTTTTAAATGTTTTAATGGTTCTTTATTGTATATTATTTCTTTGAAGCAAGGAGTTATTGCTCCATATTTTTCTATTATTTTGTTTATTGCTTTTTTGTATAGATCTTCTAAAGAGATTTTTAGTTTTTCAGCAATGGTTTTTAGTAATTTTTCAGCTTTTTGTTCTTGTTTATATTCTTGCAGTTTTTTTCTTTTAAGTGTTACTTGTACACGTCTTAATGATAAATCAATATGTTTTTTTTCCTTATTAACTTTTAATACTTTACAGACTATTTTTTTATCTTCTTTTACATAGTCTCTTATATTTCTTATTCTTCCAGGTGCTATTTCAGAGATATGGATCATTCCTTCCAAATCCTTGTATTCGTCCAATAAAACGAAAATAGAATGAGGTAATATTTTTTTAACTGTGCAAATTAGTATTTCATTTTCTTTTGGTAATCCTGGTTTTTTATAAAACATTTTATTCTAGAACTTCTAATATTCTAGCCTTTATTTTTCCTTTCCCGCCTGTTGGTTCAGCTATTAATGAGTTACAAACCAAACATTTTATTTTTGTTACTGGTTTTCCAAATATTATTTGTTCGTTTTTGCATTTATTGCATCTTATCTTTATGAATCTTGATGTTGGTTCATTTATTTTTCTCATTTGAATTCTAATTTTTTGGCTCTTTTGGATTTTTTTATTGTTGTTATTTTGTTACATTCTTTACATTTATATCTTATGTCTTGATGTTTGGATATTTTTGCTCCGGCTCTCTTCCATTTTGAAATAGCTGGTTTAGAGCCCCATTTTCCCAAGTTACCTGTTCCTGTTCCACGACCTCTTTTTTTAGCTCTTTTAATTGATCCATGTTTTAAAGTAGATCTATCTTTTTTCTTTGCTAAGCTTATAATATGTTGAGTTTTTTTATTACAGTATTTACAAAATCTATTTGTTGTTTTTGGGATTTTCATTTGATTTCTTGTGCCCTTTTTCTTTTTATTAATGTATCTACTATTTTAGATGGTAATGAAGCAATGTCTTCTGATTCAAATGGACCATATATATGCAAATCATTTCCTATAAACTTTGGTACCGTGTGTATGAATCTTACCAATTTTAAGGAATTTGGTTTTTCAGTTTTTATATCTTTCGGTTTTATTTCAGGTATTTTTTTAGATAGGATATTGTGCAATATACCCTTTTTATATTGTATGAATATTTTTTTGAAATCATTGAATAATAGTTTTTCTTCAGGTAGTAAGTTGGATAGGTCGTCTTTTTTAGTTGATCTTGAAGATAGTAAAGCTAATTGCAAAATTTTGTTTTCCCTTCTTTCGTATATTTCTTTTATTAATTTTTTAATGTTTTCAATTTGTTTTTTATTTTTTTCTATTTCTTTTGGGAACAGCCCTTTTTTTTCTTGGGATTTTATTAAAGAATCCTGTTGTTTTAAAAAATCTGTTAGATCTTTAAAGAAAGTTTTTTGGAGTTTTTGGATTTCATTATTATATTTTTCTTTTCTTAGAATTTCGTATATTGTTTCATAAGTTATTGCATTAGGCATTTTGTTTATTTAGAAGTTTATTTATTAAAGTATTATTGTAGTTGATTATAATTTTTTCATTAAATCTATTGAGTTGAAAGTTCCTAAAGAACCTTTTTTACATTCCTTAATTGTGAATCTGTTTGTGTTGTCGGAACCTTTGTTATAAATTAATACTGGTACTGGGTGTTCTGTATGGATTCCTAATTTCGATGATGTTGAATGGTCTGCTGTTATGCATATTATTCTGTTTTTGATTTTTGTTAAAGGTTTTAGGAGTCTGTCTATTTTTTCTATAGATTTTATTTTTCCTTTTAAATCTTTTTTGTGAGCATATTTGTCTGGACCTTTGATTTGCAAGTAGATATTTTTTTTACAGTTTATTATTTGTTGTATGATGTTTTTCTTTTTTTGTATTTTCATTCCTAATAGTTTTCCTAAACCTATCTCTATTGGCATATCTGCTAGAAGACACCAATCCTTAAGTTTTTTTAGTTTAGGTATTTTATTTCCAGAGCCCCTTACCAAGATCGTTTTATTTTTTAGTATTTTTTCTAGTTTTTTAATGAAACTGTCAAGTTTTTGGTTTCCTGTTTTAGTTTTAATTAATTTTGGTGTTATTGCTTTAGAAAAAGTTTTGTGTTGTTTATATCCTGGATGTGTGTTTTTGATTTTTTGATCTGTTTTAATGATAAGTATTCCTCTGTAATTTATTGTTGGTATTATTTTGATGTCTTTGTTAATTTTATTGATTTTTTTAATTATTTTTTTTGAAGGAATTTTTGCTCTTATATTAATTAGTTTATTTTTTTTGAATGTTGCAAAGTTTATTCTTAGTGCGGTTTCTCCTTTTTTAATTTTATAGTTTATTCCTAGAGCTTCAATTGGTCCTCGTCCTGGATAGTTTTTAAGTTTGTAACCTAAAATTGAAAATTGGGCTGCTCCTGATTCTGGTGCTATACTTTTGATTGGATACATAAGACCAGTTTTTCCATATTTTGCAAGAAAATCAAGTGTTGGGGTGTTTGCTTTTTCAAGTGCTGAATCTCCTGAGAGTCCATCTAAAATGATTATTATTTTTTTCATGGGTTTTATTAAAGAATAGAGTATTATAAATATTTTTATACATACATTGTGTGTAATAGAAAAGTTTATATATAATACATACATTGTGTGTAATATAAATGGGAAGAAAAAAGAGGACAGAATTTAAGGAGCTATTAATAATATTATTTGTTGTTTGTGTGATTTCTAGTGTTTTATTTATTAGAGGTGATATAATTAAGAATATAACAGGTTTTGTTTCATTTTCTATATATCCTGAGGAGGGTTTTGAAACACAACCAGCTGAAGAAAGCAATGAAAGTTTTGGTATAGTTCCTGTTGAGAAAATTAAAATTGAGGAGGAAAAAGAAGAGCAATTTGGTATACAACCAATTGAAAATTTAAGTTTACAAAAAGAAGAAGAAGCTGGGTTTGGTGTTTTACCTGTTGAGAATGAAAGTTTTGGTATTGGTGGTGAAGGTTTTTTAACTACAGCTTATGTTAATTTGAGCAACGGCTTTAGTACAATTCCTTCAGGGTTTAGTTGGGGGCAGGGTATAACTACAAATGGCACAGATTTTTGGATTACAGATATTAATGATAAAGAAGTTTATCATTTGGATAAAGATGGTGTAAAACTTGGTAGTTTTGATACATTAAGTGCTGGTTGTAATAATCCGAGGGATATTGCTACAAATGGTTCTGATTTTTGGGTTGTTGAAAGTGATGATGATTTTGTTTATCATTTTGATAAAGCTGGAAATAATTTAAGTGATGGGTTTGATATATTGGGTATAGGTTGTGATAGTGGGGAAGGACTAACTTCAAATGGAACAGATTTTTGGATTACTGATTGGAAAGATAATTTTGTTTATCATGTTAATAAATCAGGATATAACTTTTCAGATGGGTTTAGTACTAGTTCTTCTGATCAACCATATGGTATTACTATTTTCAATTCTTCTGGAGATTTTTGGATTGTAGATGAAACACAAGGATGGCTTTATCATTTCAATTCTACAGGAGATAATCAAAGTAATGACGGGTTTAATTTAACTGAAATAGGATCTGATAAACCTTTATCTATTACTACAAATAATACTGATTTTTGGGTGTTGGATGCAACTGATGATTTTGTTTATCATATTGAATATATAGCTTCTCCTGTTATAAATTCTTTAGAAACTGTTCCTAGTATTATTTATTATAATACTGAAATGTATTTAACAGCTAATATTACTAGTGATGCTAGTATAAAATGGGCTAATTTTTCTTTAACAGCACCAGATGGTTCTGCGGTGATTAATAATGAGAATGGAACTTCTGATTCAACTGGGAATATATGGAATTCTAGTAGTTATACAATAGATCAATTTGGAAATTGGAGTTATAATGTGAGCATAAGTGATGGATATGAAATCGTTAGTGAAACAGGCAGTTTTTATGTTTCTGTATTTAATGAGAATACAAGCTGGGAAAGCAATTTACAAGGTGTTTATTGGGGAATGATTACTTATGGAGATTTGAATAATGATGGTTATGGAGACCTTATTTTGTATGGTAGGGACTATACTCCTGTTTATTATTCCAAGGTTTATATTAATAATGGAACTTCTTTGGTGGAAAATACAACTTGGCAGAGTAATTTAACTGGAATGGCTTATGGTTCTTTGTCTTTAGGTGATATAGATAATGATGGAGATTTGGATTTGGTTGTTTGCGGTGGAAAAGAGGCTGCTGGTGACCCTTGCCCCACATCAGTTCAATCAAAAAATTATTTAATATCAGAAGCTGAGAGTGTAGATCCTGCTTATACTTATGTGTACCTTAATAATGGAACTTCTTTAATAAAATCTTCTGATTATTCTGATAATCTTACTGATGTTGGTGTAGCAAGTTGTGAACTATCTGATCTTGATAATGATGGGTATTTAGATTTGGTTGTAACTGGTGAAGATACATCTTCTTCTAAATATTCTAAAGTTTATATTAATAATGGAACTTCTTTAATAGAGGATACAGCTTGGCAAAGCAATCTAACTGATGTTTCTGCAGGGTCAATTTTTTTAGGTGATATAGATAATGATGGGGATCAAGATTTAATACTGACTGGGTTTGATTCTAATAATAAACAAATAGCTAAAGTTTATATTAATAATGGAACTTCTTTAATAGAGAATACAGCTTGGCAAAGTAATTTAACTGGGGTTGAATATTCTGATAATGTTTTAGGCGATATAGACAATGATGGGGATTTAGATTTAATTCTTACAGGTCAATCAGCTGCTGGGCTTATTTCTAAGGTTTATATTAATAATGGAACTTCTTTGGTGGAAAATACAACTTGGCAAAGCAATTTAACGAATATATATGTTGGCTCTTCTGTTTTAGGTGATATAGATAATGATGGGGATTTAGATTTGGTTGTAACTGGTAATGATATAGGGGATGTAAATCTTGCAATTATTTATTTGAATAATGGAACAAGTTTTGTTGAAAATAAGTCCTGGTTTAATAATTTATCTGGGGTAGGCTATTCTTCTGCTATTTTATTTGATTTAAATAATGATACAAAGTTAGATTTAACTTTAACAGGAGATTATCTTGGAACACCTAATTCTAAAGTTTATATAAATAGCTATCCTGCTTCAAATTTAAATCCTTCTGCACCAAGCTCAATAAGTGCAAGTTTTTCAGATAGTGAGTTAAGCGTGTCTTTTAATACAGGAAGTGATACAGAGACAAGTACAAATGGTTTATATTATAATTTAAGGATAGGTACAAGTTTATATGGAAACGATATTTTAACGGGAAAATTTGGAGGTCATGGTCATCCTTCTGGTGGATATTTTGGTAATTTAGAGCAGCAAAGAAGTATTAATATAAATGGTTTAAGTGATAGGGATTATTATTGTGGTGTTCAGACAATAGATACAGGTTTTTTAAAAAGCAATTGGTATGATGTTAAATGTTATGATAAACCTGAAGAAGGTGGTGGGGGTGGTCCTTCTTCTCCGCCTAGTCCACCAACTCCACCAACTCCACCTAGTCCACCTAGTCCACCAACTCCACCTCCTCCTGTTACTCCAAAAGAACCAAAAGAACCTGGATTAAGAAGAGAGTTTGGAGATTTTGATTTTCCTTGGAAATATATAGATGTTCCAGAGAGAGTTAATATTACTCCTAGATATAAATGCAATGGTATAGAATTTAATATTAATGATGTTATTGGTTTTAGTTTTAGTATTTATGAAAATAAACCACAGTATAGTATAGATTTGGATTTTAATCCTGAAAAAGAAAGATATTGCCCATGGTGTTATAATAATATAAAGGATTATGATGAAACAGGTGTGGATTGCGGTGGTTCTTGTCCTCCTTGTGTTGAAAAACCAGCAGAAATATGGAGATGTAAACAAATACCTTTGATTTTGATTTTATTGTTTGCTTTATTATTAGCAAGTTTGATTTATGGTTATAAAAAAACTAAGAAACATAAATATGAATTTAGGATTGGTGTTTGTGTAAGTTTGGTTGCGTTGGTTTCTGGTATAATTTGCAGATATTTAGGAGTATGTTATTATAAATATTTAGCTATTTTGTATTCTTTAGGTATTATTTCCGGGGTGTTTATTGCTGTTAATCAAATTAAATTCTTGTTTAGATTACCTGTTATTAAAAAGTTGAAAGTAAAACGCAGATTAAAGTTGCCTGTTATTGAAGAAAGAGAAAAGAAAAAGATTTTGGAGATTGATAAGGAGAGTCTTGTTAGAAATTCTTTAATTGAATTTAATGTTTTATTTAGATATATAAAGAAGCATATTAAAAATAGGAAATTTGGTAAAGCATTTTCTGATTATAATGCAGCACAAGAGATTTATGAATTTTTAATTGATAAAGTTAGTACCGAAAAATTAAGAAGTTTATATGATAAATTATATAGTTTATATTACGAGTTATTGGTTAAGTATCTTAAATCAAGAATTAATGTTAAGATAAAAGAGCATAGGTTAAGAAAGAGGCCTTATAAATTTGATTTAGAGATTCCTAGATTTAGATGTAAAAGGGCTAAAGAAAAGTTAGATGAGGATACTAAAAAATTAAATTATTTGCATAAACTTCTAGAAGAGAATAATTTGAAAGAAGCTTGGAAGTTATATAAAGAATATTATGGATTTAAGTTTTCTTTGAAAGAGAAAAATAAGGGTTCTTATGTTTTTGATGAGTTTTTAGGTAAAAAGAATGGTAAAAAGAAGTATAAAGAGAAATGAGAAAGAGAAATTAGGTAGTTTGCCTAATGGTTTGTTTATAGATTTTAGTATTTTTAGAAATACTAATTTAACTATTTTTGAAAGTCTTGTTAAATATTTAAAAGAAAATAAAAAATTAAGTTACCATGAAATAGGTTTGTTGTTAGGAAGAGATGAGAGGAATATATGGACAATATATAATAGAACCAAAAAGAAAAGTTAATACATACAATGTGTGTATTGGCTCTTTTTAAAATTATTCGATTATAATCGAAAGATTTATAAATATCATTCTATTATGTTCGAATAAAAATGAGAGATATATTATTTGAATGGAATCCTTGGTGGACAAAACAATATAGTTTTGATTTAATTCCAAGAGATAAGTTACAAGAGATTATTCCTTGGATAAGAAGAAAGGAAATTGTGGCTGTATTAGGTGTAAGAAGATCTGGAAAGACAACACTAATATATGAAATGATAGATTATTTAATAAACAAAAAAAAGATTCTTCCCAAAAATATATTTTTTATTAAGGCTGATGATGATAGAATTAACCCTGATAATTTAGTGAATCAAGCTCTTAATGAATATTATGAACTAATAAACCCTTTAGGAAAAATATTTTTGTTTATAGATGAAATTCAAGAAATTAAAAATTGGCAAAAAACACTTAAAAGACTTTATGATTTAAATAAAAATATCAAAATGTTTATTTCTGGATCAAATTCTGCAATATTCAAAAAAGATTTAAGCTCTTTATTAGCAGGAAGATTTGCTTATTTTGAATTATTTCCATTTAGTTTTCTAGAATTTCTAAGAGCTAAAAACCTGGAATTTGAAAATGAATTTGATATTTTAAAAAACAAACATAAAATAAGGCATTTCTTAATAGAATATCTTCAAGAGGGTGCTTTTCCAGAAGTAGTCTTAGAAAAAAGAAAAAAAATTAAGGAAGAGCTAATAAGATTTTATTATGATTCCATTTTTTATAGAGATATTATGAAAAGAAAGCAGATAAGAAATCCTGTAAAAATGGAAAATTTAGTAAAATATTTATTCCAAAACATCTCAAATCTTACAAGTTTTACTAAAATTGCAAAATTGTTTGGTTTGACAACTGACACAGTAGTGGAATATATAAAAGCACTTGAGGATGCATATTTGATATTTCCTGTTAATTTGTTTGAATTTTCTTATAAAAAACAGATAATAAATCCTAAAAAAATTTATTGTATTGATTCAGGGATAAGAAACATAGTTGGATTTAAATTTTCTCAAGATATTGGGAGGATATATGAGAATATTGTTTTAATAACTTTAAAAAGAAAAGGAAAAGAAATATATTATTGGAAAAACAAAAATGAATGTGATTTTGTAATTAAGGAGAGAAAGGACTTAAAAGCAATTCAAGTGTGTTATAATTTAAAAGAATCTAAGGAAAGAGAATTAAAAGGTCTTCTTGAATTTATGAGAACTTTTAAAGTTAAAACAGGAACAATCATAACTAAAGATTATGAAGCAGAAGAAAAAATAGACAATAGAAAAATTAAATTTATACCATTATGGAAATGGTTGGTTTCTAACTAAATTATAAATCATTACTATTAAATATAACAAGCTTAAAATAGCTTCAAAATCTTATTTCAGTTATAAGAAAAGTTTATATAATTATTCAACGATTATAGTCATAAAAATTTATAGCATAAGTTTATGAATTAATGCTTTTTGAGGGTATTATGTTTAAGTTTTTAAAAGATAAATTAAGGAACGTATTTAAGAAGATTGATAAAGAGGAGAAAGAAGCAGTTGAGAGTATAGAGGACGTTGAGGAAGAAAAGGAGATCAAGGAAGAAAAAGAAATTAAAGAAAAGAAAGGGATTTTCAAAAAACTAAAAGAAAAAGTATCTAGAAAGGTTTCTGAAAAGAAGTTTGATAAAATATTTAGTGAGTTAGAATTAGTGTTAATAGAAAATAATGTTGCTATGGATGTTATTGAAAAAATTAAAAAAGATTTAAAGAGGAAGTTAGTGGACAAGCCTTTTAAGGGGAAATTAATAGAGGTTATAAAGAGAAGTTTAATAGAAAGTATTACTGAGTTGTTTGATGTTGAAGAAATAGATTTGATTAAAAAGATTAAGGAAAAAAAGGAAAAACCCTTTGTTATTGTGTTTGTTGGTGTTAATGGTTCTGGTAAGACTACTACTATTGCAAAGATTGCTTATTTGTTAAAGAAAAATAATTTAAAATGTATTTTAGTTGCAGGAGATACATGGAGAGCTGCATCTATACAGCAAATAGAAGAGCATGCTAAAAAGTTAAATATGAAATTAATAAAACATAATTATGGTAGTGATCCTGCTGCTGTTGCTTTTGATGGTATTAAAGCAGGTAAAAGCAAAAAGGTTGATTGTGTTTTGATTGATACAGCAGGAAGACAGTATGCTAATTTTAATTTAATGGAGGAAATGAAAAAAATTGTTAGGGTAGCTAAGCCTGATTTGAAAATTTTTGTTGGTGAGAGTATAGTTGGTAATGATGTTATTGAGCAGATTAAAAGATTTGATGATGCAGTGAATATTGATGGTATTATTTTAACTAAGTCTGATGTTGATGAAAAAGGGGGTGCAATGATTTCTGTTAGTTATGTTAGTAAAAAACCAATTTTGTACTTAGGATGCGGACAGAGTTATGATGATTTAAAGAGTTTTGATAAAGAAAAATTAATTGAGAGTTTAGGATTTTAATTTATTTAAGACTTTGGTTTTTATTTTTTTTGGATATTTCTTAAGATATTTTTTGAGTGTTGTTGTATTTATTTTCTTTTTAAAATTTTTCAATAAATTTTTGTCTATATTTTGCTTGAAATAAACTAAATCTATAAATGTTTTTTCTATATCTGAGATAGGAAGGTAAAATTTTCCATATTTTGAGTAGTTAAAACCGAAAAGATATTTTTTTGATATTCTTCTTATTAGTGTGTTTATTCCGAAGATTTTTCTTATTCCAGTCCTAACTTTTTTGGATGTAATTATAATTGGTATTGTTTCTTGTTCCCATAAGTTATGGAAACTTAAAGCATCTTGCAGTCCTAAGTAAGCTGGGGAGAAACAAAACACAGCCAAGGAAGGATCTTGATGTATTGTGTAATATCCTTTGGTTATTCTGTTAATTTTTCTTTTTAGGATAAGATTTCTTATAAGTTGCTTGTAATATTGTTTTGTTTGTTTTTTATATTTGATTATTCTTTTGATAGACTTTAAATCTACTATTGAACTTTTCTTGAATAAATCTTTAATTTTTTTAAGATATTTTTCTTTTCCCATTTTATAATGCCCTTTTTATGTACATTAACATTTTTTCTGTATTTGGTACCAAACCTTCGATTATTAAGTTTTTAAGTTCTTTTTCATTAACTGGTTTTTTGAAGTTTATTATTAATCTTTGTAAATTTTTAGAAATTGTTTTTTTATTTTTAATTTCTTTTAATAGGAAGAAGATGTCATATAAATCTCTTATTTTATATCTTTTAAGGTAAGCATCAATTTTTTCTTTTATTATTTCTTCTGGGGATAGTGTATTAATTATAATTAGATTTCCTTCGACTGTTTCATATTCTTTAAGAATGCCTTTTGGTGCGGGTTTTTTAAATAATGCTTCTAGTCTAACTATAATTCTATTAAATTTTAAAACTGAAAATAAACTATTTTTACTTATTTTCTTCTTTTTGATTATAAACCCTTTTTTTTCTAAATTTTTAAACAGATTATTAAGTTTTTTTTCTTTTTTAGGAATATAAATATCTATATCATCTGAGAATCTATTTCCTTTGTAACATCTCCAAATAGCTGTTCCACCATGTAATAAAGCGTTATTAAATATGTTATATATTTCTTTTATAACAATGTCTTGAGCTGTTGCTATGTCTTTGTGCATTTTCTTTTTTAATTTTAATATTAGTGGTATTTCGACCATTTTAGTGATTAACCAAAGTTACTAATATGTATAACTTTGGTTGTTTATAAAGATTTTGGTTGAACTAGAAAAATTTGAATATAACTCAAATTATAGTTATAATGAATTTGTTAAAATTATTAAAAGATTAATTAAGTAAGATTTATAAAAGATATTTTATTAAGGCATTCTATGGTGTTATATAAATTAGGAAGTGCTTTGAAGAATACATTAAAAAAAATAGCTAAAGCTGTATTTGTAGATGAAACTTTAGTGAATGAGTTAGTAAAAGATATCCAAAGAGCTTTATTGTATTCTGATGTTGATGTTAAGCTAGTTTTTGAATTGACAAGGAAGATAAAAGAAAGAGCATTAAAAGAAAAAGTTCCTAAAAGGGTTGCACAAAAAGAACATTTAATAAATATTGTTTATGAGGAGCTTGTTAGATTTCTAGGTGAGGAAAAATATGGTATTAAAATTGAAAAGAAAAAGCCATTTAAGATTATGTTGGTTGGTTTGTATGGTTTTGGTAAAACAACATCTGTTGGAAAGATAGGTGTGTATTATAGTAAAAGAGGGTACAAAGTTGCTGCTTTAGGTTTAGATGTTCATAGACCTGCTGCTATTGATCAAATTGAACAGATATGTGAAAAAGCAAAAATAAAATGTTTTATTAAAAGAGGAGAGAAAGATGTATTAAAAATTTATAATGAATTTAAAGACGAGTTTAGTAAATATGATATTTTAATTATTGATACTGCAGGAAGAGATGCTTTGAATAAGGATTTAATAAAAGAAATTAAAGTTTTGAATAAAGAAGTAAAACCACATGAAAATTTATTAGTTATTTCTGCTGATATTGGGCAAGCTGCACGAAAGCAAGTAGAAGGTTTTCATAAAGCTTGTGGGATTACTGGAGTTATTGTTACGAAGTTAGATGGTACTGCTAAAGGGGGTGGTGCTTTAAGTGCTTGTGCTGCTACAGGTGCAAAAGTAAAGTTTATTGGTGTAGGAGAAAAGCTAAATGATTTAGAGGAATTTAATCCCAAAGGTTTTGTTGGAAGATTACTTGGTATGGGGGATTTAGAGGCTTTGTTAGAAAAAGCTAAAGAAGCTATTTCCAAGGAAGAAGCTGAAGATTTAGGTAAGAAGATATTAAAAGGTGAATTTAATTTTTTGGATTTGTTTGAGCAGATGAAAGCAATGAGAAAGATGGGTCCTTTAGCAAAGTTAATAGATTTGATTCCTGGTCTTGGTGGATTTAATATTCCAAAAGATATGTTAAATGTTCAACAAGAGAAATTGAAGAGATGGGAACATATTTTGAAGTCTATGACGAAAGAAGAATTGGAAAATCCTGAATTAATTGATGCTAGTAGAATTGATAGGATTGCAAAAGGTGCTGGTGTTAAAACAAGTGAAGTAAGGGAATTATTAAAACAGTATAGACAAACTAAAAGAGTTTTGAAGATGATGAAAGGTGCTGGTGATGTTAAAGATATGAAAAAATTACTTAAAAAGTTTAAAGGAAAATTGCCTAAAGGTTTTAAGTTTTAGTTGGTAAAATGAATAAATATGTAATAGCACAGGGTGCAGAAGCGATTATTTATAAGGAGAATAATGGATTAGTCAAAAAAAGAATTAAAAAAAGTTATAGATTAAGTGAGATTGATGATAAGATAAGGAAATCAAGGACTAGAAGAGAATCTAAAATATTGCAGAAATTAGATTTTGTTCCAAAAGTTTTGAGAGTTGATTATGATAAAAAGATAATTGAAATGGAATTTGTTGATGGTGAGTTAGTTAGGGATATTTTGGATAATTTAAAAAAAGAAAAAAGGAAAAAAATTTGTAGGATAATTGGTGAAAATATAGCGATATTACATAATGAAAGTATAATTCATGGTGACTTAACAACATCTAATTTTATTTTAAAGGATGATAAAGTTTATTTTATTGATTTTGGTTTGAGTTTTTTTTCTGATAGAATTGAAGATAAAGCTGTTGATTTGCATTTATTAAAACAGGCTTTAGAGAGTAAGCATTACAGACATTTTGAAAGATGTTTTGAAGATGTTTTGCAAGGTTATAATAAAGTTAAAGATTATAATAAAATAATTGAAAGATTAAAGAAAGTTGAATCTAGAGGAAGATACAAAAAAAAGATTAAGAAATGTGGGGCAGAAACATAATATTTAAAAAGTATTTTAAAATTATAAAATATTAAAGCCCTGTAGTCTAGTGGCCAAATAGTGTTATACTATGCCAAAAGGACACTGGCCTTTGGAATTTTAAATGAAGAAAGCCAGGAACGAAGGTTCGAATCCTTCCAGGGCTATCACAAGCTTTATAAATAAGTATTTCAATATTTATAATTAAGGGGGTAAATATGGGTGAAGAAGTAAAAGAAAAAGAAATTGGAAAGGTTTTTACCTATTTTGCAAAGATTGGAGTAGCTGGGATTGAATTAACTGGAAAATTGAAAGTTGGAGATACTATTCATATTAAAGGAGCAACTACTGATTTTGAGCAAGAAGTAGGAAGTATGCAAATAGAAAATAAATCAGTTAAAGAAGCTAAAGCAGGTGATTCAATAGGAATAAAAGTAAAAGAAAGAGTAAGACCTGGAGATAAAATTTTTTTAAAATAAAGTTGATAGATAAGTTGGCTTAGGCTTGCTTATGCTGGAAACAAGATTCTTCTTAGTTTCCATTGTAAGTTTGATATATAGAAAATGG
>Ga0190360_1000798_pt1 | contig 16881 bp, 10 predicted proteins | sample 48721834_MG_FD_161271 | JGI IMG/M metagenome (GOLD analysis project Ga0190360, IMG submission 161271) | Hydrothermal vent microbial mat bacterial communities from Southern Trench, Guaymas Basin, Mexico - 4872-18-3-4_MG | ecosystem: Environmental > Aquatic > Marine > Hydrothermal vents >... | reverse complement strand
CAGCTCCGCAGGCTCCTTGAGGGGGATGAAAGCACTGAGGGAGCCCTCAGGCTGGTTGAGATCATAGAGGAGCTGAGGGGCGGTGGGGACCTCCCCGGCAGGGTTGAGGTTTTAAAGAGAACTGTGCTTGAGCTCTATAGGGTCCTCGAAGGGCGGGAGGGGGGTGGAGGGTGGAGGGTGGTGGGTATGGAAGGTCTCTCCAAACTCCACGCGGAGCTTGCCAGGGCCTCTCCTCACCTCAAGAAAGATGGTGGAGCGGAGGAGCTCTATGACCTCCTGGACAAGATAACCTCTCTCGTCAGGGTCTCCCCCCTGCCCTTCTCCCCTGAAGGAGTGGCCCTCTGCTCCTTCAGAGAGATCCTACCCCTGGGAAGGGAGAAGGTCTTCTTCCTAGGACTGGACCAGGAGCTTGTTCCCGCCCCCTTCAAGGGGATCCCACTCCTGTCACCGGAAGAGGCGTCCTGGCTGAACAGGGCTCTGGGAAGGGAGGTCTTCGTAACAGGTGAGAATCACCTCTTCCAGGAGCGCTTCCTCCTGGAGGCTCCCCTTTCCGGAGCGGGAGAGTGTTGGCTCTCCTACAGGTATCTAGACGGCAGGGAGAGGGTAAATCTCCCCACACCTTTCATCACCGGTATCTTAAGGGAACATGAGGCGAAGAGATGGAGTATAAAGGAGGCGCTTCTCCCACCCGTGGATGAGGTTGAGGGCCCGGGGGAGCTCCGGCTCTCTCTCCTGAAAGAGGTTCGGGAGGGGCGGGAGGTGAGGGGCCCCGGGGTGGAGGAGATTATAAAGGGGGTGAAGAAGAGAAGCGAGGGCGAGATTCAAAGGAGGGAGGGGGAGGCACTGGGGGTCTACGACGGGGTGCTGAGGGACGAGGGGGTGCTCTCCGAGCTATCCCGATGGGGAACGGATGAGAGGCCGCTCTCCTCCGTGACCCTGGAAGAGTACGGAACCTGCCCCATGAGGTTCTTCTTCCGCCACATACTCGGCGTGGAACCCCTTCCGGAGGTTGAGGCTGAACCCACCCCGCTGACCCTGGGAACCATAATACACGAGGTCCTGCAGGAGCTCTTCCAGGACTTCAGCAGAGTGAAGGATGCCAGCGGAGAGGAGCTCAGGGAACTTTTGCGGCCCCTTGTTGAGAAGAACCTCTGCCGGTTCAGAGAGGAGACAGCCCACCACCTCAGACGAAGGCTCCTCAACCCGAAGAAGGGTCTGGTGGCCTTCCTTGAGGGCCACCTCAAGAGGATGAGGGAGGGTGAGAGGGTTCCCATGGGGGTGGAGATGGAGTTCGAGGCTAAGGGGGAGAGGGCTCTTAAGCTCCCTGGGGGGGAGAGGGTGGCTGTGGTGGGGCGGGTGGACCGTGTGGACCTATCCCGGGAGGAGCTCTACGTGGTGGACTACAAGAGCGGCAGCAGCTACGGCTATCGCTTCCTTGACAGTAGCCACCTGCAGCTCCCCTTATACCTCAATGTTCTGAAGGAGCTTACTGGGAGGAGGGTGGGGGGTGGAGAGTACCTCTTCACAACATACCCTTTCAGGGTCACCTCCTCAAAACCCTCAAAGCTCTACGATGACCTTGAGAGGTCCTTGAAGTACGTGGAGGTCTACACCCGCCTCATTAGGGAAGGCATATTCCCGCCTCTTCCCCAGGACCCCCTCCAGTGGTACACCTCCCGGGAGGTGCTCATAACCCCTGATCCAGACCGGTGTCGCTACTGCCCCTATAAAGACGCCTGCAGGATAGCGGTCTCCGCAGGAAGGGTGACATTGAACGCCAGCGAAGGGGGTGGTGAGGGTGGATAGCGGAGGGGTGCTGAGGCTGGACGAGGACCAGCAGAAGGCCCTCCAGGAGGAGGGGAGGGTGATACTGAAGGCCTCGGCAGGCTCGGGGAAGACCACGACCATTGTGGGCCTCTACTTGCACCTTCTCAGGAAGGGTGTGGGAACACATGAGATAGTTGCCATAACCTTCACGGAAAAGGCAGCTGCGGAGCTTAAAGAGAGGATATATAGGGGCGTTATGGGCGAGGAGAAGCTTAAAGAGAAGGAGAGGATCGTCACAGCCCTCACACACGCTCCAATAGGCACCATACACTCCTTCTGTGCTAGCATACTCAGGGACTACCCCCTTGAGGCGGGGGTGCATCCGGACTTCAGGGTATTTGAGGAGGTGGAGAGCGACCAGATATTGACCGAGGCCGTAAGGACGTATCTGGACAGGCTGAACTCCATCACTTTCAGGGGAGGGGGTGGAGAGGAGGTTGCCTCCTTTGAGAGGGCCATGGAGGCCATGGGGCACTCTCTGGGGGAGGTAAGGCGAAGGGTTAGGGATATGGTGAGGCTGGGGAGGACCTTCAACAGGCTCGCGGAGGACTGGAAGGTGGTGGACCCTGGGACTCTCGCCCAAGCGGTGGTGAGGCTTGAGAGGACGAGGGATCCCGAGGCCGCCATGGCAGATCTCCTTTGGGGCAGAGGAATCCTCTGGAAGGCCTACTGGGGGGGGTGGATGAGGAGAATGGAGGATTTGGAGGGGAGGGCCGAGAAGGTAGATAGCCCCTGGAGGGAGAACCTTCTTGAGGTGAGTTCCCGTCTGAAATTCTACATTTCAACCCTCATAAGGTGCAGAGACGGAAGGGAGGCTCAGGAGAGGCTGGAAGAGATGCTGTCGGAGATAAGTCTTAGGGGCTTTAGGGTGAGGATGGCCGACCCTTTAAGGGAGGTATACACCGATTTCAGACGTTCCTTCCGCATTCTGAGGGATGACGTGAGAAGAAAGCTTCTTAAGTACCTCCAGAACCTCCACCTGGTGGACGAGGAATTAGCCCTCACTGGGGACTTCCTCCTTCTAGCAAAGGGGGCGGTGGAAGAGTTCGAGAAGCAGAAGGGTGTGAGAAGGGCCCTTGACTTCGGCGACATACTCGAGAGGACTTACAGGCTCCTCAAAGAGAGCCCAAGGGTGTTGGACGACCTCTCCTCCCGCATAAAGCACATAATCGTAGATGAATACCAGGATACAGACCTCCTGCAGATGAGGATCCTGGAGCTGTTCTCCCAGAAGGGGGTGCAGCTCTATCTCGTGGGAGATCCCCAGCAGTCCATATATCGGTTCCGAGGTTCTGAGGTCACAGTCTTCAAGAGGGCCCCCCGCACCTTCTCACTGAAGGAGATGACTCTGAAGAGGAACTACCGCTCCCGTCGGGAGCTCATAGAACACTTCAATAGCATCTTCTCCCATATCTTCCCGACCTCCTCCCGGGGGGAGTTCGAGATCACCTTAGAGCCCATGGAGCCTGCGGGGGGAGGGGTGGAGGCCCAAGGAGAGCCCGTTGAGGCCATTGTAGCCGTAAGCACCAGGGCGGAAGAGGCCCGGGAGAGGGAGGCCAGAAAGATCGCCTCCAGGGTTCTCTCCCTCATGGAGGAGGGCTACAGGGCGGGGGAGATAGGCATACTCTTCAGAAACTTCACCCACGTTGGGGTCTATCACAGAGCCCTGAAGGAGGCTGGGGTGCCCCACGTTCTCCTCTCCGGGGGGGACTTCTACTCCTCCCAGGTGGTTTCCGACGTGGTGAGTCTCATCCGCTACCTCCTCTTCCCCCACGACAGAACATCCCTCCTAGCTCTCTTAAGGTCCCCTATGGTGGGCCTGAGCGACCCCGAGCTCTACAGATTCTTCCGGATGGGCCTGGAGGCACTGGATGAGCCCCGGAGGAGGGAGGTGGAGGGCTTCCTCAAGCTGCTTGAGGAGCTCAGGGGCAACCTCTACGTGATGCCCCTTCGCAACATAGTTGAGGATGCCCTGGAGAGAACCTCCTACAGAGAGGTGCTGGCACTGGTGAAGGACGGGGAGGAGGACCTTGCCAACCTGAGGAAGATCCTCACTATAATCGAGGGGATAGAGTTGGGGGGGATCATGAGCCCGTATGAGGTTTTAGAGCAGCTTCTTCTCAGGCAGGAGGCCCGCACCCGGGAGGGAGTGGCACAGGTTGAGGTGGAGGACTCCTCTACCGTTAAGCTGATGACCATTCACGGGGCCAAGGGGCTGGAGTTCCCTGTGGTCATACTAGCCGACATGGCCTCTGGAGGTGGCTGGAGGGCCGAGAGGGTCCTCTACGACGAGGAGCTGGGCTATCTGGTCCCCCCTCTAGAGGCGGACGAGAGGAGCTGGAGAAGGACCCCCCTCTACGGCGCCATGAAATGGTATATCCGTCAGAAGGAGCATGAAGAGGAGAAAAGGGTTCTGTATGTGGGGGCTACGAGGGCGAAGAGGAAGCTCATATACTCTATGGCGGTGAAGGCCTCCTCCCGGGAGGAGGCCTATCTGGAGATAGACTTCGCAAGGGACGACGGGACCCTTGCCTCCCTGCTTCTCACCTCCCTAGGTCTTCGGTACATAAGAGGCTCGAGGACTGAGGAGCTTCAGGAGGAGCTTCAGGCAGCACTCCGGGAGGCGGGGATTCCCGAGAGCCCCGCAGGGGAGGTGAGGCCCCCGAAGGTGGAGAGGCCCCCCGAGGAGGTGCTGGACATATCAGAGGCGGCGGAGAGGGCGGCATTCGCCCCGCCGCCTGTGTCATCACCCCGGGCCACAGGCGTGGCTCTCTCGGGTGGAGTAGGTCTCGGGGAGGTCCTGCACAGGACACTGGCTGTCTGGCGTATGGGGGAGGAAGACCCCCGGGAGGCTGTGGATAGGGTTGGCCTCCCCGAGGCCATGAAGGAGGAGGTGACCGAACACCTGCACACACTTCAGGGATCCCCATTCCTTGAGCTTTACATGAGACTTAAAGCTGAGGGGTATAGGGAGATGAGAGAGGTACCCCTCTCTGGGGTCGTGGGCTCGGGCTACTTCCAGGGGAGGGCAGACCTGGTGATGGTGGGGAATGAGGTCTATCTCTTCGACTACAAATACTCTAAAGGAGGTGATGATGAGAAGCTGCGGGAGATGTACTCTGAGCAGATGGAGAAGTACGCGGAGGTGCTTGAGAGGGCATATCCTTCCCTTGTGGTGCACCCCTTCATAGTGGTGATTCCCGGGGGAAGACTGCTCCCTGCGGCCCGAAAAGGGGGGAATTTAAAGAAAAATATATATAGGGATAATTTCAATTAGGGTTTGCAGGGATGGGAGCACTCAAAGGGAGTCGTGCCCCGGGTGAATGAACGTTAAAAAGCCTGATGGTTGATACCGAGGAGGGCCCCGTGTATCTGAAAAAAATCGTAATGGAGAATTTTAAATCCTTCCGGGGCAAGGTGGTGATACCCCTCCCTCAGGGGTTCACAGGTATCACCGGCCCCAACGGCTCTGGAAAGAGCAACATAGCGGATGCTATCCTCTTTATTGTAGGAAAGAGCTCCAAGGCCCTAAGAGCGCAGAGGCAGACTGACCTGATATACAACGGCGGTCCCCGGGGGAAGCCAGCTAGCCGCTGCAGCGTGGAACTGATCTTTGACAACACTGACAGAATGATCCCCTACGATGCCGACGAGGTCCGCTTCACGAAAATGGTCAAGAGGAAGGGGAAGGGGGAGGATGGTGAGGAGAGGTACTCCGCCTACTACTATCTCAACGGGAGGAGGGTGACTGCATCGGAGTTTGACACCCTCTTCACATCATCCCGCATATCCACCGATGCTTACAATATAATCCAGCAGGGGGATGTGAACCAGCTTGTGATCATGGGGCCCACGGATAGGAGGAGGGTTCTTGAGGCCATATCCGGCATAGCGAAGTACGACGAGGAGATCAACAGGGCGATGAACCAGAAGGCCAAGGCGGAGGAGGGTATAGAGAAGCTGGAAGAGAAGAGGCGGGAGATAGAGAAGGAGGTTCGTTCTCTGAAGAAGTCCGTTGAGAGGGCCCTTAAGTACAAGGAGCTCAGAGAGAGGCTGAAGAGACTCAAAATGGAGACCCTTGTCAAGGAGCTATACCTCGCCCTCAAAGAGGTGGAGACACGTCGGGAGCAGCTCATAAAGAACAGCTCTGAGATCTCCGAGCTGAAGGGGAAGCTGCCCCGCCTGGAGAGCAAGATAAGGGAGGCCGCCGAGAAGGTTGAGAAGCTCGATGAGGAGATAGCTAGGATGGGAGGGGAGGAGGTGAGGAGGACCAAGGAGAAGCTGGACGAGGCCAGGCGGGAGTACTTCCAGATTAAGGCGGACATAGAGAGGGCAGGAGACGCCCTTGCGGCGGAGGAGAGGGAGCTTAAGGACATAAGGTCTAGAATAGGGGGCCTCAAGAAGTTCTTGAAGGAGAAGAGGGAGGAGGAGAGAAAGCTCTCGGAGGAGATGGCCCGTCTGGAGGCTGACCTGACGGAGGTGAGGGGGAGGATATCGAAGATAGAGAAGCTCCGGGAGGAGGGGAGCGACGCCTTCAGAGAGAGCGCCTTCAAGCTGAAGAGGATGGAGAGCCAGCTGGCGGAGAAGAGGTCAAAACTGGCTGCGGTGGAGGAGAGGCTCAGATCCACGGAGGGGATGCTTCAGGAGCTCAGGAGGGGTGTTGAGGACTTGGAGGAGAGGATCGAGACAGAGAGGTACGAATTGAGAGTGGCAAAGCAGAGCCTGAAGGAGACCCGCCGGAAAGTGGAGGAGGTCGAGAGGCTGGAGGAGCTTAAAAAGAAGCTCCTTAGCCTCAAGGGCGAGGAAGGCAGGCTGAAGAAGGAGATCGAGAAGAGCACGGAGAGGATAAGGAAGCTCGATGCGCAGATAAGGGATAAGAGCGCAGAGGTGGGAGGTGGGAAGCTCACCGAGACCGCCAGGGCGGTCCTTGAGGTCCTGGCATACAGGGACCGGAGGGAGATCGACGGCATATACGGCACTGTGGGGGAACTCATGGAGGTCCCTGAGGAGTACTCCATAGCCATACAGGCTGCCGCAGGAGGCCTCATGCACGCTATCGTGGTGAAAGACGACGAGGTCATGGAGAGGTGTATAAGGAAACTCAAGGAGGGCAGGGTGGGAAGGGCGCACTTCATACCCCTCAACAAGGTGGTTCCGAGCAAGCCCCGGGCAAAGGCCCTGATGATAGAGGGCGAGCCCGACGTCATAGGCTTCGCCTTAAACCTGATCAAGTTCGACGAGAGGTACCGCCAGGCCTTAAGCTACGTCTTCAGGGACACCATCATTGTAAAGGACCTGAAGGCCCTCCGCAGGCATATGGGAGGAGTTAAGCTGGTGACCCCCGAGGGGGACATAGCGGACCCCGGGGGCGGGGTCTTCGGCGGATACACCCCCAAGAAAGCCACCCGAAAGTTTGACCTTCTGTCCGCCACACAGGAAATAAGGAAGCTCCAGGAGGAGATGGGACGAGTTACGGAGGAGAGGGACAGACTCCTCCAAGAGCACAGGGAGGTCAGCGGGGAGATTATAAGGATAGAGAAGGAGATAGAGCGGCTGCTTGCCACCAAGGAGGCCTTAGGGGACCACATCCAGAAGTATGAGGAGGATGTGAAAAAGCACCAGAAGTCCTTGCAGGAGCTTCAGGCACAGCGTAAGGAGGCCTTAGGGAGGATAGAGGGCCTAAACAAGGAGAGAGAGAAGCTCATTGGAGAGATGGAGGCCCTGCGGGGAGAGACCGAGAAGCTGACCGCCGAGAAGGAGGCCCTGGAGGAGAGGGTGCGAGAGCTTATGCCCCAGAAGCTGAAGGAGGAGCTCAAGGCTTTGAAGGGGAAGGAGGGCGAGCTTTCAGCCACTCTCTCAGAGCTTCAGAAGGAGCATGCGAGGGTGTCCACTCAGGTAGAGGGGGCCGGGAGGGAGCTTGACTCTCTTAAGAGGAGGGAGCCCGAGAAGATTAAGCACATAGAGGAGCTCCGAGAGCAAATAAGGGCCTCAGAGGGAGAGCTGGACAAGAAGGAGAGGGCAGTGAAGGCTCTGGAGGAGCTGATGGAGAGGATGAGTGAGAAGCAGAAGGACCTCTACGACGCAAAACACCAGTGGGAGATGAAGCAGAGCGAGCTGGAGGCGGAGAGGAGAGAGGTGAAGGACCGCATCTCAATACTTGAAAACTTCGTTCTGGACATAAGAAGGAACATCCGGGAGGCGGAGAAGAAGGCAGAGAGCCTGCGCGAGCAGCTGCTGAGTTACCCGGGGTGGGAGGAGGTCAGCGCCGAGGCCCTCCCGGCGCTGGAGGATCTGAATGCGGAGATCAGGGGGATCGAGAGGGAGATGGAGGGAATGGGGGACGTGAACATGGAGGCGGTCGGGGAGTATGAGATGAAGAGCGAGGCCCTCAAAAAGCTTAAAGAGCGCCTGGGCACCCTGAAGGAGGAGAGGAGGTGCCTTGAGAGACTGATAGAGGAGACGAGTAAGAAGAAGAAGGAGAGGTTCATGGAGACCTTCCAGAACGTAAACGAGAACTTCGGGGAGGTGTTCTCAAGGGTCACCGGAGGGGGCCAGGCGAAGCTTACCCTGGAGAACAGCGAAGACCCCTTCCAGGGGGGTCTTCACATATGGGCACAGCCCCCGGGGAAGAAGGTCCAGAGGATAGAAGCCCTCTCTGGAGGTGAGAAGGCACTGACCTCAATATGCTTCATAATGGCCATTCAGAGGTATGACCCCTCTCCCTTCTACTTCTTCGACGAGATAGACCAAAACCTAGATGCGGTGAACGCAGAACTTGTGGCGAAGATGATCAAGAAGAACTCCGAAAGGGCTCAGTTTATAGTTATATCTTTAAGGAAGGTCACCTTAAAGGAAGCTGATTACTTAATTGGTGTGCTTCCCCGGGAGAAGGGCACCTCTGACGTGATAGCTAGGTTCAACATAGAAGAGGTGAGACCAGAATGGGAGAGATCCGCCGAAGGGGCGGAGAAGGCATCCGAGGGAGGTGGTGAGAACGCCTGAGGAGACCGCCCCCTCTCAGAATGATGCCCTGAAGAGGGTCATGGACCACCTCCTCATAGAGAGGAGCCTTATAGACGACTCCACCGCTTCCCCGGAGAGGATAGACAGATATCTTCAGATCCTAGGTCAGGTGAGCGAGGGGTTTCACCTCCACCTTAAAGACCCCGTGGACAGGGCCATCTCCTGGGTGTTCGAGCTTGCACTCTCAGGTGAGATAGACCCCTGGAATGTTGATCTGGTGAGCTTCTCCATGATGTACGCCCGGAGGGTGCAGGAGGAGACCGGCATAGACCTTGTTGTTGCAGGGAAGATAATTGAACTTGCCTGGTCCATCCACAGGAGAAAGGCCGATGTAGCTTTCGAAGACCTTATGGAGAGTCTCATAGAACCTGAGGAGGAGCTCCCCGTGGGCGGATGGGACTGGATAGAGGATGACCTTGACCTTGTGATAACCCACGAAGTGGTATCCAGTGAGGAGAGCCCCCTGGACCTCATGGTGGTCCACAGCGGCAAGAGGCCTGTGACACTCCTTGAGCTACTTGACGCCCTCAAGGACGCCCAGGAGGAGGCGGAGAGGCTGAAAAAGGTAAGGGAGAAGAGGGAAAAGCTGAAGAAGCTTCAGATGGAGATGGGGAAGAAGAAGGTGGGGGAGAGGGTCTTTTCGGAGAACCTGGAGGAGGACTTAAAGAGGGTCATGAGCAGGATCAACCGCTACAACGGCAGGCCCATAGAGTTCAAGAAAATCTACGGCAGCGATGGAATAGACCTCATAACTGCCTTCGTGGCTATCCTCCACCTTGCTAAGAAGAGGAGCATTGACGTCTGGCAGAAGTCAAAGCCCCATGGGGAGATATATATTCTGAATCTGAAGCACAGGAGGGTAGGGGAGGGGGGCAAAAACACCTGAAGGTGGTTTGATTTGAGCGGAGCGGACAGAAGAGCGAAGCTTATTATTGAGGCGGCCCTCTTCGCCGCGGGGCGCCCCCTGACGGTGGAGGAGCTCCGAAGGATTACCGGTCTTAAGAAGAAGAGCGTGGAGGTTTTCGTTGAAGCACTTTCAAGGGAGTACAGCGCAAGAGAGACCTCCCTTGAGGTGGGAAGGTTCGGGGATAAGTGTTTCATGCGCCTCAAGCCGGAGTATGCCCAGGAGGTCTCTCAGCTGGCCCCCCGGGAGGTTCCCCCGGGGGCGCTGAAGACCCTCGCACTCATCGCCTACCATCAGCCAGTTCCCCAGAGCATGCTTGTGAAGCTCCTTGGGTGCAGGGTTTATGACCATGTGAAGCAGCTTAAGGAGATGGGCCTCATAAGCTGGGAGCCCTACGGCAACAGTAAGCTTCTGAAGACCACCGAGAGGTTCGCAGATTACTTCGGAATTGAGAGGGGGAACAAAGACGCCATAAGGGAGTACCTTATGAGAAAGCTCAAGATCAATAAGGAGGGGAGGGTGGAGACGGGCGGGGGCCCTGAGGATTCCTCCGGGGTGGAGGGGCAGTAGCCGGGGAGGAATGCGGTTAGTTTTATAGCGGATTGCCTCATTAGGGTAACCATGGACCTCTCCACAGTAGGCTTCAAGGACGTGCTCTTCCTTGTGGGAGCTCTTCTGGGCTTCGCCTCCGCCTTCCTTATACCGCCCAAGGGAAGGAGGGTTTTGATGGGCGGCAGAATGATCCTCTCGCTGGGACTCATAATAGTTCTTCTGGGTGCGGTCCTTCTTCTTCTCACGCTCATCTCCAAGAGCGACCTGCGCTGGTGGGTGAACTCCGCAGGGCTCCTTGCCCTGGGAGGAGTGGTCATCCTGGGATGGAGGAGGACACGGACCACTGCCCCCTCCCCGGTGGTTGCAAGGGCTATCCCCGGGGAGGGTTCTGAGGCAACCGTCCCACCCCCTGCCGGGACAGCGGGTGCACCTTCGCCGACTGTGACCTCCCCGGCCCAGCAGACCTCTGCATCCCCCAAGGGCTCAAATGAGGCTGTGAAGGTGGCTTGCCCCTCCTGCGGAGCAGTCATAACTGTGGAGGCCGGTTCTTCCTGGATAAAGTGCCCCAGATGTGGCCTTGAGGGTAGAATCGGCGGGTGAGGGCTCTTCTCAGAGGCACACCCGAGGACCTTAAGCGGGAACCAAACGTTCTGCGGTGTACCTCTTCAGACGGAAGAGGGTTTCGTTGCTTTTTTTCAACCGAAATACACATATAGAAGTACATTTTAAGTGAAAACTCGCCTGGAGCGTGAGAGATGTGACGCCCGAGGTGAAGAGGGTCAGGGGAGTTCTGAAGGAATACGATGGCACGGCCAGATTGACCTTCTCCCTCCCCGGGGCGAGAAGGGGCAGAACGAGGGTCTCCCTGGAGGGTCGAAGGGTCAGGGTGGAGGGGAAGGGAAAGGGTTTAGAATACTCCGGGGTTAGACTCCTTCCCCGCACCCCCCGGACAGTAGCCATCACTTTAATGGACGGGGAGGTCAGCATCACCGCTTTCGATCAGGAGGTGACCTTAGAGGAGCTCCAGAGGGTGAGGGCGGAGAGGGATGAGCTGAAAAGGAGGCTCCAGGGCCTTCAGAGGGATGTGGAGATTCTCCGAAAGAGGTCTGAAGATGAGAGGGAGCGCCTCCTTAAGGAGAGGACCTCCCAGATGGCCCTTAAGGTGATCGAGGTCCTTGACAGTATCGAGAGGGCGCTTCTGAGCGCTGAGGAGGGGGCGGGCCTCCGGGAGGGTATTGAGATTCTGCGGAAGCAGGTGCAGAGGATACTTCAGAGCATGGGGGTTGAGGAGATAGAGGCTGAGGGACAAGTCCTTGATCCCCTCTACCACCACGCTGTGAAGACCGTGGTGGACCCCGGGAGGGAGGAGGACACTGTGGTTGAGGTGCTCCAGAAGGGCTACACATTAGACGGTGAGGTCATAAGGCCAGCCATGGTTGTGGTCTCGAAGAGAGAAGGAGGTGATGATTATGGGAAAGGTGCTGGGAATTGACCTGGGGACGACCAACTCCTGCATGGCGGTAGTGATCGGCGGAGAGCCCACAGTGATTCCCAACGCGGAGGGCGGCCGCACCACGCCCTCGGTGGTTGGTCTCAGCAAGAAGGGAGAGATGCTTGTGGGTGAACTGGCCAAGAGGCAGGCGGTGGCAAATCCGGAGAACACAGTGGCATCCATCAAAAGGAGAATGGGAGAGAGGATAAAGGTGAGGATGGGGGATAAAGAGTACACCCCTGAGGAGATCTCCGCTTTCATACTGAGGAAGCTCAAGCGGGATGCCGAGGCCTATCTGGGCGATGAGGTACGGGACGCAGTCATAACCGTCCCGGCATACTTCGAAGACGCCCAGAGACAGGCCACCAAGGATGCAGGAAGAATCGCCGGCCTCAACGTCTTGAGGATTATAAACGAGCCCACGGCGGCCTCTCTGGCTTACGGACTGGATAAGGAGGAGGACCAGACCATAATGGTGTACGACCTGGGGGGAGGCACTTTCGATGTCTCCATATTAGAGCTGGGCGGGGGGGTCTTTCAGGTGAAGGCCACTGCCGGCAACAACCACCTGGGCGGGGACGACTTTGACAGGAGGATCATGGACTGGGTTGTGAAGAGGTTCAGGGAGGAGACGGGGATTGACCTGTCGGGGGACAAGCAGGCCATGCAGAGGATAAAGGACGCCGCCGAGAAGGCCAAAAAGGAGCTGTCTTCCCTGACTTCCACCTACATCTCCCTCCCCTTCATCGCCCAGGGCCCCTCCGGCCCCCTCAACATCGACTACGAGCTCACAAGGGCGGAGTTTGAGAATCTGATAAGGGACCTGGTGGAGAAGACGGTGGAGCCCATGAGGAGGGCTATGGAGGATGCGAAGCTCAAGCCGGAGGACATAGATAAGATCATCCTGGTGGGAGGCTCCACCCGGATACCTATGGTGCAGGAACTCATAAAGAGGATGATGGGGAAGGAGCCCTTCAAGAACGTGAACCCCGATGAGTGCGTAGCCATAGGGGCCGCCATACAGGGTGCGGTCCTCTCCGGGGATGTGGGAAGGGACCTTGTGCTGGTGGACGTGACCCCCCTCTCATTAGGGGTTGAGACCCTAGGTGGCATCTTCACGCCAATTATCAAGAGGAACACGCCCATACCGACGAAGAAGTCGAAGATATTCACAACTACTGCCGACGGTCAGACGGAGGTTGAGGTCCACGTGCTTCAGGGGGAGAGGCCCATGGCGGCTGACAACCGCTCCTTGGGGAGGTTCATCCTCACCGGCATCCCCCCGGCACCCCGGGGTGTTCCGCAGATAGAGGTGACCTTTGAGATAGACGTGAACGGAATTGTACATGTTACGGCGAAGGACATGGCCACGGGCAAGGAGCAGTCCATTACAGTCTCCGGCAGAAGCAACCTGACGGAGGAGGAGATAGAGAGGATTATGAAGGAGGCTGAAGCCCACGCGGAGGAGGACCGCAGAAGGGCTGAGCTTGCGGAGACCAGGAACAGGGCATCCTCCCTCATATTCTCGGTGGAGCGCTCCATGAGGGACTTAGGGGAGAAGATGAAGGAGAATGAGAAGGAGGAGCTGAAGAGAGCGATTAAAGAGCTTGAGAAGCTCACGAAGGGGGAGAACACCGAGGAGATAAAGAAGGGCATAGAGCGGCTTGCTGAGGTCTCCCAGAGGATTTTCGCCGACGTCTACAAGAGGGCCGCCGCAGAGAGAGCTACGGAGGAGGGCACAAAACCTACATCCCCCCGGGAGGGGGGAGGTGTGGGGGAGGGAGAGGGTAGCGGAGCGGTGGATGTGGACTTCAAGGAGAAGAAGTGATGGAGTTGAGGGTCAGTGAGGGAAAAGAAGGACTACTACGAGATTCTGGGTGTCTCCAGGGACGCCACACAGGAGGAGATCAAGAAGGCCTATAAGAAGCTGGCCCTCAAATATCACCCCGATAGAAACCCCGGGAACAAGGAGGCTGAGGAGCGCTTCAAGGAGATCAACGAGGCCTATGAGGTCCTCTCCGATCCCCAGAAAAGGGCCCAGTACGACAGCTACGGCTTCGTGGGCGAGGGCGGGGAGGGCTTTGGAGGTTTCACATTTGACCTCTCCGACGCCCTCAGGACCTTCATGAGGGCCTTTGGCTTCGACTTTTCCCCTATCTGGGGCTCTCCAACCTTCGGAGAGACCGCCCGGGAGCCCAAAGGAGAGCGGGGGGAGGACCTGCACATATCCATTGAACTCCCCCTGGAGGAGGCCTTCCGCGGAGGGGAGAGGGAGGTTGAGATCGAGAGGTTTGGTCCATGCCCTAGGTGCTCCGGGAGAGGGTCCAAGGAGGGTGGGTGGCGCACCTGCAAGGCCTGCGGGGGCACAGGACAGAGGCGGGAAGAGCGTGTGATGGGCTTCACCCACTTCGTTTCCGTCACCCCCTGCCCCACCTGTGGGGGGAGGGGGAGGGTCCTTGAGAAGCCCTGCCCTGAGTGTTCGGGAACAGGAAGGGTTGTTGAGAGGAAGACAATAGAGATAACGGTTCCCCCCGGGGTCCGGGGTGGAGAGGTGCTCAGGGTGAGGGGAATGGGGAACGCCGGGCGCCGGGGTGGTCCCCCCGGGGACCTCTACATCACGGTTGAGGTAAAGGAGAAGGATGGGGTCTGGAGGGAGGGCGACCACGTCCATATGAACCTCCCCGTCCCCTTCCCTACCGCCGCCCTGGGAGGGCGGGTGACGCTGAAGAGTTTCGACGGGGAGGTCAGCGTCAGGATACCCCCGGGCACCCAGAGCGGGGAGGTGATAACGGTCCCCGGCAGGGGAATGCCTGGCAGGAGGGGGCGGGGGGACCTCTATCTACACGTGCAGATAGAGGTGCCGAAGAAGCTCACACCGGAGCTTAAAAGGGCAGTCCTGGAGCTGAAAAAGGCCCTGGAGGAGGGCGGGGGCAGACCCTCCCCCTTCAAAAGGTTCAGGGGAAGGGGCTGAGCTCAGGGCCTTAAAGTTAATAGGACCCCCCCCTCCACCATCTCTGCCCCCTCAAGGTGAAGCTCGACAGGTCCGGTGGGGAAAGGAAGGATGCAGAGGGAAGGGGCCTCTTGGCTGCCTATGACCACGGGGCTTACAAAGATGGTGAGGAGGTCAAAGAGGTGTTCCTTCAGAAAGGAGCTTATGACCCTGCTTCCCCCCTCCACCAGAAGGGCCTCCACACCCCTTCTTCTTAGGTCCTCAAGCACCGCTTTGAGGTCTACTCCCCCCTCCCCCCGGGGTACCTCCGTGAGCCTGGCTCCAGCCCTTCTGAGCTCTTCCTCCGCCCCCTCCGCCCCCGGTGCGCAGTATATGAGCACCTCCCCTGGGTAGCTGAAAAGTCTCGCCCCCGGGGGGGTCCTGAGGGAGGAGTCAAGTATTACCCTGGTGAGGGGCCTTGTAGAGCCCCCAGTGTGGTGGGGATTTACGTGGAGCTTCGGGTCATCGGAGAGGACAGTACCCACCCCCACAAGGACCGCCCCATACCTCTGCCTGAGGAGGTGGACCCTACGCTTGTCCCACGGGGATGAAAGCACTATCCTCCTCCCCCCAGGGAGAGCTATCCTTCCGTCAAGGGACGAGGCGCAGTTTATGTGGACGAAGGGACGGGAAGCATTCTCCATTCAGGACACACCTCCGGCGGGCGACGCTGGGCTCTCCTCGCTCCACCCACCCCCTCGGCAAATAGCCTCTCTCCTTTATATTATGTCCGCCACCCCTTTACGCCCCCGGGATAGGGCGGGCCGCCAAAAGACCACCAAAAGTGACATGAACACAAAAAATATCTAAACCTTGAATACAATAATGATGCATACAGGGTGGAGCAGATGGACGAGATAAAGATATATGACTATAAGAAGATGGACCTGAGGGACGCTGTTGTGGTGGAAGGGTTCCCCAGCGTGGGGTTGGTCTCAACGATAGTAGCCAACTACATAGTCACCGTCCTTAACCTTGACCTTCTAGGGGTCATGGACTCCCCCTTCTTCCCCACGGTCTCCGTGATCAGGGGAGGTGAGCCGTTCAGCCCGGTCAGGTTTTACGGGGGAGACATAGAGCCAGGAAGGAGGGACTCGAAGAAGATAGTGGTCTTCCTCTCCGAATTCCAGCCCCCCTCCACGCTGATTAAAGGCATAACCACCACACTCCTGGATTGGGCCCAGGACAACCGCTGCGCCTACCTGATCTCCCCCGAGGGGCTCATTGTGGAGAGGCCCGAGGGGTTGGAGGTAAAGGAGAAGCTCCTCTTCGCCATAGGCTCCACTGAGCACGTGAAGGAGACCATACAGGCCAAGGGGATACCCATCTTCCAGGAGGGACTGATATCTGGAATCCCGGGGGTCCTCCTGAACGAGGGGAAGAGGAGGAACTTTGACGTCTTCTGCATCCTCTCGGAGACCCACGAGAACCTCCCCGATGCTAGAGCCGCAGCCAGGATTATAGAGGTGATGAACGCTCTCATACCGGAGATGGGGCTGGACCCCGCCCCTCTCTACAAAGAGGCCTCTGTTCTGGAGGAGAAGATGAAGGAGTATCAGAAGATGAGCAAACCCGGAGGGAAGAGGACCACCACTCCCCTACCATCTATGTACGGCTGATAGCATGCTTGAGGGGCATACCATGGAGGAGGTTTTAATCGTAAGATTTTCCGAGATAGCCCTCAAGAGTCCCAGGATCAGACGCTGGATGATATCCCGCCTCAGGAAGAATCTGGAAGATGCCCTGAAGGCGGCCGAGGTGGGAGGAAGGGTGGAGGAGAAGTGGGAAAGAATCTACATATGGACCGAGGATGTGAAGAAGGCCTCCGAGGCTGCAGGGAGGGTCTTTGGGGTCAGGTCCCTCTCCCCCGCTGTGGCGTATGAGTATATGGACCTTGAGGACCTCATTGAGAAGGCGGCAACGTGGGCGGAGGAGTGTGTGAGGGGCAGGAAGTTCGCGGTGAGGGCGAGGAGGGATAAGGACCTACCCTTCACCTCCATGGACATTATGGTGAAGCTGGGAGAGAGGCTTAAGCCCCTCGGAGAGGTGGACTTAACTAGCCCCCAGGTCACGGTGAACGTGGAGGTCAGAGGG
>Ga0190360_1000797_pt1 | contig 16889 bp, 17 predicted proteins | sample 48721834_MG_FD_161271 | JGI IMG/M metagenome (GOLD analysis project Ga0190360, IMG submission 161271) | Hydrothermal vent microbial mat bacterial communities from Southern Trench, Guaymas Basin, Mexico - 4872-18-3-4_MG | ecosystem: Environmental > Aquatic > Marine > Hydrothermal vents >... | reverse complement strand
CCGCGGGCGAGCTCGCCGGAGGCAGAGGCGCTGGAGGAAATCCCCCCGCTCCCGGATCCACCGACTCCGCCGGAAGAGGCTTCTCTGCCCGCTATGCCGAAGAGCGGCACCGTAATGGAGGCGAAGATGTCCGTGGAGCCGCTTGCAGCCGAGAGGCTACCAGATTCTTTGCCCCCTGAGCCTCCCCACGTGGCGCCTCTGGAGGATTCCGGGTTCTTCCCGCCTGTTTCGAAGAGTGTGTTCCCCGAGAAGGCGACCGAACGCAGAGAACCCGATGCTCGCATGATCACCATCATTCTGGAGTCGACCGGAGACCGGCGGAAGGATGCTCTGCGGGTGAAGCGCGTCCATGGCTTGCTGACCTCCTACCCCGGGAAGGATCATTTTGCCTTCCTGCTCTTCGAAGCTTCACGCCGATATCATCTCGAATTTCCGAATTTCACGACGGGCTATTGCCCCGAACTGCACGGCCAACTGGTAGAGTTGCTGGGCGAGGGCGGGATCCGCGTGGAACCGTTGAGGGTCCAATGAAGATCGCTAGACTGGGCGTCCTGACGTCCGGGGGAGATGCGCCGGGGATCAACCCCTGCATCCGGGCGGTTGTCCGTACGGCATTATTCAATAATGTTGAAGTAGTGGGGATCCAGGAGGGGTTTGACGGCCTCATCCGGGGGGAGATGATCCCGCTGCGGGCTCGCGATGTCGGTGGAATCTTGCAGCGTGGGGGAACCTTCCTGCGCACGGCCCGCTGCCCCGAGTTCGAGACCAAGAAAGGGCAGCGGCAGGCCATCCGGGAGCTGAATGAGGCCTCCATCGATGCCCTGGTGGTCATCGGGGGCGATGGATCCATGCGGGGGGTGCATGCCCTGGCAGAGCATGGTTTACAGATTGTGGGCGTGCCGGCATCCATCGACAACGATGTCTGGGGGACGGATATGTCGCTGGGTGTGGATACGGCGCTGAATACCTTGAAGGATGCCGTGGATAAGCTGCGGGACACGGCTTCCTCCCACCAGCGAGCCTTCCTGGTGGTCACGATGGGGCGCAACTGCGGCTACCTGGCGCTGATCACGGGCGTAATCTGTGGTGCGGAAATCATCATCATTCCCGAGCGCGAGATCCCCCTGGAGGAGATCGCACCCAAGATCGAGGCCGCCTACGAGCGCGGGAAGACGCACGCCATCATTGTGATGGCAGAAGGCGCCTCCTATGATCCGGCGGCAGTGGCGAAGATGCTCGAAGAGCAGGATGTCGGCTTCGAAACGCGCGTAACGATTCTGGGTCACATCGTGCGCGGTGGCAGCCCATCGGCCTTCGACCGTATCTTGGCCACTCGCTTCGGTGTCAAGGCGGTGGAGGCGCTTCTGGAAGGGCGGACAGCGGTGATGACCGGCTTGCGGGGGCGCGAGATCGTGCTCCGCCCCATCGAAAAAGTCGTTTCCCGCTCCAGGAAGCCCAACCTGGAGTTTCTCGACATTGCCTACATGCTCTCACGTTAGGGCGATATACTTGTCTCAGAAGCAATTTGCTAGATGGCGCTTTGGAATCTCAATATGAGTCGTGAAGTACGTGATGCGAAGAGACCTCAGTGCGAAAAGGAGTACCCAGGTGGATTTTGCAGACTATTACAAATGGTTGAAGAGAGATTGGGCGAAAGCTGGGCTGATACTCTCAATCTTCCTGCTTATTTTCCTCTTTGTATTCGTCATCCAGGTCGATGAAGTAGTTTTCTTCATTCTTCTCCAAACCCCCTTGTACATGCTTCATCAAGCAGAAGAGTATGTTTTTCCAGGTGGATTTGGGAAATTTTTCAATACGAAGATTTTCATGCTGGACTCTGAAGACAAACCACTAGATCAGAATTTCATATTCTTTGTGAACATTCTATTGATATGGATTATTCTTCCATTATTCGGACTTCTTTCTTTGAAAGATTACACATTTGGATTATGGATTCCCTATTTTTCATTTTTTGCTGGCATTTCGCATATCCTCCTGGCAATAAGAGCCAAGAAACTATATAACCCTGGATTAATCGTAAGCCTGTTCGTGAACATACCCGTTGGTTTTTATTCAATTATGTTCCTTGTCAACAAGGGCATACTCAAGAACTTCTTTTTGAACTCGCACTTTGCTATCGGCCTTGCGGTGAATGGAATCCTGCCAATTTTGGGTGTTGCATTGCTCAGAAGATACAGAAGTAAAGAGGCCAAGGAACTAGACGCCATCTAGCAATTTGCTGGATCGGATCGGGTGCGCGGCCGGCTTTCACTTTGTTAGGAGCCTTCCCCAGCCGGTCAGCTCAAAGCGTTCAGAGGTAGATTTCACGATGAGAATTGGCATTCTAACCGGCGGAGGGGATGTCCCCGGCCTCAACCCATGCATTAAGGCGGTCGTCAACCGGGTCCTGGAGGATACGCATGAGGTGATCGGCATCCGCAGGGGCTGGGCGGGGCTTCTGGAGACGAATCCCGAGGACTCAGGGACTCTGGAGAAGAATATCGTGCCGCTGGATGTCATGAAGGTGCGCACGATTGACCGGACTGGCGGCACCTTCCTGCACACTTCACGCACCAATCCGAGCAAAGTCAAGCCGGAAGTGGCGCCGGATTTTCTGAAGGATCAGGTGGAGGGCGAAGGCCCGCAGGACTTCACGCAGCATGTCCTGCGCGTGATCGACCATCTTGGGCTGGATGTGCTGATCCCCATCGGAGGGGACGACACGCTTTCCTACGCCCTGCGGCTCCATGACGAGGGTGTCCCGGTCGTGGCCATCCCCAAGACGATGGACAACGATGTCTATGGCACGGACTATTGCATCGGCTTCTCGACGGCGGTCACCCGTAGCGTGCGCTTCATCCACAATTTGCGCACGAGCACCGGATCGCACGAGCGGATCGCCGTGGTTGAGCTCTTCGGCCGCTATTCGGGCGAGACCTCACTGATCGCCGCCTATCTGTCGGGCGTGGACCGGGCGATCATTTCCGAGGTGCCCTTCGACATCGAAAAGCTGGCGCGTTTCTTGATGGAGGATAAGCGCGCCAATCCCAGTAACTACGCGATGATGACCATCTCGGAGGGGGCCAAGATGATTGGGGGCGAGCTGATCATGCGCGGTAAGGAGGATGCCTATGGCCACAAGAAGCTGGGAGGCATCGGCGCCGTTGTAGGGGATCTCATCCGCGAGCTCACCGGCGAGAACATCCTCTACCAGCAAGTTGGGTATCTGATGCGTTCCGGAAGCCCTGACTCGCTGGACCTGATGGTGGCGTTCAACTACGCCAACATGGCGGCCGACCTGGCCGTCAATGGCACCTCCGGGCGGATGGTGGCATTGCGCAATGGCATCTATACGCACGTGCCGCTGGAGATCACCCGCGAAGGGGAGAAGCGGGTTGATGTGCCGGCGCTCTACGATGAGGAGCACTACAGGCCAAAGGTGCGCAAGGTCGAAGGCGTGCCCATGTTCCTCTACTAAATGTGGCCGAGTGGAGATTGCGAGGCCGGCGGGAGTTCGCCCGCCGGCCTCTTCTATTTGAACCAAGGCCTATGGGCAAGAGTCGGGGATACGGGGGCGCAAGGGGATGTGATTAGCGCCTGAGCCAGAGGAAGAGATCGCTGCGGCGCTGGTCGAGACGCTTAAGACCGGCCTGCCTGGCGAGATCCATCGCCGCTTCGAATTCCTCCCGGCGTAGCGGCCGGTCCAGGGGTGGATGCTGAGAGGCCCTATAGGCCGGACGGTATTGATCCATCAAGTTGAGGTAGGTGTTGGGGGAGATTTCTTCCGCCAGGAAGCGAACGATCTCTTCCGTGCCAGCCAAACCTCCGGGGAGGACGAGGTGGCGGACGAGTAGCCCGCGCTGGGCGACGCTGTGCTCGTCCAGTGCCAGATCTCCCACCTGCCGGTGCATCTCCTTCACCGCGGCACGGTTGATCTCAGGGTAATTGCCGATCTTCGATAGGCGTCGGGCGATGCGAGCGTCGCTATACTTCATATCCGGCATGTAGATGTCGACGACGCCATCAAGCAGCGCCAGAGCTTCGGGCGAGTCGTATCCCCCCGTGTTATAGACCAACGGCAACCGAAGGCCACTCTTTGCGGCGATGAGCAGCGCCTCGAGTATTTCGGCCACCACATGGGAGGGGGATACGAGGTTGATGTTGTGGCAGCCCATGCGCTGGAGGTCGAGCATCATGAGAGCCAGTTCGCGGCTGCCGACTTCGCGGCCGGAAGGTGCCTGGCTGATGGTGTAGTTCTGGCAATATTGGCAGCGCAGGTTGCACCAGGAGAAGAAGATCGTCCCTGAGCCTTGCCAGCCGCGTAGCGGGTCCTCTTCACCATGGTGCGGGCCATAGGAGGAGACCCGAGCCTGCAGACCGGTGCGGCAGCCGCCCAGCTTCTCGGCGCGGTCGACCCTGCAATAGCGGGCGCAAAGATCGCAGGCGTGTTCATGCTGGCGGGCAGCTTTAACGCGCTGCTCCAACTCCCCCTCACGAAGCAGTCTGAGATAGACAGGCTCGAAAACGCCCATATTCAGATGATAGCAGATTCCAATTCGGGAAAGCGGCGGGCCTGTCTGACGCTCCGGTTCGGGCGGCTCTGGTCCAAAGCTTGCATCTTGCAGGGGTGAAACAGCCGGGCGTGAGAGAGACCTTGGAGGGAAGATGGTCACGCAGAAGATAGAAACCGGCGGCGAGGTGCTTGCGAATCGGATCCTTTCGCTTCCGGATCCGTATCGTAAGAATGCCATAGAATGGCTGCAGCAATGCACCCAGATACCCCTGGAGGATCTGGAACGCGACATAGATCGGTTTCTGGCCAGTTTGCACCCTGCGGTGCGGGCGAAGTTTGTATTTCAAACCGGCAAATTGCTGGATAAGGCCATGCATTACTTTGGGAATGTCTGATCGGCGCCTCCCTCCGACGCCGTCCTCTAACATACACCGGCGGGACACTTCCCGCCGGTGTGCATTTCAGGCTGTGCTTTGCCCGTCCGGTTGCCGGATAGCGGGTCCAGCTACAGCCAGGAGGGCTCCTGGTACGTTCCGAAGACCTCCCGCATCACATCGATTATCTCACCCAGCGTGGCGTAGACTCGCACCGCATCCAGGATGTAGGGCATGGTGTTTTCTGTCCCCTGGCAAGCGATGCGGAGACGATCCAGCGCCTGACCGACGGCACCGGCGTCGCGTTCGGCCCGCAGCGTTTGGAGACGTTGCACCTGGCGGTCATGGCCGGCGGGGTCCATCTCGAGCAGCGGGATGCTATAGGGCTCTTCTTCCGCAAAGGCGTTGACTCCGATGATATAGCGCTCCCCGCGATCGATTTCGCGCTGGTAGCGATACGCGGCCTCCTGAATCTCGCGCTGGAAGAAGCCGGCGTTAATGGCGGGGAGCACACCCCCCAATTCTTCAATACGACGGAAGTAAGTCCGGGCTTGCTCTTCGAGGCGGTTGGTCGTGGCCTCCACAAAGTATGAGCCGCCCAGGGGGTCGATCGTGTTGGCCACGCCCGATTCGTGCGCCAGGATTTGCTGGGTCCGCAAGGCGATGGTTGCGGCGTACTCGGAGGGAAGCGCCAAAGCCTCATCGAGCGAGTTGGTGTGAAGCGATTGGGTGCCGCCTAGGACGGCTGCCAGCGCCTGCACGGCCACGCGCACGACATTGATCTCGGGTTGCTGCGCCGTCAGGCTCACACCGGCGGTCTGGGTATGGAAGCGCATCAGCCAAGAGCGGGGGTCCTTGGCGCCGAAGCGTTGGCGCATTTCCTGGGCCCAGATGCGGCGAGCAGCGCGGTATTTGCCAATCTCCTCGAAGAAGTCGTTATGGGCGTTGAAGAAGAAAGACAGCCGCGGCGCGAAGCTGTCGACTGGCAGCCCGCGTTCTATGGCCCAGCGCACATACTCCATGCCGTCCGCGAGGGTAAAGGCCAATTCCTGCGCGGCGGTGGCGCCGGCCTCGCGGATATGGTACCCCGATATCGAAATGGTATTCCACTGCGGGAGCTTCTGGGTGCCGTACTCGATGGTATCCACCACCAGGCGCATGGAGGGCTCGGGGGGAAAGATGTATTCCTTCTGCGCGATATATTCCTTTAGGATATCGTTCTGAATGGTGCCTCGCAGCTGCCCGGGCTTGACCCCCTGCTTTTCAGCGGCGACGATGTACATGGCCCAAATGACCGCAGCCGGGGAATTGATGGTCATGCTGGTTGAGACCTTGTCCAAGGGGATACCCTCGAGCAAGACCTCCATATCCTTCAGTGAGGAGACCGCGACACCGCATTTCCCAAACTCCCCCAGCGCCTCGGGCGCGTCGGTGTCGTACCCCATGAGGGTTGGCAGATCGAAAGCGATCGAAAGGCCAGTCTGCCCTTGCTCTAAAAGGTATTTGAAGCGTTGGTTGGTCTCCTCGGCCGTTCCGAACCCCGCGAACATGCGCATGGTCCACAATCGTCCGCGATACATGGTTGGATGGACCCCGCGAGTGTAGGGAAATTCGCCCGGCAGGCCGATGTCACGCATGTAATCCGTGCCGGCCAAGTCCAGCGGTGTGTAGAGCCGGTTAACCGGTTCAGAGGAGGTGGTGATGAACTCTTCACGCCGCTCGGGACGTCTGGAGAGGCTCTCCCGGAGGGTGACGTGCTCCCAGTGCTTCAAAGCCTCTTCGATGCTCTCCAGGTTGCTCTTATCGAACATGCGCGACCCTCCACGTCTGGCGTTTCGGTGCCATACGGATTATAGCATCGGCGCCTGGCGCCCGAGATGGGGGCTTGCAATGCGCTTACAAAATGCGCACGCAGGCGTTGCCCTGTGGCACAATAGGATCGCGAGCAGGATGCGCGGGGAGCGCATGGGGCTCTGCACCGGGAGGCTTAGAATGGATCGGAATCATAAGGTAGCCATCATCTTGCTCGGCTTCGCCTGGCCGGCAGCGGGTCTGGGCTTCTTGGCCCTTCAATTCGGCTATCTACCAAGCGGCTTGAATCTGATAGCTCAGGCGGTGGGGCTCTTCTTCTCCGGCGTCTTAAGCGGCTTCCTGTATCTCGGCGTCCGCCGGGTTTTCACCTCTGTGCTAAGCCTGAGCCTGGTCAATATTGGCTATCTGCTCTTCGCTCCCATTGGGCTTCTGGCATCCCTTCTGGCGCCGGGACTTTTCGAGGAGGCCGGAGCACCCGCTTCGATGGCGTTGATCACCCCGATCATGATTGTGATTTACAGCAACAGCGCCATCGCAGCCGGATTGGGCCTGACGGGTACGCTGGCAATCGTGGCCAAGGTGATCGCTGAACGCATTCAGCCCGGCCGGGCCCGGCCAGAGAATTCGCTCCCCAATCACCGCTGATCCACATCCTGGCTGCCTGTATTGTGTCAGCCCCGCCCGAGGCCAGGCGGGGCTGGCGATTCCTCCGGCAGACGACTATGCTACGAAGGTCCTGAAGGTTGGGAGGGCCTATGGAGAAGCCGGGAGGCGGATTGCGAGGAAGTGCTCGCCGTGTGCAGGAGGCGCTCCATGCGGCGGGGGTATTACTGAAGGTGGTCGAGCTTCCCGAGAGCACCCGGACGGCAGCCGAGGCGGCGCGAGCAGTCGGCTGCGAGGTCGGCCAGATCGCCAAATCGCTCGTCTTTCGAGGAAGGCAGTCAGGCCGCGCCATCCTGATTGTTGCCAGCGGTGCGCATCGGGTGGATGAAGGCAAGGTGAGCGCCCAGATAGGCGAGCCATTGCAGATTGCGCCCCCCGATTTTGTGCGCGCCGAAACAGGTTTCGCCATCGGCGGAGTGCCACCCTTAGGGCATACAAAGCCGCTGGCGACCTACATTGATAGGGCCCTCTTGCAGCACGAGGTGATCTGGGCCGCAGCCGGCACGCCGCACGCCGTCTTTCGACTCCGTCCTGAAGATCTCATCGCAATCACGGGCGGGGAAGTGATCGAAGTCGCATAGCGTATTAGGCCAGGCAGGATCGCCAGCTGTACGGAGGACAGTCCCCTAGGAAGGCGCCGATCCGGCTTGCGAAGAGCCGTTCCCGCTCTCGCGCAGGCCGCGCAAGAAACCCAAGACGCCGGCAGCTACGATCTGTCCCTGGGCCAAGGCTCGATCCGCCAAACTGCGGGCGCGTGCCAGGCGGATCTCGGATTCCTCCTGCGTAAGCTCGTAGAGTTCCACCAAGACGCCATGGGCGCTCTCGGGGTGAATGAAGGCGATGCGCTTGCCGCCTGTTCCCAGAACAGGCTCGGGGTTGATCAGCCGGATGCCCTTTTCGGAGAGCCGTCTAAGGCAATCCTCGATGTCATCCACCTCAAGGCAAATATGGTGAAAGCCGGGGCCGCGCTTCTTGAGGAAACGGGCGACGCCAGTCGCAGTCCCAGTCGGCTTAACGAGCTCGATTTCTGAATCGCCGACGGGCAGGAAAGCCACGATGGAATCCTGATCGGGGACATCCTCGACGTGGGCCACGGTGAGGCCCAAAGCATCGCGCCAGAACTGCAGGGCGGACTCGATATCCTCGACGAGAATGGCCATGTGGTCGATGCGTTTGATGGCGACCATGGCGCCCTCCTCAGCGTGCTGCCCCCATTGTATGCGGATAAGCGGCGATGAAAAAGCGCGAAGCTCGAGAGCTTCAGGCGGCCATGGGCTGCGCGGGGCGATACTCTCCCCAAACTTGGCGGAGGCGGTCGCAAATCTCGCCCAGCGTGGCCCCGGCCTCGACCGCCTCAATGAACAGCGGTATGAGATTATGGCTGCCCTGCGCTCCTTCCTGGATCGCTGCAAGGCGAGCCTCGACGGCAGACGCGTCGCGCCGGGAGCGGAGAGCTTCCAGCCGCTGCCGCTGTCCGGACTCGATGGCGGGGTCCACGTGCAGGGGCTCGAGCCGGAGGGGCTCCTCCGTGGTGTAGGCATTCACGCCCACCACAATGCGATCACCGGCTTCGATCTCTTTCTGGGTCTGATAGGCCGCGTTCTGAATCTCACGCTGCATGAAGCCACGTTCAACCGCCGCGCTGGCGCCGCCCAAGGCATCAATTTGCTCGATGTATGCCAAGGATCTGGATTCGATTTCGTCGGTGAGGGCTTCGATGGCGAAGGATCCCGCCAAGGGATCGATGGTATGGGCGACGCCGGACTCGTGCGCCAGGATCTGCTGGGTGCGAAGCGCGAGGCGAACGCTGTTCTCGGTGGGCAACCCCAGCGCTTCGTCCATGCTGTTGGTGTGCAGAGACTGGGTTCCCCCAAGCACCGCCGCGAGCGCCTGGATGGCCACGCGAACGGCGTTGTTGTGCGGCTGCTGAGCTGTCAGGGTGGAGCCGGCGGTCTGTGTATGGAAGCGCAGGGTCCAGGTCCTGGGGTTCCGGGCGTCGAAACGCTCGCGGGTTATTCGAGCCCAGAGGCGCCTGGCGGCGCGGAATTTAGCAATCTCTTCCAGAAAGTCGTTGTGTGCACTGAAGAAGAAACTGATGCGCGGGCCGATTTGGTCCACGTCTAGACCGGAGTCGATGGCGGCCTGCAGATAGGCCATGGCATTGGCAAGGGTAAAGGCCACTTCCTGGACCGCGGTTGAGCCGGCCTCCCGCATGTGGTAGCCGGATACGGAAATGGCGTTGAAGCGCGGAGCCTGCTCCTCGCAATAACGGAAGGCATCAGTGATCAGGCGCATGGCCGGTTCGGGCGGGAAGATGTAGGTCCCGCGGGCGATGTACTCCTTCAGGATATCGTTCTGGATCGTACCTCGTAACTGGTCTGGGCGGACGCCCTGGCGTCGGGCCACAGCGATATACATGGCCAACAGGATGGCCGCCGGCGCATTGATGGTCATGCTGGTGGAGACCTGATCGAGGGGTATGCCCTCGAAGAGAGTCGCCATGTCCTCCAGGCTACATATCGAGACGCCCACCCTGCCGACTTCGCCCGTCGCCAGGGGGTGATCGGCGTCGTAGCCTATCTGCGTGGGTAGGTCAAATGCGACGGAGAGCCCGGTCTGTCCCTGCTCGAGCAGGTAGCGGAATCGCGCATTGGTCTCCTCGGCGGTGCCGAAGCCGGCATATTGGCGCATGGTCCACAGCCGGGCCCGGTACATGGTGGGATAGGCGCCGCGCGTGAAGGGGAATTCACCTGGAAAACCAAGCTGTGCAAGGTAGTCGTGCTCTCTCGGGAGATAGACTCGCTCGAGGGGGATGGCCGAAGCGGTTTCGAAGCGCTCCTTCGTCTCTGGACGCCGGGCGAGCGCGGATTCGAGAACCTCCTGCTGCCACCGACGGAATTCGGCCTCGAGCTCAGGACTTCTCTTCACGCGCCGTCTCCTTGCGCTTCACCACGTCACGAAGGGTTTCTTCGATGAGGTCCTTTGCCCCGTCCGGCAGCGCGCCGAAGGCCTCAAACGTGGGGTGCTCTGCTGCCAGCGCCAGTCGGGCTTTCACATGGATGAATAGATCCAGATAGGTCATCTGGATGCGTTCTTCCCAATCGAATCCCAGAGCCTGGCTTGCCCGGCGCACTGATTCGAGTGACGGTCCTTCGATCTCCACAAAGCAGCCATAGGGTAGCTCGTCCAACATGACCTGGACATCTTCCATTGCGAAGACCTCGCGATATTTCTCGTAGCGACTTGTGACCACGAAGCCCAGCGACTTGAGCAGCGAGGCGGCGGCTGCGAGATCGTTGACTTCAACCTCGATTTCGTGACGAGCCTCGAACTGCCCATCGGCGCGCTTGTACGTCAGAGTCGCCCGGCGCGCCTGTCGCAGGCGCAGAATGGCCTGCTGCGCGGCCAGGGAGCCCTCAGGGGTGTCGAACCGCAGGTTGCGCTCCAGGAGACGGGGGCTGAGAAGCCACCCGCCTCGGGAAAGCATCTTCTTGCGGATGCCGGCCAGATGGGGTAGGTGATATTTGACTTCGTATTCCATGGGATTTTCTAGATGAGAGTCAGCAGGACTTGATTTTGATCGACACTGTCGCCGGGCTTGACGCGCAGACGGCCGATGCGGCCGGGGCGCGGCGCCTTGAGTTCATTCTGCATCTTCATCGACTCAAGTATGATGAGATTGCCGCCTTTTTCCACATCCTGGCCTTCGGCCACCGGGATGGAGACGATCAAGCCGGGCATGGGAGCCTTGAGGTGATATTCACCGCTCTGGGCCTGCACGCCGCCGGTGCTTTGTCGCAGGCGGGCCTGGCGCTCATCTTCGACGACGACGTCGAAGAGCTGCCCACGCAGCAGCACTTGAATGGGGCTCTCGCCGGAATAAATCAAGGCCTCATAGGATTGGCCGTCCAAGAGCAGAGAGTAGATCGGCTGGCCGGCCACCGATTGAAAATCGGCCGCGAAGCTCTCGCCATTCACGGCCACCTGGTTGTTGGGGCGAATCTCGATCTTGAAGGTCTGGTCTTCGATGGTGGCGATGTACTTCATTAAGCCTCCTAGATGTCAGCCGTCAGCGCTGCATGCGCTCCCAGCGCCCAACCCATTTCCAGTTGCTGGTGTCGCGGGAGGCGGGGCGGATGATCTCGGCCGCCTGCTGGCTTTCGCGGTGAGCGACGAGCGTGGCCATGATGGCGGCGATGGTCGTGAGTTGTTCGCGTTCGGCGTTGGCCTCATCCATCGCGAAGCGCTCTTCGACAAAGCGTGTATCGAACTGCCCGGCGATGAAGCGGTGAGAATCCATGATGCGCTGGTGGAAGGGGATATTGGTCTTCACCCCCAGGATGCGGTACTCCTCCAGCGCCCGCCGCATGCGTAAGATGGCCTCGCCGCGCGTTTCGCCCCAGCAAATAAGCTTCGAAATCAGCGAGTCGTAATAGGGCGTGATTTCCAGGCCGGCGAATACGCCCGTGTCCACGCGCACGCCCGGCCCGGTGGGCGGGATGATGGAGTTCAGTACGCCGGTCGATGGCATGAAGTTGCTGTAGGGATCCTCGGCGTTAATCCGGCATTCGATCGCCCATCCGTTGAGGCGGATATCCTCCTGGGAGTATCGCATCTTGCGGCCGCGAGCGATGCGGATTTGTTCCTTGACGATGTCCACCCCGGTGACCAGCTCGGTGACGGGGTGCTCCACTTGCAGGCGCGTGTTCATCTCCAGGAAGTAGTAATTTTCGTCCTTGTCCACCAGGAACTCGATCGTGCCGGCGTTGAGGTAGTCTACGGCGCGGGCGGCCTTGCAGGCCACCTGGCCCATGCGTTCGCGCAGCTCTTCATTCATGAAGGGGGAGGGGGCCTCTTCGAGAAGTTTCTGATGCCGGCGCTGGAGCGAGCATTCACGCTCGCCGAGGTGGATGACATTCCCGTGGTCATCGGCCAGGATCTGGAACTCGATATGGCGGGCATTGAGCAGGAGCTTCTCGAGATAAACGTTGCCGTTTCCGAAGGAGGCCTCGGCCTCCCGGCGAGCGGCCTGGAGCAGACCGGGCATCTCCTCCAGCGAACGCACCTCGCGCATGCCCTTGCCCCCGCCTCCTGCGGTGGCCTTGATCAAGAGCGGGAAACCGATATCGGGTGCCAGGGCCAGCAACTGCTCATCGCTCAGGTCTCCTTCGGCCTCCGTTCCGGGGACGACGGGCACGCCCGCGGCGGCGACGGTGGCCCGCGCAACTCCCTTATCGCCCATGGCGGCGATGGCCGAGGGCCGGGGACCGATAAAGACCAATCCGGCGTCGATCACGGCCTGGGCAAAGTCATCGCGTTCGGCCAGGAATCCGTATCCGGGATGGATGGCGCCGGCCCCGCTCTTCTTGGCTATTTCGATGATATTGTCCCCCCTCAAATAGGAATCACGCGCCGGTGGTGGGCCCAGCAGGTAGGCCTGGTCGGATTGCCGAACATGAAGCGCGGCCCGGTCCGCCTCTGAGTAGACAGCGACGGTCTGCAAGCCCAATTCCTTGCATGCCCGAAGGATGCGAACGGCGATTTCGCCGCGGTTGGCAATCAAGACCTTGTTGAACATCTTGCCTCTCGATTCTCACTCGATGGGCCGCTCATCCAGCCCTCCACCAAGAAACGCCAGGACCTGGCGGTTGAAGTTTTCCGGGATTTCATGCGGCGGCATATGGTAGACGCCTGGTATGAGCCAGAGCCTGCCGTTTTGCACTCCCTCAGCGATGTCGATGGCGTGCTGGGGCGTGGCATGCTCATCCAGCTCGCCTTGAATCACAAGCGTCGGGCAGCGGATTTGCGGGAGCATGGATTGCATGCTCAGGGAGGACACCTGGGCGTTCATCCATTGCCCTATCCAGGCATCCACGAGGGCGGGGGCCCGGGCGCCGTGTTCTCTTTGCAGCGCGGCGGCAAGGGGTGGCCTGCGGGCCTGCTCGGCAATCATCCGGAGCCCCTCCGCCATCTTGGGCTCAATGTAAATATGCGCGGCCACCACAACCATGCGCTCCACGCGCTCCGGATATTCGGTGGCCATCAGCAGCGCAATCGTGCCCCCATCGCTATGTCCCACCAGACTGACGCGTGCCAGGCCCAAAGCCTCCAGCAGCTCGATCGCTTCGTGCATGTCCTGCAAGAGATAGCCGGCCTCGAAACCGGGGCGAGGATCGGAACGACCGTAACCCCAGCGGTCGTAAGCGATGACCTGCCAACCCGCGGAGGCAAAGGCCGGGATCTGGCGTCGCCACGAGTGGATCGATCCCAGGCCGTGGTGCAACAGCACCATTGCCGGGGCCTCTGGGTCGCCATAGCGCTCCCAATAGAGATGATGGCCCCTGATCATTGTCCGGCCGACGGAGGCAGGGGCAGGAGCCTGGTGGCGCGCTGACTCTCTAGAGGGGGATGTTCCCATGCTTCTTGGCCGGATTGGCATCGCGCTTGTTGGCTAGCATCTCGAGCCCATTGATCAGCCGCGGACGCGTGTAGCGCGGCTCGATAATATCATCGATGTACCCGCGAGACGCGGCGATGTAGGGGTGGGCGAACTTCTTCCGATACTCTTCGACCAGCTCAGCCCGGTGCTTGTCCGGATCCTCGGCCGCAGCGATCTCCTTGCGGAAGATGATGTTCACGGCGCCCTCCGGCCCCATGACGGCCAATTCGGCCGAGGGCCAGGCGAGATTCAGGTCCCCACGGATGTGCTTGGATGACATAACATCGTAGGCTCCGCCATACGCCTTGCGGGTGATCACCGTGATCTTGGGCACCGTCGCCTCGCAGTACGCGTAGAGCAATTTGGCCCCATGGCGGATGATGCCGCCATGCTCCTGGCCCGTGCCAGGCAGAAATCCGGGGACGTCTACGAAGGTGATGATGGGTATATTGAACGAATCGCAGAAGCGCACGAAGCGAGCGGCTTTGTCGGAGGAGTTGATGTCCAGCACACCTGCGAGCACGGCTGGCTGATTAGCCACGATGCCCACGCTATGCCCTCCGAGGTGGGCGAAGCAGGTGACGATATTTGGGGCGTAATTCTCGTGGATCTCGAAGAAGGCCCCGTCGTCGACGATCATGCGGATGACCTCGCGCATGTCGTAGGGTTTGCTTGGGTCGTCGGGGATGAGGGTATCCAGGGCATCCTCGGTTCGAAGGCGATCGTCGCCTGTGGCCACAAAGGGCGGGTCCTCCATGTTGTTCTGCGGCAGGTATGAAAGCAACACGCGGATCATATACAGGCAGTCGGCCTCGCTGTCGGTCACGTAATGGCAAACGCCGGAAGTGCTTGCGTGCACATCCGCTCCGCCGAGTTCCTCGAAGGTGACCTCCTCGTGCGTGACGGCCTTGACCACATCGGGACCGGTGACGAACATATAGGATGAGTTCCGGACCATGAAGATGAAATCGGTGAGTGCCGGTGAGTACACTGCCCCGCCCGCGCATGGTCCCATGATGGCGCTGATCTGGGGAATCACTCCGGAGGCGAGGGTGTTGCGCAAGAAAATATCTGCGTAGGCGCCAAGCGAGACGACACCTTCCTGAATGCGGGCTCCGCCCGAATCATTGATGCCGATCACCGGAGCACCATTCTTCAGTGCCATGTCCATGATCTTGCAGACTTTCTCGGCGTGGGCCTCGCCTAGGCTGCCGCCGAAGACCGTGAAGTCCTGCGAGAAGACATACACCAGGCGGCCGTCGATCGTACCCCATCCCGTGACGACGGAATCGCCCAGATATTTTCGCTTGTCGAGGCCAAAATCATGCGTGCGGTGGGTGACGAACATGTCCGTTTCCCGGAAGGAACCCTTATCGAGCAGCAGTTCGAGCCGCTCCCGGGCCGTCAGGCGGCCGCGCTCATGTTGCGCCTTGATCTTATCTGGACCCCCACCGAGCTGGGCCTTCTTGCGTTGCTCGATCAAGCGCTCAATCTTGGACGAATTACTCATGCAAATCGCTCCTCAAATAGACCTTCACGGAAGGACGGCTCAGGAGCCACCATGCCAGCGCGGCGCCGGCAAGTACCCCCACCGCTGCCAACGGGAGTGAGCGCCTGCTAAGGTCGCCTTGCGCAAGGAGTGCCCGGTCTGTGAGAAACCACAAGGGAATCCCGATAGCACCCAGCCGTGCGAGTGGCAAGCTCCACGGCGCGCCCACGAAGAGGGCCACGGCCGCCACGCTCCCCGCAAGCGCCCAGATCACATTCTTGATGAGCAAGTAACCCCGGGGGACCGTAAAGGGCAGGTCGGGCAGTGCGAACCAGGCCAAGACGGCCGCGACATGCACCGCTGAAAAGATTAACACCCCTGCGCTCAGGCAGGTTACGGCCTTTGGCCTATGCCGGGATCTCAAGGACGATCTTTCCAAGTTGCTCACCTTGCTCGAGCCGCCGTTGGGCGCTGGCTGTCTCCTCCAGTGGGAAGACACGATCAATCACGGGCCGCAGCGCTCCCTCGAAGACGAGGCCCATCACGGTGGTGAAATCCCGGATCGTGCCCATGGTTGAACCCAGAATGGAAAGGTGCTTGCCGAAAATATAGCGGTTATCGAGGGAAAGCTCTGGCCCACCAGTGTTCCCGACCGTGAGGATGCGCCCACCCTTCCTCGCCGCCCGCAGGCTCATCATCATCGTGGGAGCGCCGACGTTGTCCACCACCACATCCACCCCCTGACGGCCTGTGGCGAGGAAGACCTCTTTGGACCAATTGGCCTCCTGGCTCCGGTCGATGCATACATCCGCGCCGAGGGATCTGGCCAATTCTAGCTTGGCGGGGCCAGATCCCACAACAAAGACTTTGGCGCCCGCAAGCTTGGCGACCTGGATCGAGGCCGTGTTCACGCCGCCGGAAGCGCCCACTATGAGTACGCTCTCGCCAGCTCGAAGATGGCCGCGGGTGATCAGCGAGTGCCATGCGGTGTGGAAGACAAGTCCTGCGGCTGCGGCTTCGGCAAATCCGAACCCCTCGGGCAAGGGCAGCAGGTTGCGGGCCGGGACCACGACGTATTCCGCCAGCGTCCCGCGTCGGGTCTCTCCCAGCAAATGCCAATTCCGGCAGAGGTTATCCCGGCCTGCCAGGCAGTAGCTGCATTTCCCGCAGCTCAGATTGGCGTTGATCACCACCCGCTGCCCGGCCTCGAGGTCTTCCACGCCGGCGCCCACGGCCGAGATGACGCCAGCGCCGTCGGCACCTGAGATGTGCGGGTACTCCAGCTTCAGCCCGGGCCATCCCCTGCGCACCCACAAATCCATATGGTTGAGCGCCGACGCATGCAGCCGAACTTGAGCCTCTCCGGGGCCTGGCTCAGGGGTTGGAAAGTCCTCATACCGCAAGACCTCAGGGCCGCCGTGGTCGTAGAACAGAACAGCCTTCACGGATCGCACTCCTTTCGCCGTCGAGCAGGATCAAGGTTGCCACAGGTATTGATAGAACAGCAGCCGTCCGTGTCGATTATAGCCTGCCCGCAGCTGGCCTCCAGGATAAAGGCGAGGGATCGCTTGAATCGCCCGGCTTTGCTCAGGCAGGATG
>Ga0190360_1000796_pt1 | contig 16892 bp, 16 predicted proteins | sample 48721834_MG_FD_161271 | JGI IMG/M metagenome (GOLD analysis project Ga0190360, IMG submission 161271) | Hydrothermal vent microbial mat bacterial communities from Southern Trench, Guaymas Basin, Mexico - 4872-18-3-4_MG | ecosystem: Environmental > Aquatic > Marine > Hydrothermal vents >... | reverse complement strand
GACCCGCGCCTGGCGATGGTGACCGTCACCGGTGTGGAGGTCGACCGCGAGCTGGCCTATGCCACAATCTACATCGTGGCGACTGGCGAGGAGGAGCGGGCCGAGGAGGTCCTGCAAGGTCTGCGCTCTGCCCAGGGCTTCCTGCGGCGGGAGCTGGCGCGGCGCATCTCATTGCGGCATTTCCCGCAGCTCCGCTTCCGCTGGGATGATTCGTTGGCGCGAGCGGCGCGCATCGAAGAGTTGCTCGATCAATTGCATCAAGAGACAGGGGGTGAGGAGGACGAGATCCAGTGAGGCGGCAGGTCCAGGCGGCTGGCGAGCGGATTGCGCAGGCGACGCATATTGGTGTGCTCACGCACGAGCGGCCGGATGGTGATGCGCTGGGCTCGCTGCTGGCCTTCAGCCTGGCCATGGAGCAGCTTGGCAAACGGGCTACGCCGGTGCTGATCGAGGGCATGCCGGGGCGCTTCCGCTTCTTACCCGGGAGCAAGAAGGTCGTCAAGACACCGCCGGCGGCTGCCGATTTGCTGGTGATCCTGGATTGCTCCGACCCCGAGCGCACGGGCTTCGCGCCCACTTCGTTGCCAAGACCGATCGAGATCAACATCGACCACCATCCCACTAACACCCATTTCGCCGCCGTCAACCTGGTGCGGGAGGAGGCCGCGGCCACGACCGAGCTGCTATGCGAGGTGTTGCCTCTCTGGGGTGTGGAGCTCGAGCCGCCCATCGCCACCAATTTGCTGACCGGTCTAATCACGGATACCATCGGCTTCCGCACCCATAATGTGCGTCCTGAGACGCTTGAAACGGCGGCAGATCTCATGCGCCTGGGCGCGCCGATGGCGCAGCTCTACGAGCGATCGCTCCATCGCCGCAGCTTCGTAAGCGCCCGCTACTGGGGTATGGGGCTGAGCAGGCTCGCTCGCCAGGATGGCATCATCTGGACCTCGCTAACCCTCGACGACCGCCGGGCTGTTGGCTACCCGGGCTCGGATGACGCCGACCTGATCAACATCCTCAGCACCATCGAGGAGGCTCGCGTGGCGATCATCTTCGTCGAGCAGCCGGGGGCCAAGGTCAAGGTGAGTTGGCGCTCGGAACCTGGTTTGAATGTGGCACGGCTGGCTTCTTGCTTCGGAGGTGGGGGACATGAGCAGGCCGCAGGCGCAACCCTCGAGGGTAGCCTGGAGGAGGTCACGGCCCGTGTGCTTGCCGCTACGGCGGCGGAGATCACCCCGCTGAAGGAGACCCCATGAAACGTTTCGGACTCATCCTGGTTGATAAGCCCGTCGGCCCCACCTCTCACCGGGTGGTTAGCATCGTGCGCAGGGGGACTGGAGTCCGCAAGGTGGGCCACGCCGGCACGTTGGATCCGCGTGCCTCGGGCGTGCTCGTGCTCTGCCTAGGGTCGGCCACCCGGCTCAGCGAGTTTCTCTCGACAGCGACCAAACGCTACGAGGCGCTGATCCGTTTTGGTTCAAGCACCCAGACCTACGATTCGGAGGGGGGTATCGTGCGTGTGACGGGCGCGGCCCCGCGCCTGGAGGACATCCAGGAAGTGTTGCCTGAGTTCCGGGGCGAGATCGAGCAAACCCCGCCGCCCTATAGCGCCATCAAGATCAAGGGCCGCAAGGCCTATGAGCTCGCCCGGCAGGGCGAAGAGGTGGACCTCCAGCCACGCCCGGTGACGATCTATCATCTCTCCTTGGTGAGCTACCGGCCACCGGATCTGCTGCTGGATATCGAGTGCTCGGCCGGAACCTACATCCGTTCGCTGGCGAACGACCTTGGCGAGCGGCTTGCCACTGGGGCACACCTGGCAAGCCTGCGGCGGACCAAGGCCGGCCCCTTCACGCTTGAAGACTGCGTCTCCTTGAACAAGCTCGAGATGGCGTTGGCCAGCGGAGATTGGGAGCAATATGTCCGGCCGGCGGCGGATGCGCTTCCGGAACTGCCGGTGGTCAAGGTGAGCGGCGAGAAACTGAAGCGGGTCCTTAACGGCAACCGCATCGAGGCCGAAGAGCCGGCCACAGGTATGGCGCGCGGCATCGGTCCGGATGGCGACCTGGTGGCGATCCTCGAGGCCGTGGAACAGGGGGAGCAATGGCAGCCGCGCAAGGTCTTCGGTCGCTGAAACCGGTATGAAGCATATTCGTAATCTCTGTGAAGTCCGCCTGCCCGCCTCCAGCCTGACCATCGGTTCCTTTGACGGCGTCCACCTGGGCCATCAGGCGCTGCTGAAGGCGATGGTGGAGCATGCCCGCCAGGCGGGCGTGCCCTCGGTGGTCCTGACCTTCTTCCCCCATCCGTCGGTTGTGCTGCGTGGCCGCAAGCCGGCTTTCTACATCAACACGCCCGAAGAGAAAGCCCAGCGGGTAAGCGAATTCGGGGTGGACATCATGATCACCCTGCGCTTCGATCGGGCGCTTTCCGAAGTAGGCCCCGAGGATTTTCTCACCCGCCTGCATGATCATCTGCATTTCCAGGACCTCTGGATCGGGCAGGATTTCGCCATGGGTCATAACCGGGAGGGCAACCGCCATTTCCTGGAAGCCCGCAGCGCGGCGCACGGCTACCGTTTGCACGTCATTCCCCGGGTCCTGATCGAGGGTGAGATCGTGAGTTCGACTCGCGTGCGCGAGGCGCTGCGCTCGGGGGATGTGGCCCGCGTTGAGCGCTATCTTGGGAAGCCTTTCATGTTGCCGGGGCGTGTCGTACGGGGAGTGGGGCGCGGCAGGAGCCTGGGCTTCCCTACCGCCAACTTGGCCATTTGGGATGAACGCGCCCACCCGCGTTCGGGCGTCTATGCCTGTTTAGCGGAAGTGAAGGGGGCGCAGTGGCAGGCGGTCACCAACATCGGCGTGCGCCCCACCTTCGGTGAGGGCAAACCGGCGCCGATCGTGGAAACCCATTTGCTCGACTTCGAGGGTGATCTGTACGATGAAATCGTGCGTTTGTCATTCTTCGCGCGGCTGCGGGATGAGCAGAAATTCCCGGACGCGCAGGCATTGATGGAGCGCATCACCAGGGATATCGCCCGAGCGCGTGAGATCCTGGATCATCGCCTGGAGGAGAGCCACCATGCCTGAGGGGTTCAAGCGCCGGATCTACCTTCTTCGTCCTGGGAACCTGACGCCCGAGACGATCGCGGTGACCTTCGCCAAGACATCGAGGTCACCGCTCTCATTTCGCGAGATCGCCGAGGAGCTGAGCGAGGAGGCCTCCGCCAGCTTCCATGAGAAGTGGGTTGTGGGCTATGGCCACGCCTCCGTCGCCGAGCACGCCGTGCTCCATATCGCCTTTGAGAACGTGTCACGCCTGGCGGTGGAGTGCATCGAGTCCAACCGCCTGGCCTCCTACACTGAGAAATCCACCCGTTACCAGACCTGGGATCCCAAGGGCTACCATGTGCCCGCTGAGGTGCGGGGTTCGCCTTACGAGGGCCTCTACATCGAGACCTGCGACCGGCTCTTTCAGGCCTATCACGAATCGCTGGAACCGGTGCGTGCGCGGGTGGCGCAGGATTTCCCCCGGCGCGAGGGCGAGAGCAAGGACGCCTGGGATGGGCGCATCCGCTCCCATTACGTGGACGTCTGCCGCTTCTTCCTGCCGGCAGCGGCCCTCGCTAATTTGGGGATGACCGCCAATGCCCGTGCCCTCGAACATTCCATCCGCAAAATGCTCTCCCACCCGCTCGCAGAAGTGCGTGAGATCGGGGAGCAGGTGAAACGCGTGGCCCAGGATGAGACGCCCACGCTGGTGAAGTACGCCGACCCGGTTCCCTACTTAAAGGAAACCGAAGCCGACTTGGCGAGCAGGGCCGGCAGATTGCCGGCTGAGCCGGCGGGCGAGATGCTACGCCTGATCGAGTGGTCGCCGCGGGCCGAGGCGCAGGTGCTCGCCGCAGGGCTCTTCGCCCAGGCCGGCTGCAGCTACGAGACGGCCCTGGCCACAGTTGAGGGCATGGACGATGCTGGCCGGGCGGCACTGGCGCAGGCGATGCTGGGCCGTTTGGGCCGATTCGATGTTCCGCTACGCGCCCTTGAGCACGCCTTCTACAGCTTTGAGGCCGTCATGGACCAGGGTGCCTACTTCGAACTCAAGCGCCACCGCATGATGACCCAGACTCCCCAGCGCCTGCAGGCCGGTCTGGGATATGCCGTGCCGCGTCTGTTTGCCGAGGCGGGCGTGGAGGCATCCTTCCGTAAGGCGATGGCGCAGGCCGCCGAGGCCTACGAGCGTCTGGCGGCATGGAACCCGCATGTCGCCGCCTATGTGGTGCCGAACGCCTTCAATCGTCGGGTGGTGATGACCTTGAATCTGCGGGAGGCCTATCATTTCTGCGAGCTACGCGCTGCCGCCAACGCCCATTTCTCGATCCGCCGCATCGCGCTGCGCATGGCTGAGATGATCCGCGAAGTGCACCCCCTGCTGAGCAGCTATATGCGCCTGCCGGAGGGGGTGGATTGGCACGACATCGAACGCGCGCACTTCGGGCAGGTCTGATCCCCACACGCTGAAAGCCAAATCTACGGGCTCTCAAGTGATATGCGTTTGCGTCCCGGCGCTGAGCGGCGCCGGGTTCTTGCTTCAGGCCACGCTGGCGGCGAAGGCCAGCAGGCCGAAGGCCATGCATCCTTGAGCGAGGTGATAGCTGATCATATTGGCCAGCCGGCCATAACGCAGAGGCTGGACGAAGCGGTTCCAGGCCAGCAGGGCATCTGAGAGGAAGAAGAGGGCGCCCCCGGCGGCTGCAAGCGCTGCCCCTTGTGGTGGCCACTCGGGCCGGAAAAGAGTTGCGAGCGTCGACCAGAGGGTCAGGCTCAGCACGACAGCATAGAGGATGACCGGTGCCACCAGCGAATCGCGCCCGGAGGCCCGCAGGCCGGCGACGATGCGCCGGGTCAGGAAGTAGACCAGGATGGCGATGCCTGCTGCGAGCCAACAGGTGCGGGCCTCGAGCCAGGGGCCGCGGGGGTTGAAGGCCGCCAGGTAGGCAAGGTGCGCCATGAAGAAGGCGATCAGCCCCTTCAAGAAGTGCGCATCGGGGAAGAGCAGGAAGATATCGCCCGCCAGCGAGAAGAGCAGGCCTGCGATGAATGCCACAATGAAGGGCTGCTGCAACGTGGGCGCCGCCAGCCAGAACCAGAGGGTAAGCAGGGCAAGCGTGGCCGGCTTGACCACCCGTTCCAGACGGATCAAGTGGCGCGCCACGGCGTACCAGTTGAGCAGCGCAAACAGCAGGGCGAGCCAAAAAAGCAGGATCACGCGGGGCCTCCTTCCCGGTGGTAGCGCCGCGCCTGGTGGAACCAGCGGCCGGCGCTGGCGAAAGCGATGGTGGCGAAGGCGAATCATTGGATGACGTTTCTGAGGTGCGGGCCTTCGGAGAAGTCCAGATAGGGATCGGGGATCGTATTCCCCTCTAAGGGCGCAGTTTGTGCCATGTAATAGGGAAACAGGAGGTAGGGGAATTGCTCTTGCATAGCTTCCAGGTGCAATCCCAGCCACGCAAGCTGGCTACTCATCGCTCTTGGAACTCTGGGGTTCCAGCCGGGCGCGGATGCGCTGGGCGAATTCCAGCGCCCATCGGGGGGCCAGGCCGGTATAGCCGGTGGCGTCTAGCAATTCCCGCAGACGAGCGGGCTGCAGGTAGTGCAAGAGAGTGGTGTCCTTCACCAGCAGATCAGGCAGGGGGTTGGACTCACCCGCTTCGACGGCGCGCCAGGCCTCCAGGCTGTGCTCTCGCAGGCGTTCGTGCATCAACTGCCGGTCGGCGCCCTGCATGACCAGCGCTGTCAACACCCGTTCGAGCGAGGCGAAGGGTCCAAAACGGGCGAGCTGCTCCTCGATCCCCACAGTATCGATTTCCATTCCCTGCAGGATATTCTCCAATTCGATGAGCATCTCATCGCAGGCCAGGAATGCCTCTGGCAGGATTGTGCGACGGCTGGCGGAATCATCCAGGGTTCGTTCCAGCAGGTTGCTGGCGGCGTTCTCCCAGGCGGTGTGGGTCATGGCGGCCACTTCCCGAGCCAGCGAGCAGATCTTCTCCGCTTTGACAGGGTTTCGCTTGAAAGGCATGGCGCTAGAGCCGACCTGCCGGGCTCCGAAGGGCTCCCGCGCCGCCCGGAACCCGGGCGACTGCATCAGCCGGAGGTCGAAGGCGAACTTGTGCAGCGAGGCCGCCAGGCCGGCAAGTCCGGCGAGCAGGGTGAAGTCCTGCACCCGCGGGTAGGTTTGGCTGGTGATGGCGTGGGCCTCGATGCCCAGCGCCTGCATTGCCGTGGCCTCCAGCGTCTCGGGGGAGACGTCGCTGGCGGCGAGCATCTCGGTGAAAGGGCCGGCGGTGCCGACGGCGCCGCGGATGCCTTTACCGCGCAGTGCATTGCGTAATTGCAGCAGGCGCTCGAAATGGTCCCATAGATCCTGGGCGTACGCTGCCAGGCGGTAGCCCAGTGTTGTGGGCTCGGCCGGTTGCAGGTGGGTGAACCCCATGATGGTCAGATCGTGTGTTTCTTCGATGCGCTCCGCAAGTGCGAGGAGCACCCGCCGCAGGCGGTCCAGCAGCAGGGTAAGGCTTGCCTTCTGGCGCAGAACGTCAGCGTTGTCTTGGACGTCGGCCGAGGTGAGCCCCCAGTGGAGCACGCCCCCGCCGCTGGGGCACTGCTCGGCGAAGGTGCGGAGCTCAGCCATCAGATCGTGGCCAATCTCGGCTTCGATCTGACGCGCTCGTTCTAGGTCGATCTGTTCGGCATGTGCGCGGATCTCATCGATCTGCTCGGGGGTGATCAAGCCGGCTGCGGCCTGGGCTTTCGCCACGGCCAGCCAAACCCTGCGCCAGGCGCGGCGCTTGGCTGCCTCGGACCAAAGCCGCCGCATTTCGTCTGAACCGTAACGATGGGAGAAAGGCGATTCATAACCCTTAGGCATGTTCGGCCTCCCCTGGATGGCTCGATTCTCCTTCTTCTGAGGATTCGAGAGCCCGGATGCGTTCGAGCGCCAAGGAATGATACGCCTCCTGGATCTCGTAGCCTATGAAATGGCGGCCAAGGCGGCGGGCGGCCAGGCAGGTTGTGCCCGAGCCCGCGAAGGGATCCAGGACGATATCGCCCTGAAAGGTGTAGAGTTCGATCAAGCGCCGCGGTAGCTCCTCCGGAAAGGGCGCCGGATGGCCCACCTGGCGGGCCGACACCGCCGGGAAAGACCACACGCTCTTGGTCCAGGCGAGGAAATCGTCCCGCTGGATGGTGCTTTGGCGATCGCCGGAGGGACGCGAGAAGCTCTCCTTGGAAAAGACCAAGATGTATTCATGAACATCTCGCAGCACGGGGTTGGCGGCTGACATCCACGAACCCCAGGCGGTCGAGGGGCTGGCGCTGGAGGCTTTGTCCCAGATGATCTCGCCCCGCATGAGGAACCCCAGCTCGAGCATCTCCTGGATGACGAGGGCATGCAGCGGGAGGTAAGGTTTGCGTCCCAGGTTGGCGATGTTGATGCAGGCTCGCCCGCCGCTCACCAAGACTCGATAGGTCTCTCGGAACACACCCCGCAATAGCCCCAGATACTCCTCCAGCGTCAGGTCTTCATCGTACTCCTTTCGGGCGTTGTAGGGCGGGGAAGTCACCATCAAATGCACGCTGTAGTCGGGCAACTCGTCCATCGCCTCGGAGGATTTGAGGAAGATTTGATCGAGGGCTTCGGCGGGCAGCGGGTTCTCGATGTGCGCCTTCTTCTCGGGGCGCTGGCCCTCATAGAGCCGGCTCTTGTAGAAGGAGGATGAATCATGTGAGATTCGGCCGGGCGAACCGAACGAGCTGGTTCTGGTCCGTTTGGGTTTTCCGCCCTTGGGCATGACTTCGCTCCCGTGCCCTTCAGGCTCCGCTGGGTCGGAAGCCGAAGCGCTTCAGTGTCTGCTCGTTGTTCCGCCACCCCGGCAGCACTTTCACGCGCAGCTGGAGGAATACCTTGCGGCCGGTGAGGGTCTCGATCTCGCGCCGGGCCCAGGTGCCGATGCGCTTGAGCATCTCGCCGCCTTTGCCGATGACGATGCCTTTCTGCGACTCGCGTTCGACGAAGAGCGTGGCCTCGATGTAGGCGCCGTGGCTGTTGCGCTCCTTATACTCATCGATGCGCACGGCGATACAATGGGGCACTTCGTTGCGCAGGTGTTCGAGCGCCGCGGCGCGGATCAAATCCGCCGCCAGATCGCGCTCGAAGGTGTCGGTGATGGTGTCCTCGCTATAGTAGCGGGGACCTTCGGGGAGGCGCTCAATAATAGCTGGCAGTAGCTCCTGCATGCCATCCCCGCGGGTGGCGGAGACGGCCAGTGCGGGGATATCGGGCAGCAAGGCCAGGAACGCCTGCCGGCGGGCCTCGAGCCTGTCGGCGGGAACGAGGTCGATCTTGTTATGCACTGCCAGGGCAGGGATGGAGCCGGCCAGGTCGCGAACGTGCTCGGCCACCTGTTCGTCCTCCCGGTTGGGGGACCGGCCAAGGTCGAACACGGCCAGGATCAGATCGGCGTCCCGCAGGGTCTCAAGTGCTTCAGCGTTCATGTACTCACCCAGTTTGTGAAGCGGGTGGTGCAGGCCGGGGGTATCGACAAAGATAATCTGGGCCTCTGGAAGCGTAAGGATGCCCAATTGGCGCCGGCGGGTCATCTGCGGGCGCGGTGAGACGGCGGCGATGGGCTGCCCGAGCAGACGGTTCACGAGGGTGGACTTGCCGACGTTGGGGCGCCCGGCCAGGGCCACGAAGCCAGAGCGGTGTCCCGGAGGGATCTCTTGAGAGCACATGGCCTTATTGTCATGGCGCGGCGGCAGGCTGTCAAGCCGCAAGGCATGGAGAGGGATGCTTGGCGGTCGCATTGCTGCCCAGGTTGACAAGCGGGGAGGGGGTCGTTATGATGGTGCGACATAACGCAACGAAAGGCGCATCCATGAGACCACTTCGCCATGTCTTCCTCGCAGCGACGTTCCTGATGCTTGCGGCCTGCAGAGAGATGCAGCCGGACCCGCTCCGCCTAGCGACAACTACCAGCACATATGATTCGGGCCTGCTGGATGCCATCTTGCCCAAGTTCGAAGCGCAAACAGGCATCCGGGTGGAGGTTATCGCCGTTGGCACGGGCCAGGCGCTGGCGCTCGGAGAGCGCGGCGATGCGGACTTGCTTTGGGTACACCACCCGGCGCTCGAGGAGCGATTTGTCCTGGAGGGCCACGGCACAGCCCGTGTTCCCATCATGCGAAACGATTTCATTCTTGTCGGTCCTTGTGAGGACCCGGCGGGGGCGCGCGGCTTAGCACGAGCCACAGAGGCGCTCAGGCGGATTGAACAGGTTGGGGCGCCGTTCGCCTCGCGAGGCGACGAATCGGGGACGCATGCCCGCGAGCGTGAGCTCTGGACGCAGGCCGGGGAGGAGCCGGACCCCGATGCGTCGTGGTACTTTTCACTGGGCCAGGGCATGGGCGAGACGCTTCAGTTCGCACAGGAGCGCGCCGCCTACACCCTCAGCGATCGCGGCACTTTCCTCGCGCTCCAATCCAGCTTGCCGGAGCTTTGCATCCTGGTGGGCGGTGCGACTATGGCAGAGAACCCCGATGAGGCGCTTTATAATGAATATTCGCTCATTCCTGTTGACCCGGATCGTCATCCAGGCGTAAATGCTGAGGGGGCGGATGCCTTCCTGGCCTGGGCCCGCAGCCCAGAAACGCTGCAAGCCATAGGGGAATATGGGCTGGCGGAGTTTGGCCAGCCGCTATTCCTGCCGATTCTGGAGACAGAGGGTTGAGGAAACCCAGACCAGGCGTGAGATACCCGCATAGGCGGTAGCTTCCATGCTGACGGAACTCACCGGTATCACCGGGCTCACCCTGCGGGTCAGCGGGCTGGCATTGCTCATCAGCGCCCTGATCGGCGTTCCGCTCGGCGCCACCCTGGGACTGCGGCGCTTCCTGGGCCGCCGCCTGCTCACTACCCTGATCTACACCGGCATGGGCCTGCCGCCGGTGGTGGTTGGGCTGGGGGTCTATATGCTCTTCTCCCGGTCGGGCCCGCTTGGTGGGCTGGGGTGGCTGTTCACGCCGGCGGCGATGGTGGTGGCGCAAGTTATCATCGCCTCGCCGCTGGTTATCGGGCTGACGATGGCGGCGATTGAATCGCTCGATCCAGAGTTGCGCATGCAGATTCGCTCGCTCGGCGCCACGCCGGCCCAGGAGTTGCGAGGGCTGCTACTGGAAGCTCGCCTGGGCGTCATGGCAGCGCTGGTGGCCGGCTTTGGGGGCATCATCTCCGAGGTGGGCGCGGCCATGCTGGTGGGCGGCAATATCGAGGGGAAGACCCGCGTGCTGAGCACCGCCATTGTTCTCGAGACGCGCCAGGGACACTTCGGCCTGGGCCTGGCACTTGGAGGCCTGCTGCTCGTGCTTGCCTTCGGTGTGAATGCCTTGCTGTTGCGGCTGCAGGCGCCGCTGGAGCGGGGCCGATGACGCCGACACCGCTCTTCCGCCTGGAAGGGGTCATCCACCGCTACGATCGCGCGTGGACGCTGCGGATCGACTCGCTTGAGATCCCGGCGGGCGGGGTCTTTGCCATTGTAGGGCCAAATGGATCCGGCAAGTCGACCCTGCTCAAGCTGCTCCACCTGCTTGAGCCACCCCAGCGAGGCCAGATATCCTATCGCGGCCATGCCGTCCGGCATCCGGCGCCACTGGCATTCCGGCGCGAAATCGCTATGGTCTTTCAACGGCCGGTGATGCTCTGGGGCAATGTGCGCCAGAACATCGAATATGGCCTCCGGTTGCGAGGCATGAGCGAGCCGGAGTGGGTGGAAGAGGTGCTGGGTGTGATGAATCTCCGTTCCCTGGCGGAGGCACCGGCGCGCACGCTCTCGGGTGGGGAAATGCAGCGTGTGGCGCTCGGGAGGGCGTTGGCGGTCCGCCCGCAGGTGCTGCTTCTAGATGAGCCCACCGCGAATCTGGACCCTCAGAGCGCAGCAGCGATTGAGGCTATAATACGGACGACATCCGCTTCGCCGGAGCGGACGGTTGTGCTGGTGACGCACAACATATTCCAGGCGCGCCGGCTGGCGCAGCACGTAGCCATGATCCTCGAGGGACAATTGGTCGAGGCGGCGCCGGTGGAGGCCTTCTTCGAGAATCCGGCCGACGGACGCACTCGCGCCTTCGTACAGGGAGAGCTGATCTACTAGCGGCAATGAGAGAGGTATCCGGGCTCGCGTGCCGGACGCAATCCCCATCTGGCCGATGCGGATGGGGCAAGGATGACAGGATACAAGTGCATGAGCATATTCCGTCGCAAGCGGCAAAATCGCTTCATTGAGCTCCTGATCAAGCAGGCCGAATATACGGTCGAGGGCATGCAAAAGCTCCATGAGTACGTGAAGGAGCCCAGCGAAGCCATCGCCCAGCGGGTGACCGAGATCGAGAAGGAAGCCGATGAGGTGCGCCGCATTCTGATCGATGAGTTGAATCATACATTTATCACCCCGATCGACCGCGAAGACATCTTTGCGCTCAGCCTGACCATCGACGATGTGCTCGATTACGCCGACACCACCGTGGAGGAGATGCACATGCTGGAGGTCGAGCCCAACCCCTACATGCAGCGCATGGTTTCACTCTTACGCGACGCGGCGCGGGAGATCTATATGGGCGTTCTGCAGTTGGAGGACCATCCCAGCGTGGCCAACGACCACGCCGTGCGGGCCAAGGCGCTCGAGAACCGCATGGAGACCGTCTATCGGGAGGCGATCGCCGACCTCTTCCGCATGCCGCGCGATATCGACCACGTGGTGGAGATGCTCAAGTTGCGTGAAATCTATCGGCACCTTTCGAACGCTGCCGACCGCGGCGACGCCGCCGCCAACGTTATCGGCGATATCGTGGTGAAGAAGATGTAGCTTGCGGCCGCTTGGCAGAATCAGGCGGGGCCAGCCCATGCCATCGGGGTGGCCCCGTTGGTTACTTCTGGGCTGCGAGGAGGCCTTAAGGGTTGCGCTCGGCGAGCATGTGCAGCTTGTTGTTTACCTCGCGCCATTGGATCTTGGAAACCCCCAGCTTCTGGCGAATGGCGTTCCGGTCGGCGCCGGCGCGATAGTCCATCAGAGCCGAGGTCCAACGGCACATATCGAAGGAGATGCGTTTTTCCAGCCCGGCCAGTTCACTGATATCCTCCAGGAGATATTCAAGCCGGCGCGGGGACCAAGGGAAGAGGCGGTCGCTGGGCTGGTATTGGCGCAGGTATTCGTGGAAGGCGTTCACCCAGGCTTCTGACAAGGGGATCTTGCGCTCCTTGTAGCGCTTTGCGACCTGACCATAGCGGACGAAGAGCATGGGGCCTTCAGGCGCTTCCAGGTCCACATGGTTCAGGTGCAATCGCAGGCACTCACCCTTCTTGATGCCGGTATCCAGGAGCAGCCGCAGCAGGGTGTATGGACGGGCGTCAGGGGGCTTGCGGCGCCGCAGAGCCGACGCCGCCTCCAGGGCGGCTTCGACCTCCATCGGCGTGAGTACTTCCGGGAGCGGACTTATGACCGATTGCTGGGGCACATTGGCGGCAGGATCGCTGGTGAGCACGCCGATGTCGTTGAGCCAGCGGTAGAAGGCTTTGATCGAGGTGACTCTCCGGGCGTAGGTCTTGGGGCTGCAAGGCACGCCCCGGCGCTCCACCATCCACTCCAGGAAATTCTTCAGGTCGTGGGTGCTCACTTGTTGGATGGGCGTGCCGGAGCCTACGAAGCGGGCGAGCAGCCGCATATCACCGGTGAAGGCCTTAACGGTATGGATGGATCTCCCTTGTTCCTCCAGCGCCTCGCCCCAGGCCTGAATGGCGGCGCTCAGGCTGGTATCCGGCCGCAGGCCGGGCTGGGCCTCGCGCCGGGCTTCCTCCTGCTGGGCGGTGTACGAGAATAATGGCAGATCATCGCCGGGGTTATCCATGGAACCTCCGCGCCGGTCGCCTTGCGCATAGCCAAGCGGTGCGACCTCATCGTAGCCCTGGAAGGTCAAATTGTCAATTCGGCCCAAGATGATTCTCTCAGGGAGAAATCAGGGCGCAGGTCACCCTTCGAAGGCCTCATGGAGCATGGTCTCGATGCGGTCCCAGTCCGGCAGGATGACCGAGGCCCCGCTGGTGGGGACACGCCAGATCATGCCCATGTCGGCCGTAATGGCGTGGCGCTCGATGCGCGAAGGATCGGCGGCGACGCGACCTGCGAGCGGCAGCATCCGCAGTGCATCGGCGAGTTGCATATCGGTCTCGACGGCCCCTGAAAACGCCTGCCAAAGCTCGGGTGCACGCGCCAAGCCATCCAGGCTCACAACCCGCTTGAAGAGCGCCAGCATGACTTCCTGCTGCCGGCGCAGGCGGTCGAAGTCGCCGGTGGTTTTGCGCATGCGCACGTAGCAAAGCGCCTGGAACCCGTCCATGTGGTAGGTTCCGGGAGAATAGCTCCAGGGTCGGCCGCAGTCGTCCTGCAGGTAGCCGCCCACTTCCACGTCGATTCCACCCAGGCTGTCCACGATGTGGGTGAAGCCGTTGAAGTTCACCCGCACCCAATGATGGACCTCCAGCCCGAAGTTGTAGAGGATGGTGTTGGCCACCATCTCCGGGCCGCCGTAGGCGTCGGCCACGTTGATACGGTTGACGCGGTTGCCGGGGATGTAGACGTAGAGGTCGCGGGGGAAGCTGAGCATCCGCACCTTCCCGGCCTTGGGGTCGAGAGAGAGCAGGATCAGGGTATCGGTGCGGTGTCCGTATTCATCGGGGCGCTGATCGGAGCCCATGATGATGATGTTGACGGTCCCCTCGCTGACCTGCAGGGGCGCCATCGGGGGCCGGATCTCGATTGCAGAGGGCTCGCTCGGCGGGAGAAAATTCCCCCAGGGCTGGCCCGGCTGGATCGGGGCCTGTGGGGTTGCAGGTGCGGGTTCACCTGTGGCGGGCGTGGGCGCCTGCGGGCCGAAGGGCGTGGGCGTGGCGGTGGCATTGGGATCGGGCGTGATCAGGGAACTGCCATGGGCTGCAGGCGCCATTAAGGCGCCGGTGAGCGTGGTGCATGCGCCCGCCACGATCAGCAGCGCCACCAATGCGGCTGCCAGCCCCCAGCGTGCGGCCGAGCTCGATTGCCTGCGATATCTCGGGTTCATCGTTTTATAGACGCCTTTCGCACCGGCAGGGTTCCCATCTGCACCTCTGCCTGCGCGTCAAGATTCTACCGTGGTGGGCATGCAATAACCATGCCAGCGTGAATCTGGGTCGGGCCACGCTTGATGAGAGTGGGAGCGCTTCCGGGGCTCAGGCCGTAGGGCCCGGCGATTCTGACGCAGCCAGGGGCAGTAGCAAGATGAAGGCCGTGCCTTGAGCCGGGGTACTGTCGACCCAAAGGCGGCCTCCCATGGCTTCCACCAGTGACTTTGCGATCGAGAGCTCGAGCGGCTCGGCGCCCAGTCCCGGGATGGGGTCTCCCTGCGGAGGGTAGTCGGAGGCGAAGACACGATGCAGGTCCTCGCCCGGTATGCCCGGCCCGTGGTCCCGCACGGTGAGAGAGAGGAACCCCGGCGTCACGATGCCGGTGATTTCGGCGCGGATCTCAATCGTCTCGCCTTCAGGGGAGACCCCGATGGCGTTGTTGAGCAAGTGAATCAACACCTGGTGCAGCGCATCCGCATCGCCGAGGATGCGCGGCGGGTGTTCTGGCAGATGCAGAAGAACCTTGAGCCGCTGACCTTCGATATGGGCCCGGACCTGCTCCAGCGCATCCCGGATCCAGCTCCGCAGATCGAGCGAGGTGAGTATCAGATCAAGGCCACCGCTTTCGATGGCTGCCAGATTAACCAGCTGCCCCAGCAACTTGGAAAGGCGGGCGGTCGCATCCCGGATGGTGGCCAGGTAGGTGTGGCCGCGCTCCTGGCCCCTTTCGGGAAGCGCCTCGAGCAGGAGCTCGGTGTAGCCCATGATGGTGGACATCGGCTGGCGCAACTCGCGCGCCAGCGCGGCGATGCGCTGCATCGATTGGGGACGCTCATGATTACGCAAGCGTTCGTCGTAAGTCCCCTCGACCAACGCCAGCCGTGTGCGCACCTGCGCTAACTCCTCGAGCGTGCGCTGTAATTCATATGAGAGCTGGGCAACTTGCTCGCTCTTTTCCTCTTGTAGATGCTGCTGGCCGGTGGACTGAATGCGCTCGATTTCGGATTCGAGCAATTGAATGGTTTCGTCCGCCAGGCGCTGGTTGGTAAGGAAGGCTGCCAATCCTTCACCGGCCATATCGGTAGCCTGCAGCAGTTGCTCGGTAAGGCGGGCGTTCTCGATCAGCAGGCGCTGGACCTCGCGGCGGGTGGTCTCGATGTCGTCCGGGAAGTTCACGGCGGGGGCGCGGGGGGCCAGGGCGCGCTCGCGTAGCACCGTCAGGCGGTGGGCGATCCAGCGGCCAAGCGCCTCAAGCGCTTCCTGGCTGCGGGGCGACCAGCGTCGGCGGGCGAAGGGTGAGAGCAGCACCAGGCCGCCCAGCAGCTCGCCTTGCTCCTCCAAGGGCAAGCATATGATGGGGCCGGTGGTGTCCATTTCCAACACCGAACGCAGCGTGCGAGCGTCTGGGACCGAAGTACCCGCCGGCAGCGCCAGCAGCTTGCGCTGCAGCAGGGCGGCCGAGAGCACCGGCAAGTCCTCTGTCGTCACCGTGCGTCCCTCGAGGTGTTTCTCGGTAATCAGGTCGTAGGCTGTCGCCAGCGAAAGATAGCCGGAGGGATCGGGTGGTGTGAGCAGCAGGCAGATTTCGGCCCGCATGCAACGCGCCACGGCGCACACAGCTGCCTTCCCGAGCGCCTCCAGGGATTCGGCCTCGCTGATGGCGGCCGCCTCCAATAACAATCGCGGCAGGTCATTGGGTTCTGTAGGGTGGGGGTTCCCCACGGGTGCGGATGCGCCCTGTGCTGGTTTCGGCGCGGGTGTGGCCAAAGCCCGGATACCGGCGACGCAGAGCAGAGGATAGGCCATGAGTTCGGCCCAGCGGACGAAGGGCGCCAGCGAGGCGTTGGCGGGGCCGAGTGCCAGGTGGAGCAGATAGCCGGCGATCAGTATCAGGAAGGCCGCCACGGCTGGCCTTGTGCCTGAGGTGATTTGGCGTCCCAGGGCGATGCCTGCGTAGCCCGACCAGGCCAGGCCGCTTAGGGTCCAGGCGGCGTCAGCGAAGCTGCGGTTGTAGAACGGGAAGGCGGCGGGTGCAATCCGCATGAGCAGGCTGGAAACCAGAGCGCCAAGAGCGGCCGCGGCCAGGGCGGCAGATGGGAGCCAATCCGCCCTGCGATTGCCTTGGGGAGCGAGAAGGCCCCAAGTGAGGATGACGATTGAAGAGAAAATCGCCAGGCGGTCGAGGGCCGGCAGCGCCAGAGGCGCGCGGAGCAACCCTAGGCTCTCCGCGCCGAACAGAAACAGCAGTGCCAGCCGCAGGATGAGGACGCTGGTGAGGGCGGATTCCCAGCGGCCGCCACGCAATCCGCGCACTGCGGGCGCGACCGCCCGGCTCAGCGCCAGGCTTAGGCCAAGCGTTATGATCAGAATGAAATGGTAGGCGAAGCTGCCCGACTCACGGATGAGCAGGGAAGCGACGTCGAGGAAGTTCATGTGCCGCAGCCGCGCTCTCTGACCGCCGAGAGGCGGTCTCGCAATCCAATATCAACGATGAAGCAGGGTGCCAAGGTCGCTCGCCCACACTGCCCATCACGGGCGCCAAGGCATTTCAGCCCCCCCCACTTTCGCCCTCAGCTTGGATTGTACACCAACCTCTGGTCAAGCACGGGCTTGGCTGCATTAGGAAGGCGAATCCTCGTCGAGAGTTCTATCCGGCCGGGTGGGATTCGAGGCTGACC
>Ga0190360_1000795_pt1 | contig 16900 bp, 18 predicted proteins | sample 48721834_MG_FD_161271 | JGI IMG/M metagenome (GOLD analysis project Ga0190360, IMG submission 161271) | Hydrothermal vent microbial mat bacterial communities from Southern Trench, Guaymas Basin, Mexico - 4872-18-3-4_MG | ecosystem: Environmental > Aquatic > Marine > Hydrothermal vents >... | reverse complement strand
CCCTTCTCCTGCAGGAGCCCGATGACATCCAGCGCCGGCGACTCGCGCGTGTCCTCCACGTCCGGCTTATAGGCCACACCCAGGATCAGGATCCGGCTGCCCTTGAGCGGCACGCCGACGGCGTTCAAGGCATCCTGAAGCCGCTGAACGACATAGCGAGGCATGTTCGTGTTGATCTCGCTCGCAAGTTCGATGAAGCGGGCGTTGTATTTCACGCTTTTCAGCTTCCAAGACAGGTAGAGCGGGTCGATGGGGATACAATGCCCGCCGAGCCCCGGTCCCGGCGTGAAGCGCATGAAACCAAAGGGTTTCGTCGCGGCCGCATCGATGACCTCCCATACGTCGATGCCTAGCCGTTCACACATCAAGGCCAGTTCGTTCACCAGGCCGATATTGACGGCACGGAAGGTGTTCTCAAGCAGCTTAGTCATCTCGGCCACCTCGCTCGAGGAGACCTCCACGATGGAGGACATCGCCGCACCGTACAGCGCGGCCGCCACGCGGGTGCACACCGGCGTCACGCCTCCGATGACCTTGGGCGTGTTGGCAGTGGTCCAATCCTTTCGGCCTGGATCCACGCGCTCGGGCGAGAAGGCCAGGAAGAGATCCTCACCAACCCGCAATCCGGAGGTTTCCAGCTCCGGTTGCACGAGTTCCCGGGTCGTGCCCGGGTAGGTTGTAGACTCGAGGATGATCACCATCCCTGGATGCAAGATGGGCACGAGTGCTTCCGTGACGGAGACGATATAGGAAAGATCAGGATCACCCGTCTTCCGCAGCGGAGTCGGGACGCAGACGCTGATACCCTCCGCGGCCTTCAAATCCGCATAGTCTGTGGTTGCCTGGAAGGAGCCGGCTTCGACGAGCGCGGCCAACGAAGCGGAGGGCACATCGCCCACGTAGCTTTCGCCGCGCATAAGTGCATCAACCTTCTCTGGATCGACATCCAAGCCAAGAACGCGGTATCCGGCCTCCGCCAGCACAACGGCCAGCGGCAGGCCAACATAACCAAGCCCCACGATGCCGATCGTGGCCTCGCGGCGTTCAAAACGTCCGATCAGATCTTGGGCTGCACGCGGAAGGGCGGATGCATCTGATAGGTTCATGCGCGATTGTTCTCCTGTGGGTTACGCCGGCTAGAACAGGCTAAGCTGCTCAGGTTCCGAGGGCCCTTCGAGGTCCGGTGGAGGCGGGGAAGGGCGTCCGGCAATGAATTGCGGCAACTGGCTGAAATCGCGTTCAACGACCTGACGCAACGAGGGCTGGTGCAGGGCAGCTGCCGGATGGTACATCGGCACCACGAGCCGCCCATCGATCTCCCGGGCCTGGCCATGGATCCGCGAAATACGCGCATCGGGAAAGTAGCGGGCCATCGAGAAACGTCCCAGCGTGACGATCACCTTGGGGTTGATAGCACGAATCTGACGCTCCAGATACTTGGCGCAGGCCTCGATCTCCTCTTCCTGAGGGTCCCGGTTGCCCGGCGGCCGGCACTTGACCACATTGCAGATAAATACGTCCTCACGCTTCAACCCGATGCTCGCCAGCAGCTCTTCCAAGAACTTGCCGGCAGCGCCCACGAAGGGCCTGCCCTGCTCATTCTCATGGAATCCGGGCCCTTCGCCGATGAACATCAAGTCGGCGTCCGGGGGGCCTTCCCCGGGGACGGCATTCTTGCGGGAGAGGTGCAATTTGCAATCCGTGCAGCCTGCCACCTCTTCGGCAACGGCGGCGAGCTCCTCAGCAGCGTCCATTCCCATCCTCCTGGGCGGCCCCTCCCCAGGCAGCCAAATTGAGCTCCATCAACAGCGCATCCTCGTCGTTGTCCCGGTAATACCGAGGCTTGATCGCTCGCACTTCGAAGCCATGCTTCCGATAGAGTGCCCGCGCTTCGTGGTTGCTCGCCCTCACTTCTAAGGTCACCGTTTCCGCCCCCAATTTTCGGGCCTCCCGCAGCATGTGTTTCAGCAGGTGTCCGCCAATCCCCTTCCTCCGCTGGCGGGGGTCCACGGCCAGAGTACTGATGTGTGCTTCTTCCACCAAGAACCAGAAGCCGCCGTATCCTATCACACGCGGCCTCTCGTCTGCGGTCTCGGCGACGAAGAGATGGGCGGCTGTGTTCTCTGTCAGTTCGAGGCGGTAGGTTCTCTCCGACCAGGGCAGCGGGAAGGAGGCTCGATCCAGGGTGATGACCGCCCGAATGTCCTCCAAATGCATACGCCGGATGACGATTTCAGCGGCACCCGCTTTCACGTATCGCGCCCACCCTCGGTGTGGATGTATATGGGTGCCAGCTTGGCGGGATCGGCCGTCTTTCCCGCCCGCCAAAGCTCCCACGCCATGGAAGCCAGCCATCCTGGGCGGCGGACACACTCGACCGGTGGAGCCACGCGGATATTGCCAGCACTCTCCAGCAATCGGCGCGCTTCACCGTCGATCTCCCCGCAAATCAAGCTGCCGGGTTTCACGCCCGCGGCCAGCATCTCCCATGTCAGCACTTGTAAGTCCGCCTCGGGGCGCCAGCCCTTGCGGCTCCATTTGTACCACATTCCTACGATCCGCCCTCTTCCCGCCTGGATGGCCACGAACAGCCGGCCATCCTGCCGGGGTTGGGCCCTTGCCAGGATATCGAGCGTAGGGATCCCAACCAGCGCACGGCCACCGCTAAGGCACAAACCTTTGGCCAGGGCCATCCCGATTCGCAGGCCCGTGAAGGAACCTGGCCCGGTGGCTATCCCAACGGCCTGAACCTCATCCAGTGAGACGCCGGCCCGCCTCAGTAGCAGGGCGATCTCAGGTGCCAGCTCCTGGGTGTGGTGCCCTTTGCCGTTCCAGGTGCACTCCGCGAGAACCTGGCGGCCATCGAAAAGGGCCAGTCCGAGCATTCGCGTGGAAGTATCCAAAGCCAATAGCATCATCAGCCACCAAACGCCGAGCGCTTGAAGCGCTCGAGCACACGTTCATAATGGTTGCCGAGCGCCTCGAAGCGCAATCCCCGGCGTAGATCGTCCACCCACCGCAGGTGGATCCAAAGCCTTTCCGCAGGAAGCACATCGGCGATGCGGTCCGCCCATTCCACGACCACAGGGCCATGATCGGCAAGCAAATCCTCCAGCCCTAGATGCACGGCCTCCTGGCTGGACCCAAGTCGAAATGCATCCACATGGTATAGCACCTGCGAGTCCGCCCTCCGATACTGATTGATCAACACAAACGTGGGACTGCTCACCGGATCCAAAGAGCCCCACCCCCGGGCGATGCCTTGAGTGAGCGTGGTCTTGCCGGATCCCAGATCCCCCTCCAGGCACACCAAATCCCCCGGCTTGAGGAGTTCGCCGAGGCGCACCCCGAAGCGTTGCGTCTGCTCGGGGCTGTGACTGAGGAAATCCAGGCTCTGCCCTTCCAGGATCGGCATGATTGAGCGCGATTATACGCGTGGGTGGAAGCCCTCACAAGCAGCATGGGAAGGCTTCCCTTCGCAGTCGCTCCGTGCTACCATGGCTCCATGCGGGTACTCATCATCTCTGACATCCATGCCAACTTAACCGCGCTGGAAGCGGTCCTCTCTTCCGCCCCCGAACATGATGCAGCCTGGTGTCTCGGAGACCTTGTGGGCTACGGCCCAGACCCAAACGAGTGCATCCAGCGCATCAGCCGGCTTCCAGACCATTTATGCCTGATCGGGAATCACGACCAGGCCGCCCTTGGCCTGATCCCCCTCTCCCGCTTCAATCAGGATGCTGGGGCGGTGGTCGCCTGGACCCAATCCGTCCTCACCGAAGAGAGCCGGGCCTACCTGAGTACGCTGCCAGGCAAGATCAGCATCGAGAAGTTCACCCTTGCGCATGGCAGCCCCAACCAGCCCATCTGGGAGTACATCCTGGATCCGGTCACCGCGGACCGGAACTTCGAGGCGCTGGAGACAGACTATGCACTGGTGGGCCACTCCCATCTCCCGCTCATCTTCCACCAACCCTTCGAAGATTCCTTCGCCATGATGCGGCCCATCCTTTGGGAAGAGCCTATGCGCCTTTCCCCTCGCATGATCCTCAACCCGGGATCGGTGGGACAGCCCCGCGATGGCGATCCACGCGCCTGCTTCGCGATCCTCGATACCGAGAAAGAGACCTGGGAGATGCACCGCGTATCCTACGATGTCGCAGAAGTGCAGATTCGCATCTTGCGCGCCGGGCTCCCAGAGCGCCAGGCACTGCGCTTGATGGCGGGTTGGTAGGGGAACTCCTTCATCCGAAAAATCGTTTAACTGATGCCCGCAAAGCACAACTGCTTCAAGTATAGGAAAGGGATCCGAGATGAAGAAGAGATTCATAGCCTTCGGTCTGACGGTACTGTTGATCAGCGCCTGCGGAGCATCGGCGCTGCGCGCCCAGGATTCCGTCTTCGCGCCGGCGGCGGAGATGCCTCTGCCAGGCATGCCCGAATCGGAGGCCATGTTCGATGCCGCCGGCCGCCCGGCCACAGACCTGAGCGTGAAAATGGCCGGCGAGCCCCAATCCATCGAACGGCTGGTAATTCGCAACGCCAACCTCACCCTCGTGGTCGAGGATCCCGCCGGCTCGGCGGCCACAATCGCTCGTTTGGCCGACGAGATGGGCGGGTTCGTCGTCAACTCGAATGTCTACCAATCCACATTCGAAGGCGGCGTGCGCGCCACACAAGCCAGCATAACCATTCGCGTACCCGCCGAGCGGCTCAACGAAGCCTTGGAGCGCATCAAGGCCGACGCTGTGGAAGTGCGCTCGGAAAACATCAGCGGCCAGGATGTGACCCAGGAGTACACCGATCTGCAGGCTCGCTTGCGCAACCTGGAGGCTGCGGAGGAGGAGCTGCGTGAGATCATGGGCTCCCTGACGAAAGCTGAAGATGTGTTGCGCGTCTACGAGCAGCTCCGCCAGGTCCGTGAGCAAATTGAGATCACCAAGGGGCGCATCCAGTACTATGAGCAATCGGCCAGATTGTCGGCCATCACGGTGGACCTGCTGCCCGATGAGATCGCCCGTCCGCTGCAGATTGGCCGCTGGAAGCCGGAGGGAACTGCCAAGGAGGCCCTCGAGGCTCTGATCCGGGCGTTGCAGGTGCTGGCTCAGGTGGGGATCTGGTTCGTCATCTTCGTGCTGCCCATCCTGGCGCTGCTTTCGATCCCCTTCTGGGTCCTGCGAGCCATCTTCTTGCGACGCCGCCGTCGGAAGCAGGCCACAGAGCCGAACAAGGCACCGCCGGCTTAGGACCCTCCGAGTGTGAAGGCGGGCTGCCGCTCTGGCAGCCCGCTTCTACCTTCCAATAAGATCGCCCACTATTCCGCTCTGGCCGGGTTCCAGGGAACCGGAGCCTCTCCCCGACGTTACGCCTCCCGAATCGCCCCCCGCACCTGTCGCACAAGTTCACCGAAAGGCTCTGTGTGCGCCAGCTCCAAGGCGCGCGGCCTGGGCAAAGAGATCTCGAGCTCCAGTAGCAGCCGGGCCGGTCGCGGGCTGAGAACCAGGACGCGATCCGCAAGCAGCACCGCCTCCGGGATCGAATGCGTAACCATGACAACCGTGCTGCGCAGCGCAGCCCAGATGCGCAGCAATTCGGTTCCCATGCGCTCGCGGGTCAGCGCGTCGAGCGCCCCGAAGGGCTCGTCCAAGAGCAAGAGCTCGGGCTCATTTGCCAAGGCGCGCGCCAGCGCCACCCGCTGAGCCATCCCGCCTGACAAATCGCGCGGATAGGCCTCCTCAAAGCCCTTCAGTCCCACCAGATCAATCAGGCTTTGAGCCCGTTCACGCATAATGTCCTGAGGTGCCCCCATGATTTCCAGCGGTAGATAGATGTTCTCTAACGCATTGCGCCACGGCATCAGGTTGGCCTGCTGGAAGACGAAACCAATCCGACGCCGGGGCTGTGCAAGCCGCTGCCCCTCGAAAAGGACCTCACCCTGCGTGGGCATCAGCAGGCCACCCAGGATTCGAAGCAGAGTCGTCTTCCCGCATCCAGAGGGACCCACGACGCAGACGAATTCCTGGCGGCGGATTCCGAAATGCACATCCTCGAGGACGGCCAGGCCCCCATTCCCATTCGGGAAGATCATGCCGAGGCGCTCTGCCTGTAGCAAGTTGGGAGTCATCTCGCTCCGCCTATCCCCATCTTCCTAGGGAAGGAATTCATTCGTGAAAGCATCCTCGATGTCTATGGGCGATTCCATCAGCCCCATCGACAGCAATACCTCCTGCATGTTCGTCCACGCCTGCAATGGGGAGTAACCGAGCGGTTCGCTTTGCCAGAACGGCAGGCTGGCCTCCAGAACGCCTCGTTGCACCTGCTGGTCGGCTTCCGCCAGCCCTTCGACGAAGTCTTTGGAGACCTCAAATGCCCTCGCCGGATCTTCGAGCGTGGCCTCCACGCCCCCGAGAAGCGCCGCAACCATGCGCCGGACGAGGTCCGGATTCTCCTGAAGGGTCTTCTCGTTCGTGATCAGCCCATTGGAAGCCAGTTGAACATAATCAGCCACAGGAAGCACCGTCACCGGCACGCCTTGCGCTTCGAGCTGCACAGGTTCATTGTTGGCGTACACCACGATTGCATCGACCAGCCCCTGCATCAGGGACTCGACCTGCGTGTACCCGATCGACTCGAGCACTACCTCGTCCTCGCGAACGCCGGCCGAGTCGAGCAGGGCCCGCAGCCCGATGTAGGAGGCTCCGTAGAGCCCTGGCAGGCCCACATGCTTGCCTCGAAGATCCTGCGGGCTCTGAATCCCGATATTCTCCGGAGCCGCGACCGCCACAGGGTAATCCTGCCACCAAGCCATCACATAGACTACGGGCAAGCCCTGCGCACGCGCCAGCAACACCTGTTCCCCCGAAACGATCGCGAACGGCAGTTCGCCCACCCCTACCAATTGGACTGCTTCTGTCTCAGGAAGATGATGGAATTCCAATTCCAGACCCTGGGCTTCGTCGAAACCCTCCGCAACCGCCATGTACATCGGCGCGAACTGGATATCTGGCCGGTATCCCATCACCAGCCGCACTTGATCCGCTTCCTGAGGAGAAGTCCTTCCTCCTGGCGCGGCGCAGGCGGTTGCCAGCAACGGCATCAATAGGGCCAAAACTGCAATGCGGCTCTTGAGCATCATGATCCTCCCATCATCCTACAATCCCGAGGACGGCTCACGCCAGGCCAGGAGCCATCGCTCCAGCACGGCGACCAAGCTATACATGACCATGGCCATCACGATCAGCGTGATGACCGCCACGTAGACGAGCGTCGTGTCATAGACACCACGTCCGATATTAATGAGCAGGCCCAGTCCCTCATCCGCACCAACCACCTCGCCCACCACGGCGCCGATCACGGAAAGCGTGGCGCCGATCTTCAGCCCCCCAAGCAAGACCGGCATCGCCGCCGGCACTTCCAGCTTGGTGAATACCTGCCATGGAGTGGCTCGCAGGGATCGCATCAGATCGCGCAAATCCTCAGGGACGGCGCGCACGCCGACAATCGTGTTGATGAGAACAGGGAAGAAAACGATCAAGGCGCTGATGAGAATCTTCGAGGTCCGGCCCGGCCCAAACCATATCACCAGCAAGGGTGCAATGGCGACAACCGGGATCGACTGCGATGCCACAATGTAGGGGGCCAGCAGCCGCTCAATAGTGCGCGACTTCGCCAGGGCATAGCCAAGGCCAGTTGCAGTCAAGAAGCCCAAGGACAGGCCGCCCAAGACCTCTGCAAGCGTGGCCCAGGTGTGACGCATCAGCGATCCATCCGCCAGCGCTGCCAGCAGCCGCCGCCAAACTGCCGCGGGCGGCGGCAGGATGAAAGCTGGCAGGCCGCTCCAGCGGCTGGCTGTCTCCCAAAGGGCCAGCGCCAGGAGGATGGATATCGGTACGGTCCAGAGCGGCGTGCGCCTGACCGCTTGCCGTCCGAGCTGCGCCAGGGCTCTTGGCCTCCACCTCATCACGACGTCCAACATGCCATAATAATCCCTGCCCGCGAAGGTCCTCGGGGCAGGGAGCGGGAAGCCAGACATTTGGAAGGATGAGCGCCCCGAAGATAGCTACTCTTCGGGGCGCAAACATATCTATCCAGGCCTTGGCTGGATTCGCTTGCCTTCTCTCATCCGGACTGTACCGTCGGCCCCGGAATTCCACCGGATCCTGCGCCATGGGCGCTCGCGGGCTCTAACCGCCGGTCGGGAATTGGGCGCTTGCCCTCACCCTGCCCCGAAGGCTACTCAATCAATTGTCCGAAATCTTTATACCACATCATAGGGCGATGAGTATCCTGCCTGCGATTGCCATTCATCATGCTCGCCAGGCCGTCACCCAAGGCTTCGGCTTGAGATGGGTGAAGAGGGGAAACACTTTCTAGACGTTGAGCTCCCGCATGTCGCCGGTGGTTATGAAGATGATCCGCTCAACGAGGTTTGTCGCCCGGTCCCCAATGCGCTCCAGATTATGGGCGACCCATAGCAAATAGGTGGCACGCTCCACCGTTCCCGGTTTCTGGGCCATGATCTCGACCAGTTCGTCGAAGACTGCTCGGTAGAGTTGGTCCATCTCCTCATCCCTGGGTGCGATGGCCCTGGCCGCCTTTGCATCTCTGGCCGCGAACGCCTCCAGGCTGCTGCGTAGCATCTCGCGGGCAAGCCGGGCCATGCGCGGGATATCAATCAGAGGCTTCAGCAGGGGTTGGTCCCCCATCAGGATCACTGTCTTAGCGATCCCGCTCGCGTGATCGCCCATGCGCTCCATGTCAACAACCATGTTCATGGCCGAGACGACCGCACGCAAATCTCCCGCTGTGGGCTGTTGGGTGGCGATCAGAGCCAGGCAGGCCTCCTCGATTTGATACCGGAGCGCATTGATCTCCTCGTCCTTGTCGATCACCTGCTGGGCCAGAGCCGTATCCCGCTGCTCGAGGCTCGTTAGCGAATCCCGGATCGCCTGATCCACCATGGCGCCCAGCCTGAGCACATCCCGCTCGATTTCATCATAAGTCTGGTCATATTTGGCCCGTAAACCACCGCTCATCGCCGCCTCCTCACCCCTGCTCTAGCCCACGCGCCCGGTCACATAGGCCTCCGTGCGCTCTTCCTTTGGCCTGGTGAAAATACGGTCGGTTTCATCGAATTCCACAAGCTCCCCCAGCCAGAAAAGACCCGTGCGATCCGAGACGCGTGCAGCCTGCTGCATATTATGGGTTACGACTACGATCGTATAGTGCGACTTGAGGGCGGTCATCAGGTCCTCGATTTCGAGGGTAGCGATGGGGTCGAGCGCAGAGGTGGGCTCGTCCATCAGGACCACTTCGGGTTCCACCGCCAGCACCCGCGCGATGCAAAGCCGCTGCTGCTCGCCGAGAGAGAGCTCGAGCGCGTTCTCATCCAGACTGTCTTTCACGACATCCCACAAAGCCGCCTGGCGCAACGAGCGCTCAACCATCTCAGCCTCTTCGGACCGGCTCTGCGTCAGGCCGAGTATGCGCGGGCCGAAGGCCACATTATCGTAGACCGATTGCGGAAAGGGATTGGGCTTCTGGAAGACCATGCCGACGCGCTGTCGCAGATCGACCGGATCGATTTCCGGGGAGTAGATATCCACGCCATCGATGAGCACACGGCCCTGCATGCGTGCTCCCGGAATGGTCTCGTTCATGCGGTTCAGGCAGCGCAGGAATGTAGACTTGCCGCAGCCCGAAGGCCCAATCAAGGCCGTAATCTCGCGCTCGAGGATCACCATATTGATATTGCTGAGCGCACGTTTCTCGCCATAGTAGAAATCGAGGTCATGAACCTCGATCTTGGGCAGAATGGCATTCGAGACCATGGCCCCGATTCTACACTAGAATGCTAGGCGCCTGGCCTTCTCCGGGCAAGCCGTCTATGAGAGCACACCGTTTCGGCGTATAATCAAACGCCATGATCCCACGCCATCTCCGTCTGTGTGCCAGCGGCTTCTTGCTCTTCGTCCTAGCGTTGGCTCTCCAGGCCTGCGGCGGCACGGATACAGAAGCCGCCCCCAACCTCCCGCCCTCTGAAACCATCACCAATAAAGGTTCCGACACAATGGTCAATCTGGCCCTGGCCTGGGCTGAGGCTTATCAGTCGGTTCGCCCCGAAGTGCGCATCTCGGTGACCGGTGGAGGGTCGGGAACCGGTATCGCCGCGCTGATCAATGGCACGGTCGACATTGCCAATGCCTCCCGGGCCATTAAGGCCGAGGAGCGAGAACAAGCGGGAGCTCAGGGCATCCAGCCCGTGGAGTTCGTGGTCGCCCGGGATGCCATCGCTATCATCGTCAATCATGGCAATCCGGTGGACCGCCTGACGCTCCAGCAAATCTCCGACATCTACAGCGGCAAGATCCGCAATTGGCGCGAAGTAGGGGGCGAGGACCGGCCCATCGTGCGGCTCTCGCGCGAGACCAATTCCGGCACCCATGTGTACTTCCTCGAGAACGTGCTGCGCCTGGGCCGCAAGGAGGACAAGACCCTCTTCTCAATGGATACTCTTCTGCTGCCCTCCTCGGAAGGCATCACAGCCGAGATCCGCCAGAATCCCAATGCTATTGGATACGATGGTTTGGGCTACGTCACCGAGGAGGTGAAGGTCGTTGCGGTGGCCGCAGAAGATGGGGGCGATTATGTCCTTCCCTCCGCCGCCACGGTGAATTCGAGGCAATACCCAATCGCCCGTGATCTCTACATGTATACGGCCGGCGAGCCTCGGGGTGCGGTCGAGCAATATATGCAGTGGATCTTCTCCCCGGAGGCGCAGGAAATTGTGCAGGAGTTAGGATTCGTACCGGTACAGGAGTGATACCCTATGCGGGCTCGGAATTGGAGCGAAGTTGTCATTACTGTCCTTGTGAAGACCGCGGGCTATTCCGCCATCGTCTTTGTATTGCTCATTTTCATCTTCCTGTTGCGAGAGAGTGCACCCGCGCTGGTCGAAATTCCCCTGAAGAACCTCCTGCAGATTCGCTGGTACCCGATCGAGGGTTATTTTGGCATTGTGCCCCTGCTCGGGGGGAGCCTGGTCGTCACCATCGGCGCGGCTCTATTTGCCGTGCCACTCGGTCTGGGAAGCGCCATCTACATCGCCGAGATCGCGCCGCGCTGGGCGCGTGAATTGCTCAAGCCGCTCGTGGAGGTCCTTGGCGGACTGCCTTCTGTGATGCTGGGCTTTATAGGCATACTGGTCTTGGCCCCCTTCGTGCGCGTGGCCCTGGATCTACCCACGGGCCTCACCGCCTTCACTGGAGCGATGCTCCTGGGCGGCATGGCCATTCCCACGATTGTGAGCGTAGCCGAGGATGCGCTGGACGCCGTGCCCCGCACCTACCGGGAGGCAGCCCTCGCCATGGGTGCCACGCGCTGGCAGACCATCTGGCGCGTGACCCTTCCCGCCGCCCGCTCGGGCGTGTTGACGGCCGTGATGCTTGGCATCGGTCGGGCCATCGGCGAGACCATGACCGTGATGATGGTCACGGGCAATGCACCCGTAGTCCCCACCGGCCCGCGGGCGCTGTTCATGCCCATCCGCACCATGACGGCCACCATCGCGGCCGAAATGGGCGAGGTCGCCAACGGCAGCGTCCATTACCATGTGCTCTTTTTCATCGGGATCGTGCTCTTCCTGATCTCGCTGGGTGTGAACATGGCCGCGGCGAGTGTGGTATTCAGGGGCCGCAAGCGCGCCGAGCGAATTCTTTCTTGAGGGCGGGCAGCATGGGTTGGCGGTTATCGGGTAGGAGCCTGAGGGAGACATGAGCATCGCGCGAGGGAGGAGCGCGAGGGTGCGGCAACGCATTCAGCGGCTGGGCTTCTTCGGGATGACCCTGGCCGTGCTCCTCACCATCACCCCAATTGTGATCATCGTGGGATACATCTACGCCCAGGGTATGCCCGCGATCTCTTGGACGTTCCTGAAGGATTTCCCCCGCGAGGGCATGCGCGCGGGGGGAATCCTGCCCGCAATCGTCGGCACGTTCTGGCTGACGCTCGGCACGGGCGCAATCGCCGTCCCGCTCGGTGTGGGCGCCGCAATCTATCTGTCTGAATACGCCCCCGACAACCGCTGGACTCGGGCGATCCGCATCGCCATCATCAACCTGGCAGGCATTCCCTCCGTGGTCTATGGCCTCTTTGGGCTGGGCATATTCGTGCTCTTCCTCCAATTTGGAACCAGCATCCTTGCCGGCTCACTCACCCTGGCAATTATGACCCTTCCGGTGATCATCAGCACCACGGAAGAGGCCTTGCGCGCTGTACCCAACAGCTTTCGCGTCGTGAGCATCTCGCTGGGCGGAACCCAGTGGCAAACCATTCGCAGGATCGTCCTGCCGCAGGCGCTGCCCGGGATCCTCACCGGCGTGATCCTCGGACTGGAGCGCGCCGCGGGCGAAACGGCACCGATCCTCTTCACCGCCGCCGCCTTCTTCCTTCCCCGGCTGCCCACATCCGCCTTCGACGCCACCATGGCGCTGCCCTACCATCTCTTTGTGATCTCAACCCAGGTCCCGGGCATGCCCATCCAGATTCAGTATGGCACCGCCGTAGTGCTGCTCACCTTCGTCCTGAGCATGAACATCGTGGCCACGGTGATCCGTTCGCGGGCCCGGGCCCGGAGGCAGTGGTGATGAGCCCTCGACTGGATCGCGTCAACCCTCAGAGCGCATACCAGCCACAGATGACCGCAGATTCCGCTCCCGCCAAGATCGTTGTCGAGAACCTGAGCGTGGCCTACTCGGACGGCACCGAATCACTGCAAGACGTGAGCCTGACTATTCCGGCTAATCGGATCACGGTACTCTTCGGGCCCGCGGGCGGCGGAAAATCCACACTCCTGCGCACCATCAATCGTCTGAATGACCTGGCTGATGTGGTCGAGATCACCGGGCACGTTTGGATCGATGGCATCGACGTCCTGGACCCCGCGGTCGATGTCATCGCACTCCGCCGCCGAGTCGGCATGGTCTTCGCGCGTCCTGTCGTGTTGCCGATGAGCATCCGCCAGAATCTAACCTACGGCCTTGAACTCAGCGGGGAGCGAAACCCCGAGCGGTTGGCGGCGGCGGTGGAGCGCAGCCTTCGGGCTGCGGCCCTCTGGGATGAGGTCCACGATCGGTTGGATGAGCCAGCCATCGCGCTTTCGGGCGGCCAGCAGCAGCGGCTCTGTCTGGCGCGTGCCCTGGCGCTGGAGCCGGAGATCATTCTTCTCGATGAGCCCACCTCCGGCCTGGACCCCATCTCGACGGGTGTGGTGGAAGCTTCTCTTCAGGAGCTGAAGAAATCCTACACCATCGTCCTCGTCCCGCATTCGATCCAACAAGCCGCACGGGTGGCCGACCTGGCTGCCTTCTTTCTCGGCGGCAGGTTGGTGGAATATGCACCCGGCAAGGAGATCTTCACGAACCCCAAGGACCCCCGGACGGAGGACTACGTCGAGGGTCGCTTCGGTTAGCCCACTCATCGGCCTGACTTCACCATGCATTGGCTTCTCCATGCCAGCCCGGCCAATCCTACGGCCAACCGGATCCGCCCCACTCGGCGGCGGTCGCATGGATTGCCTGCACCCGCGCTAAACGCAATATGGAGCGCGCTCGCCCTGCTGGGTTTGGCCGCGGCCCTAATCGCCGGGGCCAACGCATCCTCCGGTGTGGGGGAGGAAAGTGAGAGCCGGGGCGATGCCGTCCCTATCGCCGGGTCTGAGCGCGTGGAGCCGGCCTCCGCTTGGGCAGCGTCGAAGATTGGCCCTATCGATGCCTCCCCCATCGCATCCGTACCGGCCGCGCAGCCGACCCCCATTCATTGTGCTCAACGCTCGGGGCTTGTCTTCGAAATCGAAATCGCGGATGACCGCCTTTTCCGGCCCCTTCCGGTGCGTATCTACTTGCCTCCCTGTTATGACAAGCGCTCCGATGAGCGCTACCCCAGCCTCTACTTGCTCCATGGATGGCTTCGCACAGACCGGCAGTGGCTCGACCTGGGCCTGCAGGGCATGGCGGATGCCCTCATCTTGGAGAAGGCCATGCCAGCGGCGATCATCATCCTGCCGTGGCATCGCACCGGCATCCATCTGGAGCAGGCCATCCCAGAGGTCCTGGTGCCCTATGTGGATGCGAATTACCGCACGCGTCCCGAACCGGAATGGCGGGCGATTGGTGGCATCTCGCGCGGCGGAGGCCAAGCGCTCGAGATCGGATTGCGAAACCCTGGGCTATTTGGGGTCATCGGGCTCCACAGTCCCGCCGTGGCCTACCAGGATTCCATTGTTCTCGACTGGTATCGCGGCATCCCCCTGGACGCTCGGCCGGCCCTCTGGGTCGATATTGGCGACCGCGACAGCCTCTATCCCGCCGCGCGCTCACTGCTGGATAGCCTCCAAGCGGAGGGAATCCGTGCAACCCAGATGGTCGACCACGGAACCCATGACGAGGCTTACTGGCGCCAGCACTTGGGGCAGTATTTGCGCTGGTATGGCGGCATATGGCTGGCTGCTGGCTTGCGAGAGAGAGCCTGGCAGCAGCCCTGAGCCTTCGTCTGGTCAAGCCCCCCCGCAGAAATGGCCTCGGATCGAAACTGCCAGCCCCTATTTAACCCAAAACCGCGCTCTGGCTCATGCCCTTGCGCGGATTTGAGTGAGGAGAATGCACCTCCTATTATGCTCAGGTGCATGAAAAGAACATGAATCCCACTTAAGAAATTGATGAGAGAATGAAGCTCTGATCAACGCCTTCGACCAGCGGCCAGCATATTCTCGATTTCCTCCCATGGGATCGGCCCTTCACGAAGCAGCTTTGGCGGTTCTTGGGTCAGATCCACTACCGTGGAGGCTACGCCGCCAGGGGTTCTCCCGCCATCCAGGATCAAATCGAGAGCCTCGCCCAGGGCTTCCTGAACTTCGATCGCCGTGCGAGCTTCGGGCATGCCCGAGAGGTTCGCCGAGGTGACCGCCAGCGGCCCATAGGCACCGAGCAACCCCAACGCAACCGGGTGGTCTGGCACCCGCACGCCCACGGTCCCGCTCGGGCTGATGGTCTCCGGGAGACCGGGGTGCATCATCAGAACCAGCGTGAGCGCACCGGGCCAATAGCGCTCGCCGAGCAAATGGGCCGAGTCAGGGATGTCGGCGGTGACATGCGGAAGCTTCTCGACGCCAGCGATCAGCAAGGGGATCGCCTTTTCACGCGGGCGCCGTTTTGCGCGGAAGATCCGTTCGATGGCCAGGGTATTTTGGGCGTTGGCTCCCACCCCGTACACGGTATCCGTGGGGAACGCCACCAGCCCCCCACCATCGAGAGTCTGTCTCGCCTCCTCGATCCAGCCTGCCTCAGCTACACTCAGGATCTTCGCCATGTGCGATTCCGTTTCAATCCAGGTTGCGGATGAGGAGCATGCGCGGGTGACCAGCTAAATCCGGCCGGATCTCGACCTGCGAGCCAGGAAGGCATCGGCTCACTTCTTGGATAAGCGACCCCTCCAGGCCGGGATCGATCTCGAAGAGCACCAGTCCACCCGGCGTCAGCCTCGCCGCGAGCTGGGGAATTAATCGCAATATCAGCTCCACCCCTTGCCGGCCGCCGTCCAATGCCAGGCGGGGCTCGCGCCTGGCGACCTCGAGGATCGCTAGGCGGTCTGAGGGGATGTAAGGAAGATTGGCGCAGATCAGATCGAAACGAGCAGCGATGGGCGCCAGGAGATCCCCGACGACCAGATGCAAGCGCCCTTCCACACCATGACGACGCGCATTTTCATATGCAAGCTTAGCTGCTACCGGGGAGATCTCGGTGGCCACGACTATCAGGTCTGGAACTTCGGCGGCAAGCGACACCCCGATGCAGCCCGACCCCGCACCGATATCCGCGGCCAATCGCCGCGAGGGGTGAACCCTCAGATAGTCCAGGGCCGCCTCCACCAGCAGTTCCGTCTCCGGCCGTGGTATGAGAACATGCGGAGAGATGGCAAAATCGCGCCCGTAGAAAGGCCATTCCCCAAGGACGTAAGCCAGGGCCTCGCCCTCCAGAAGCCGCTCCAGCCCTTGCCTGAAGGACTGCTCTTGCTGCCTATCTAACGCTGCTTCGGGATGGGAGAGGAGCCACGCCCTGGGACGGCCGGTGACCGAGACCAGCAGGCGCTGGGCATCCAGGCCCGGGGTTTCGGAACAAGCCGCCAGGCGCAGACGGCCTTGCTGCAACGCCTTGCCGATCGAAATTCCAGCGTTCAAGACTTTCAGCCTACGGCTTGAAGACGCTCGGCTTCCTCACGCGTGGCCAGTTCCTCGATGAACGTGTCCAGGTCGCCATCCAGCACCGCCGGAAGATTGTGGGAGGTCAACCCAATGCGATGGTCGGTGACGCGTGATTGGGGGAAATTATAGGTCCGGATCTTCTCCGAACGCTCACCGGATCCCACCTGCGCCCTCCGGTTGGCCTCTTCCTTCTGCTGCTGTTCGGCGAGCGCCATCTCGTAGAGACGGGCGCGCAAAATGCTCATGGCCCGCATGCGGTTCTGGAGTTGAGAGCGCTCATCCTGACACTGCACCACGATGCCCGTGGGCAGGTGGGTCAGCCGCACGGCGGTCGCATTCTTTTGCACGTTCTGCCCGCCGGCTCCGGCCGAGCGGTAGACGTCCATCTTGATGTCCCTATCCGGGATCTCGATCTCTACATCATCCGCCTCGGCCAGTACGGCGACTGTGGCAGTGGAGGTGTGGATGCGGCCTTGGGATTCTGTCACCGGCACGCGCTGAACCCGGTGAACGCCCGATTCATACTTCAAGCGCGAGTATGCGCCCTTGCCCTTTACCAGGAAGATGATCTCCTTGAAGCCCCCTACCCCGGTCTCATTCTGGGAAAGCACCTCAATATCCCAACCTTGTTGTTCGGCAAAGCGA
>Ga0190360_1000794_pt1 | contig 16908 bp, 19 predicted proteins | sample 48721834_MG_FD_161271 | JGI IMG/M metagenome (GOLD analysis project Ga0190360, IMG submission 161271) | Hydrothermal vent microbial mat bacterial communities from Southern Trench, Guaymas Basin, Mexico - 4872-18-3-4_MG | ecosystem: Environmental > Aquatic > Marine > Hydrothermal vents >... | reverse complement strand
AAACTAAATTTAAAAATTGTATTTCCTCCAGTAGAATACATTTGTAGAATCCTATTTATATCTAGATATTCTCCAAAATCTTCTTTTCTTGTTACACTTTGAGGATCAGGATCATTTGTTCCTATATGTATATCGATTATTTCATATTCATCGGGAGGATAGTTTTGCCTTAACTGAGCAATAGCGTTGGTAAAGTCCAATTCTGCATCTGTATATGTTACTCCTAAAAAATCTCGACCCCAAACCCAACCCCAATACCATCTTCCTTCACCTAAAATAGTACTATAAAGCCTATAATTTCCTATACATTTCCTATATTCGGGATAACAATAGGGATAAAAATAACTGAATCCCCAGCTTATGCGAGAACTTATCAGTCCTTCATACCATTCACCTACACTCTCACTAAAACTTGGGCTTTCAATTGGAAACGGACCGGAGTAGGGTTGAAATCCTAATCTGGGGTTATTTGTTCCTGGTTCAAAAATGGGAAAACCATAGCTTCTTATTATTTTTCTTACTCTATCGGCGGTTATAGTTACAGGAATAACTGAAAATTTTGCAGAATTTATTTCGCTAAATTTTCCTTCTTGATATTCCATTTTAGTATTCCTCCTCAAAAGTAAAAGTTAAATTATCGCTAAAATGCATTTCTCCATTTTCTTTATTTCCACTTACTTTTAAATTATAAAAATTAACTATTTGACTAAATTTATTATAATAAAAACTAAGTACTTTACTTCTTCCTGCTAAATCATAAACTTTTATTGTTATCTCACCGCTTGTAGGAATACTAAATGTAAAATAGCTTTTTAAATCCTTTGCATACTGCTCATTACATTGATATAAATCTCCATTCTCATCAAAAATAAAATAAAATGCTATTTCATAAAAATAAATATAGTTGTCATTTTCAGGATTTATTGTTTCATCTATATCAGATGCTATAATTTTAAATGAAAGGCTGTTTCTATCAAATACTACATAATTATAATAGACCTTTGAGATAGAATCGCTAGGAGATATGATGTCAAAAGATTGTTCAGAAAAAGATAATTTAGAAGAAGAAATATAAATATCTCCGCCCTCTAATATTATTTTTCTATTATTTAAATCCACATCTACATCATCAAATCCAGTAAAAGAATAAATATCGTTAATGGTGTTAACTAAAGTATCATCAGAGTATATTTCTAACTTTTTGAAAGGAACTATATCTTCATAAATTAATTCAGCATAATCACTATAAATTAAAACATCCACATCAATATCAGAAGTTAAATACCAAAAATCATAAGAAAATTTTATATTTCCATAAATAGAGTCTATTTCTAAATATAAAGTTTTGCTTCCTTCACTTTCTCCAGTTAAATTGATTGAAATATTACCTTCATAGTCCCGCCAACTACTATAATCTATATCATTGAAACTATATCTATAAGATAAAATATTAATATTAGAAGAAAAAGAAAAATCAGAGGAAACATATTGTGGAACATTAAAAGTTCTATTTATAAAATTAAAATTTTCAACATAAATAATTCTAGTTTCTTCACTTAAATTTTTATATTTTATTTCAAATTTTTTGTATTCAATAGAATTTGCTAATATTTTTAGTCTATTATTATAAAAAAATCCATCTTCTAAAACAAAATCTAAATTATCTACAGAATCATCTAATCTATAAGCTTTAACATAAGATATTGAATTAACTGGTTGATTTAAATAAAATATCCAGTAATCTGCATCTCCAAAAATTGCATCTTTTTCAATAGATTTATATTCAGCATTATTTTTTTCATTATAAATTTCTAAAACATCTAAACTAAAAGGAAAGGTCATTTCAAATATACATATATTTAAATCTTCACTATCAGTAGAAACTTCAGAAATTTCTATAATAAGTTCATCGGAAGGAAACAATAATGTAGTATTTCCTAAATATATTGTTTTAGAAAAAGAATTATTATCTGCTGAAATATCTAAAGTATATTTTAGAGAATTATTTACATATATTTTTATTTTTGTATTTCCAGAAGTTCCTGTGTTTTTAAAATTTACTGTAAAAGAATGTAAACATCCAGAAACTGGAATAGTAAATTGAACCTTGCCAATAGAAGGATTCTCAAATAAATGAGAAAAATTGATTAGATTAGGACAAAATTTATGAGAATATTTGGCTAGCCATTGAAATTGAAAAGGAAAACTATATCTTTTAGCAGCTTTCCATTGAAACCTAATGGGAGCTAATGATCTCCATTCTAAATTAAAACTAGAAATAAAAGGAGAAATTTCTTCAGTATAAGCTGATAAAAACGAAGGTTCAGTTAAAATTCTTTTTCTTACAAAAATCCAATCAAATCTACCTGAACCCCTAGTATAAACAAAAATATTGTGGTAAATGCAGCCCCCAATATCTGATAATGTTAAAGGAGAACCTTTAGAACTTTCTTCTGCATAATATCTTAAAGTATTAGAATTATCTTTAAATAATTCAAGAGTATAATACTGATTTTGATTTATCTGGAAATATTCATCCCAACTTTTAGTCCAGCTTCCTCCATTTATTCTATACCAGTTAGCTAAATTATTTCCAGAATTATAACCAGGATCTCCCCAGAATTGAATATTAAAAGCATCATCAGAATTAGAATTTTGCGAATTAGTAATTTCAATTCCTTGATCGGGAATATCGGAAGAAATTCTAGTTTGTCTAACCTTAATACACTTATTGCTGTCTATATAGCTTTCTTTAGCCCATAATCTAGAATCATTTGAAGCTTCTGCTTCACTATTAGAAACTGACCAGCTACCAGTTGTATCCCATTTAGAGGAATCTATAGAATCACCTTCAAAATCATCAAAGAATATAAAAGTATTTTCTCCATTACTATAATTAGAGGCTGAACTATTTCCATAATAAATATAAATTTCTACATTAGAATCTAAATTATCTTCTATTTTAACCCAAATATATGCTACTCTATTAGGAGAACTTCCTTCTACTCTTTCTACCCAGAAATTTAATAGAGTTTCTCCATCTGAGGAACAGAACCTTATATCTCCCCCTTGATTTTTTCCAGAAGGGAAATTAGCAGAATGACCTTCTAAATGAAAATCAGCTCCAGAAGCACCAAAACTCTCTCCAACTTTTAATAAGATTTGATAGTTAGTTCCAGCTCCACTAGAACCTTGTAAAGTAATTTTTTTTCTGTAATCCCAACCTATTAACCAACTCATAATTAAAGAGACTTTATAAAGGTAAGAGTAAAAGTATTAGCTTTTAGGTCTCTATCTTCTTGAGACCAGCTATCTAAATAACAATTGTCTAAAACCAAATTTATACTTTTTCCTTCCAAAATTAAAGTTCCTGGCTCTGAAGAAGAAAAAGTAGAATCAAAATCAGCAAAATATTTTTCTAACTTTGTTCTTTCATCTTTAACTAAAAAGCATTTAACAACTATTTCTAAATATCCTCCTCCCAATTCTTTTGTTGACCAAATTTTTACTCCTAAAGCACGAGGAATTATTCTAATGCTATTATTAGATCTATAAGAAAATGTAGCGTATCCATGATGTCCTATTACATTTCCTTTCCACTTAACTCTATTAGTTTCAAAAACCATTTATTAACTCCCTTTTATAACAAAATCTCTAGTTTCTCTTTCAAAATCTTCTAGAAACTTTTTCTGTCTTTTATAATCATCTTTTAATCTACGAATCACTTCTTTAGTTCTATCTACTCCATTAACAACTACTTTCAATATTCCTTGAAATTCGTCGGACATATCTTCCATGCTTCTGCTAATCTTTTCAGGTTTTATTAATTGTTCTGTAATTAAAGATGGTTTTTCTATAACTGATTCTTCTTCCAAAGTTCTTTTTTTACCCCATAGTTCATAAGCTAAAGTTCCCTTAGTTCTAACTGCTAAAGGTTTCAGTTTAAAACCTCCAAACCAAAAATCAAAAATATCTTTTATTCCCTGCATTGCTCCTAAAGCAGGCTTCATTGCTCCAGAAATTGTCTTTTCTGTAGGAGTTTTAATATGTTCTTTTGACCACCATCTTAAACCTTCTAAAAATCCTTCTGCTATGTATTTTCCAATAGATTTAAAAAATTCCATTTTAGCTTGTAACTCAAGAATAGCTCCCTCTACTATTAGATGCCCTAGTCCTCTCCAAATTTCTTGGGTATCTTTAAAAAATCTATCTAAAGTTGCTCGTAATAGAGAAAAAGTATTTTGTAGCCATACAGTAATTCCCTCTAAAACTCCGCCCTTTTTAGCTCCTATCCTTTCTTTTTTTAATATTCCTTCAGGACTAAAAGCATAAGAGTATAAAGGAAATTCTTTTTTCCCAGCTAAAATATCTTTTAATTGACTTAATAATTTTAAAAATTCATCTAAAACTGTTTTACTTATATCTTTATAGGTAGAAAATAATTCTCTAAAAAATCCTCTAATTAAATTTTTATTAGCTTCTGCCCATTTATAAATTCTCTGAAAATAATCCAAAACTAACTTTAACCAATCCTTAATGTAAGGAGATGCAACCTGCCATATTGTATTAGCTATTGCTAAAACAGTATTTTTAATCCTTTGCCAATAAACTAAAACTGTATTTAAAACATTTTGAAACATTTTTCCTAAAACTGACATACCTTGCTGACTAGCTTCATAATATTTTTCTAAAACTTGTCTATTCTTTTCAAATTCTTCTCTGTGCTGTAAAAGTATTTGAATTGCCTGTCCTCCTCTAATGCCAAAAAGCCTTCCAACCACTTCAATAGGCATTGAAGCTCCAATAGCTTTCAAAATTTCATGAAGGGGTTTTAATCTTCCTCCAGCAAGTCTAAAACTCTCAAAAATTCTATCTAAACCAGAACGCATTCGAGAGATTCTTGTTTGTAATTTTAGCAATCTTTCTTCTAGATTTTTATATTCTTCAGAATTATCTCGTCCTGCTAAAACTAATTCAAATTGTCTTTTCTTTAAAGCATCTAATTCATCGTATAAGCCAGCTAATATTTTTTGTCCTTTTACCAAAGTGCCGAAATACTTGCTAGATGCTCCTTGAGAATCATATATGTTAACATTATATTTAGCAAATGCAGTTATTGCTCTATTTGTAGCTCCCATTAATTTTTGAATACTTCCTCTCAAATAGACTCCTGCCTTTGAAGCCTCTAAACCACTATTCGATAAAGTCATTAAAGCCGAAGTAGTGTCTATAAAAGTTTCCATCGTAGAACCAAAAGCGGTATTTGCAGCAGCCGCAGCATATCTAACTGCCACAAAGAAATCCTGTAAAGTCATTTTAGAATGTGTAAAAGCAGCTGTTATAACATCTGCAATTTGAGGAAGTTTTTTTAATTCAAAACTAAATGCTTTTGTTACTCCTATTAAACTATTAATAGTAGATTGAAAAGAAATCCCTGCAATTTGCGATAGTTTCATTGCAGAGGATGTTAATTGAATAGATTCTTGATAATTATATCCTGCAATAGCTGCAGTATAAAGACCTTCTTGAATTTGCTGCATAGAATACATTACCTGAGTAGAGGTCTCACGAGCAAATTTTGATATTCTTTCAAAAGTAGAAGTTATTCCATATCCTTCTTTTACAATAACTGCTGCTGTTAACTGAGTCTGAAATTCTAATTGGGTGAATTGCTTAATAGAAGAAAATATAGCATTTCTTAATCTATTAAATGTTCTAATTAAAGAACCAATTACAAATCCTACAGCAAGAAAAGCTCCAGCAACAGCGAAAGTTCTGACTATTGCTCTAAAAGCTGAAGCCAATAATCTTAAAACTCCTGATAATTTAGTTATGCGAGATATTGCTTGTTGAGTTCTAAAAACTATGTTAATTGCTATTTGTCTAGCCATTATATTTTAATTTCTCCTTTTTTCAACATTTCATTGAATTTTTTAACATCTCCACCACATTTCATAAATAAATCCTGTAATTGTCCAATAGTTTCTTCTTCAGAAGTAGATTGTTCAGAAAAAACATCGTCCAATTTATCTAATTTTCCAGCAAAAGCCAATCCTACAGCTAATCCAAAAAGCTTTAAATCCTGTTTTTTTCTCTCTTTTATAGCTTTAACTAGTTGAAGTATATCAAAAATATCTAAAGAATAAATTTGCTTTATATCCCATCCATATTCAGAAGCTATTAAATCTATAATAGTATAGAAGTCTTTTAGCTCATACATTTTATATTAATAAGGAGAGTTAACTATTATTATACTAAAGGCAAATTTTGTCCTTGACAAGCAATTTGTATTATTTTAACACAGGCTTCTAAAGTAAGAATATCATAGAGCTGTTCTTTAGTTACTCCATTTAAATCTTTTAAAATTTCATAACAGATTTCTATCATTGCCTCAGCTTGCTTTTTCAAATCAGTTATTTTTTCTAAAGAAGTTAACTTAGGAGAAATTTCCACTATTTTTTTAATAGATAATGGCTTTACTTTTAGTATAAAACTCCCTATTTCCAACTCTGTAGTTGGACTTAAATTAATTTTTTCTGCCATATTTTTTACCTCCTTTTATCAATGTAACTATTTAAGATTATGAGCTGTGCTGCTTCACTAAAACTACTCTTGCTTTAACAACATCTCCTTGACGAGAAGTAACAGTATAATGAACCACAACACAAGAAGTTAAAGTAAAAGTAATTCCTCCACCTCTATCTCCTGCTAAACCCTGAACTGTAACTGGAGTTCCTTCTCTTAATGTCTCATCCAAAATATCCTCGTCATCTGCTTTAAATTCAGCACAATCCACATTGATAGTTATTTTTCTATTACCATGACCTACATATATAGGATCAGCATAATCCCCAGCCCAGTAGTCTATTTCTCCAAAATCATAATCAACCTCAATACCCTCACAATAAGCCAGCTCGTAGTCTCCTAAAAGGATTCTTCCTGTATTGGCTTTTACTGCCATTGTTACACCTCCTTATTGATTTTCAATAATGAATTCATAAGTTAGAGGATACCAAAATTCCTCAGCATCATTATCAAATTGTAATCCAGCAGAATCTTTTCTCACAAAATTTAAAATTTTCCAAGATCCTGCTGTCAAATTAGGTTCTTGTTTATTTAGTAAATAATCTACTCTATCAGCAATTTGTAAACAAAGAGAGTGAGCATCTTGTACTTTTCTTTTTACTCCTACAATTATATCTAAAGTTCCAGTATCTACTGGAATGGCATTATTGTCATCTCCAACCATAGTTCCAATAATAACAAATTTTTCTTTATCTACAGGAGCAGAAGCAATAAAAATGTTATTAGAACTATCCAAAAGATTAACCAAAGTATTATCTGTTTTTAAATATTCAATTATTCTCTCTGCTAAAATTTTCATTTTGTTATTGTTATTAAATTACTTATAGCAGCTGGAATTTTAGCTGAATAAGATTTCCAATAACTTAAAGTATCTTTATAAGCCTTTTCTCTATAAAAATATCCCTTATAAGTCCCATGTATAAACTGTTTAAGAAAATAAAAAAGTCCTTTCTTAGTTCTTACAGGTTTTATATATTTTGCTGTTAGCCACTTATTATAAGGAATAGCGAAAACTCCCCCTAATTTAATATGTTTACTTTTTTTCTTTACTCCATATTCCACATATCTTTGGTAAGTAATATAATTATAAACAAACGCCTGTCCTTTTATTGTAGCTGGAGAAGCCTGTATTTTCATACTAATAGCATTGGCTAACTTTCCGGTAGAATATCTTCCTCCATGTGGAGCATATCGCTTCATTTTCAGCATTGCATATTTAGTTAAACGATAAACAGCCCCGAAAGCAATATTATTTATGCCTATAGGAACATAAGTAGCTAAATTCTGGACAAATCTATCTAATTGTCCTGTGTCTATTTCTGCTGTAATCATAATTTCCTCAATAAAGCTTCTTTATGATGTTCAGTTCCACTAGGATCTTCCACAAATAAAACTAAAAATTTTTGCCCATTATATTCTAATATATCATCAACCGAAATATCTTCATCGTATTCAAAAAATCCGACAAAATCTGGAGTATATTTTTTTCCTTTCTTCTCAATTTCTAGTCTTTCATCATTGGGTTGAATTAGTCCCTTAACAGTTGTAGAATTTAAAGTTTCCTCAGGAACTCCCCACTTATCAACAGAACCTTCAGATTTTCTATATACTGTTATATTTTGAGTTAATAATTTGCTAAAAATAACATCTGCCATTTTATTTTAATGCATTATATCCGAAGCCTTTGTTTCCCTTGATTTGGTCAACTAATTCATTGATACAATTGTCCAAATTTTCTTGTATATCTGAATAAGTCCCATATTTTTTAGCGAATCTTCCAATTCTTATATAATCCAATGCTCCCATCAATTCTGGAGTAAAAATACCTATGCCTTTTAACACCAGCAAAACAAATAAAAACTCTAATAAAGTATTGGAGGTTATAGTAGAACTAACAGTATATTCTATTTTTAAATATGTTCCACCAGTTATTCCTCCAGTAAAATATACTAGACCAGAATTCTTATTAATTTTATATTCAGTTCCTTCAGTAAAAGATTGTTCCTCATCATCAAAATAAACTTTATCTATTGATTTAATGTTTCCTTCTGGCAAATCAATTACTGTCGTATCATCAAATATTAATTTTTCAAAAGTTTTTGAAGTCTCTGATATTTTTAAACTAGTTAGAGCCTCGACTTGCAGTTCAGCCCAATCTATAAGCTTATCAGGAATATTATCTTCATCTATCCCTAAAATTTCGGAAACTTCTGATTTACTTAAAATCATTTTCTCTCCCTTCTTAAAATGTAAACTTTGGTAGTTTTATCTAAATTCTTGATCATTTCAGACATTTTATTTTTAAAATTCTCTTTTTTTATACATAAAATTCCAGCGAATATATATAATTTATTAACTAAAAATTTATCTATTTCTTTATTTGGTTTAAATAAAACACATCCAAAAGTTTTAACCTTTCTGGCAACGAATACATTAAAATTTTTATTTTTTTCTATAAACTCATTTAACTTTTTAAAATTTATGTTTAGTATATTTGGATTTAAAATTAAAATACAAATATACTCCAAATTATCAGGAATCTTCGATAAATCAACTTTTTCTCCTAAATATTCAAAATCTAAACCATTGGATTTAAGAATATCTAAAATTGGTTTATTTAAAAATGTAAAATTCCTGCCAAATATATAATACTTCATAATCCTCCTCTTATATTAAAGACAAATTATCCTTTTCTTTTTTAACACTTCCCAAAAATAATAGTGAGAATTTAGTGTATATTTCCTCATCTTTCTGTAATCCCCAAACCAAGAAAATGATTTAGCACCAACCCTATTATTTAATATCAATTTACATCCACAGAGAAATGCCTCTCCTACCATTCTACAATAGGCATCTATGCATAAGGGTAAATGAATTAAATATGTATATTTGTTATATATTTCTGCCATTTTTTCATGGGGAACAAAACCACACAAATTACAATTGCTTAATCTTTTTAATTTCTCTAAAATGGAGTGTGATGCCCTTTTATAATAAAAATCTATAATTATTTCTGGATATTGTTCTGCAAATTTTACTATTTCCCACAGCCCTTTTCCTTCGTGAATATTTCCTGCATATACTGCTCTGCCATTTCTTGGTATCCCATAATCAGTAAAATAAAAAGGAAAATGCGGAGGAATATCTATATAATCTTGCATAGTAAATGCCTGAAATTGTCTGCGGTGTAGTGGAGATAGAAATATATTTAATTTAGCTTTTTTGAGTAATTGAGGAAAACTTTTTGCTACTCTCAACCAATTTCCTGCATCATGATTATAACAAATAAAATTTTTATGCTGGCAAATTAAATTTCGTTGTTCATTATTAAAAGAGTAATTGTTAGAAACTACTAAAAGATCATATTTATCCAAACTACTAAAAGTATCTGGTCTAATAATTTCAATATTAAAACCTAAATCCCTTCCTGCTTTTATAACAAAACTATCGGTCAATTCTGCACCGCCTGTCGGTATTTCTTTAATTGTAAAATCGACAATCCATCCAATATTCATTTTGCTCGAACAAAATACTGTGTCCCAAAAATATCTTCAAAATCTATTTTAAAATTACTGTTTTTTAATAATTCCCTATAAAAATTAACTGTTCTAAATTTAAGATAAATTTTTCCTGCATCTTTTCTAATCCTTTCCTCTAAAGCAATTTCTTCCATAAAATAAAGATACTTTGTGCTTCGCCTAAACCACCTAAAATATCTGTTCAATAATTTATCATCTATAACATGCTGTAAAACAAAACAAGAAAAAATTGCGTCAACTTTCAATATTGGAAGTTTACTGTGAATTAAAATAAAGGGAAAATTATATCTCACTCTATCGACTATATCCATTCCTACATAATTACTAAATTTTTTCTTTAAAAATCTGTAAAATCTTCCAAATCCGCAGCCAAAATCTAAAACAGAATTTCCTGGAAGTATATGTCTATTAAAAATTTCTAACAACCTTTTTTTACCTTCTTTATACTCTTTTAAGTCAAAATCCCTTCTGCCTACAGTTCGTAAATCACCTAACCGGCTATAACGCTGTTCCCAATATTCTCTATTAAAATTAAATTTCTTTTTTGGCATAATTAAATACTTCCTCTGGTTCTATATTATCTAAATTTATACAAGATTTTCTACCCATTTTACATTTTGAACTCCACCCCTTGCAAGCCCACCAACAAGAGGGACATTTATTCTTATAAATATTTATATTATCTCGATAGCCATATAATCTTGGTATAGTGCCATTGAATAAAACAATAGATTTAGTTTTCACCGAATGAGCGATGTGAACTAATCCGCCTTCTGTATCTATATGCAAAGATGATTTTTGTAGAATATAAAATAAATCTGGAATATTTTTTGCCACTATTTTTCTGCAGCCAGCTATAGATGTATCCGCTGGTATTCCTAGCTGTATTACTTCTATGCCCAAAGACTTTAATTTACTGACTAAAATTTCCCACTTTCTTATATCCCATAATTTCAAAATCCCTCTATTATTATCACAACCATAATGAACTGTAATAAACTTTTCTGGTAAATTATAATCTAAATGATATTCAAATAGTTGTGGAAAATAATCTCTCTTTTCCAATTTTAATCCAACCTGCTTGGCATAATACTCCCAAATTGGCATACTCACATTCTTCAACATATACTTTGCTGATACAAACCAATCATCATATAACAATTTATTAAATTCTGGATTTCTTTCAATGCCATTATTATACCAAACATAGGGAAAATGTCTAAATTCATAAAAAATGTCGTATTTATCTTTATATAGTTTAAAAGTCTTATGCCAATATTCTCCTGAACATTTGCCCATTATATCTGGATAATCAAAAACAAAAACTTGTGTATGAGCTTTATCTCTAACAAAACAATCTATATAACTATCTGGATATTTCCTTTTTGCTGCTCTGGCTATATAAGAAAGCATTACTGAATCGCCTAAACCGCCCTGCCATAACATTCCTATTTTTAGCTTTCTTTCCTTATTTCTTTGTATAAAAATAGGAAAATTTATAATTTTACCTTTTATTCTTGATTTTCTTGTAGGTTTATGTATTTCTATTAACTTATTAACAATTTCACTTTGGGGAATAGAATAAAAACACTTTAGCTTTCCATTTTTACATAATCTCTCGCTATGAGGAGTTCTTTGTCCATGTAAACAATAATAACAAGGAACTCTTGGCTCAATCCATTTACAGTTTTCGTAGGTAGAGGCTCGCCAATCTGGTCTGATAGTAGATGGTAATAAAATAGTAGGTTTATTAAAAGCAGCAGCAATATGTAAAAAACAACTATCTACAGTAAGAACAAGATCACATTCATTAATTAAAGCAAAAAGAAATCTATTATCTCTATTTCCAGTAAAATTAAGACAATTCTTATAATTTTTCTTTTCTAAAGAACTAATGACTACAGTATAGCCTTTAGAATGTAATTTATCGATTAAAGGCTGAATTAAATCTTTGGGATATTTAGCATCATGTCTGGCACTATCAAAACCAAAAAATATTTTATCAGAATAAGATCCAATGGCATCTTTAGCCATTCTTTTCTCTGCTAAAGTTAAATTTATTATCGGTTTTCTAACAACCAACTCACTTTCATCTAATCTACATAAATTAGCTACTGCAAAAATTCTATTTTGTTGATTTAAAGGCAATGAATAATCGTTTAAAATTCTTCCAAAATGCAAATGATAAAAACATTCCCATTTACCAATATTTATTTCTGACTTAGAAAAATATTTTTTATCTATAAAATCTAAATTATCATAACAAGACATTCTATGCTTATCTGCCAAAATTCCTACTTTATATCCTTTTGACTTAAATGTTTTTAAAGTAGGGGTAGTTAATAAATGATCTCCTACTCCACCCTCTATATAGAAAAGAACTGACTTTTCTGAAGAAATAAATGTTTCCTCCACATTTTCAATATCATTTACTGATGTAATTTGAGGAATTTTAAACTGAGTAAATGTAGAAAAAGCTTTAGAGAGTCTCTCTCCCTGTCCATAAAAGAAAGAGGCTTTAAATAAAAAAGGATTTGTGAATAGAGTATGAATAAACCAATTCCATCCTGTTTCTATATAAATTATATGATTATCTAAAATTATATTTGAAGGAAGAATGTCACAAACATATACAACTCCTATATCCTGTTCTATTAGTTCTTTTACTAAAGGATGGATTTGCTTTCCTGAAGTGGCATGTTCACAAAATCCAACGACAAAAAATTTACCAGTAGGAAATGGAGCTATAAAAGATTGAAAATTAATGAGAGAATTTTTTTCGCAATAATGAATTTTTGCTTGGTCTGTAATTAATCTAATGGAAGGCATACTAAAATCAATTTAAAAAGTGGTAGAGGGGGCGATGAGCATAGCCCAAACCCCCTCAAATCTATCTAATTATTAGCTAGATTTCTGTATAAGTATCAAACCTTCAGCTTTATCGTTAGAATTAATCGTTCCAATCTTGAAGTCAATCCAATGCTTGATTACATACAGATAAGAACTTCTTTCAACTTTATAATCTACTTCAACTGCTATATTTCCATAGTATCCTAAAAACATAGACTTCAAATTAACCAATACAGCCTTTTCACCTGTGATGGCACTTCTTTTTATGAGAGGCACTCCATGAATGAGAGGTCTCTTAGTAGTTCCTAGTTCAGGAACAACTTCCAAATCGAAGCCAATTATATCTTTATCAGCAGATTTCTTAGATGCTTTCCAAAAATCCTTAGAGCAGAAAATAACCAGATTATTGAGTTCTTCATCTTCAGCATAAGCATCTAACTCAGCAAGAGCATCATTTACAGCATCCACTATATTTTGAGAAGTAGAAGTAGAATAAGTCACAGGAGTTAAAGCACACTTAGTTGCATCTTCAGCTATAGTAACTATACCATCAGCTATCTTCAGAGCATCAGTTCCAGGACTAGCACTATAAGTGCCTACAAGAGCAAGTTTATCCTCTACTCTACCAATAGCAGTAGCTATACCATTCTTAAAAAGATTTTCCAATTCCAACTTTTTGTATTGGGCTATCTGCTTTTTCTTTAAATAAGTGTATGTTCCAATTTCCTGAGGGTTTAAATCAGGATGCTTAATGGAAAAAGAATTCTCAGTAAGATCAGTAATATCATCAGTGCCTTGAGTCCTATAAACATAGTCTAAATCAAAAGCCCCGACAGCAGGAACTGTTGCTTCATTCACTACTTCAATGTAACGATTTCTATTTTTTAATAACTTTACCACTATACTTTTTTCAATAGCTAATTTCACTATTTCATCAACTAATTCCTTAGGTAAATTTGCCGATGAACCAGCAGGGATTAAAAAATCCATTACTTACACCTCCTCCTTTATTCTTTAACTTGAGGAAAGATTTGGTCAAACCAATCTTTATCCCTATTTAAATCTACACCTTTCCTAATCTTATCCGTATCTGTTTCTGTCAACTTTTTAAGTAATTCTTCTATATTAGAAATTCTCTCTCTTAATTCTTGGAGAGAATTATCTTTTTCTTCTTTCAAAGTTTTTTCTAAATTATCAAGCTTTTCCTTTAGTTCACTTATCTCTTTTTTAATTTCAGAATCATCTAGCTTAACTTCTATTGTAGGCTGTTTATCAGCATTTGAAAAAGTAAATGTTTGATCTGAATTATCGTTAGAATCACTAATATCATCAGATTTTTTAGCATCGTCAGAAGGCTCTTTCTTATCCTGAGTGTCATCTTCAGGAAACAAATCTCTAAGTTCCTCCTCATCATAATCTTTAAACTCAGGAGGCTCTTTATCAAACTCCTTATAATGAGCAGCTAAATGATTATATACCTTCTTTCTATCTTCTTCGGGAATATCCACTCCACCTCTAGCACCAAAAAGAGCTGCCATAGCTGCTCTAACACCATTCCAAACTAGAGTTTTATCAGCTCTATGATGGGGGAGTTTCAAATCTCCATAAGTCTCTGGGGGCATAGAAGCTGCCCAAGCAAAGCAAGAAGCTATGCTTCTTTTTTCAGCATCTGTTAATTCTGACCAATCTTTGTCAGTAAAATCCTTCAATCTAGGCTTTTTCCATTTGCCTGTAGCATCTTTCTCATAATTTTTGGGATTTCGAGGAACAACTCCTCTAATTTCCATTTTATCTACCTCCTTTTTATCTAATTCTGGATAATATAAACCTCTAACCATTAATTCTGTTAATGCTCCTGGATTAGCTGGAACAGAAACAGCAGAATACTCTAATAATTCCCATCTAGGATAAATTTCTGGGATTATAGAAAATCCTTCTTCTTTAAGTCTATCTATAATTTCCCAAATTTCTTCAGGAATATTCAAATTATATTTTTTTGCACTTTCTTTATTTAATTCCTCTCTTTCTAAAGGAATAAATCCTACTGACCAGCCATTTAAATAACCATCTTTAAATGCTTGAAAAACTTTCATTGCTTTTTCATCATTAGGATTAAATTGAGTAGTAGCTACAATTCTATCATCCTCTATTTTCAATTCTATACATTTTCCAACAGGAAAAGCTCCTTCTCTGCCATGTTGATATAAAACGATGGGATTTTTAAGAAAATTCTCTACCTGAACTCCTTTAGGAATTAGAACAGTAAAGTATCTATCTATCTGATTAGTGGAAATTACATGAGTGATAGTATAATTACTATCATCAATATCCCTTATTTCATAAAATAGTCTAATTTTGTTCATATATTCCTCCTTTTCTTATAATTAAAGACAAATTATCTTTTTCTTTTTTACAACTTTTCTCGAAATTTTTTAAAAAATTAACTATTTTTTCACTCCCACCAATCCAATAAAATCTTACATTATCAGAAAAATCTATATCAATAATTTTAAATTTTATAGATTTTTTATTATTTAAATAACTATTAATTTTAGAAAATAAATCATATAATTTATAAAATAGATCAGAAGGACATTCAATACCTGTAACTACTCCCCAAATGGATTTAAGAGGAATCTTGTAAAATTTAAATATTTTTCTCATTAATCTGTAACTGCTTTAATTATTCTAAATTCAATATCTTCAGATTTATCAACATTTGTAGAAGCAGAAAATACTATTTTCAATTCAGCATAGTATTTTCCGGCATCTAAATTTAAATCTGTAGTATTTAAGTTAACAGTTACTATTCCATTAGAGGCGTCTGTTTTATCAAAATCAGAATCATTTTTTTGAATTTTATAAGTGGTATCAGATTTAGATTTCTTTACTCCAAAGAAAAATATTGCAGATGAACAATCAATTGCATTTCCATTAGAATCTCTAATAGTAAATCTTATAGTTTTAGCTTCTTTTTGCTTTAATTCTAATTTTAACATTATGACTCCTCCGTATTTATATTAAGATTAGGATCTTCTACTGTTATTTGAATAGTTGGTTCTATTTCAATATATAGCCCAATGCCCTCTACTGTTTCTCCATCTTTTTTAACAATAAAACCTCTACTAATTAAAGATAAAGCATCCATTATAATTTAACTACAGTATAAGAACTAAGCTTTCCTTCAGAATCATAAGTAGCTGAAAGTTGATATTCAGCTATATAATTTATATCATTTTCACAATCAGATTTAGAATCATATATTCTTATTTTAGCAGAAGTTAATTTTCCCGAAGAATCATAAGAAGGATTTAAAATTCTATAATTTTCAAAAGATAATCCTAAAAGTCTTTGCATTTGTTCTTTAAATAAATTCATTAATTCTCCGAATGAACCTGTTTGAGTATGGTTAGAAATCAACTCATCCCATACTGCATCCGCAACTTCATCTGGACTTACTGCTCCTAATTTCGTCAATACAATGTTTTCTATATGAACAGTAGAAGGAACTTCAAAAGAAACAGTATTAAATCCGACTTTATCTATAACTGCAATATAATTTGTTGAAGAATAATCATAATCCCAAGTAAAGGGACTATTTACTTGTTGCCAATCAGAACCATCTCCAGGATTAAATAATAAATTGGCAAGATGATTTCCATCGTTATCTTTAACATTAAAAGTAACAGTATATTTTTTAACTGTAACATTCAAATCATCTATTGCTTCAGCTGACTGTTCATCTATTATTTTTAATTGACACAATATAGTTCCTGGATTATTAAATGTATATTCAAAATTTCTAATAGCTTCTTGTAAAGTACCCCAATTATCTTTAGGAATTTCTATCCAGCCACTTCCTTCAATGTTATAATAAGCATGAGCATTTTCTATATCTCCATCGGGGTCAGAAATAGTAGCATCAGAAAATGGT
>Ga0190360_1000793_pt1 | contig 16911 bp, 14 predicted proteins | sample 48721834_MG_FD_161271 | JGI IMG/M metagenome (GOLD analysis project Ga0190360, IMG submission 161271) | Hydrothermal vent microbial mat bacterial communities from Southern Trench, Guaymas Basin, Mexico - 4872-18-3-4_MG | ecosystem: Environmental > Aquatic > Marine > Hydrothermal vents >... | reverse complement strand
TGTTTTTTACCGTGAGTCAAAAAGACCGTTTTCTGAAGGCGGGATACTTTTATTCTATTTTCTCTTTTCAGGCTCCCGCGGTACCTTGCAAAGAAGTCTCTTATCCTGTTCCCTGTAGGAAAAAGACCCCAATTTCAGCAGGTCTGGATTTTTGACATGAAGGTGCTTTTAGATTAAAATAAAGCTCTATGACTATTTGTTAAAGTATGAAATAAGGAATAAAGGGGGGTACGAATGGAAACAGGAAAAATTTTGAGATTGAGAAGACTTTTTTCTAAGGAGAAAACTGTAATAGTTCCTATTGACCATGCTCTCTATACAGGGCCAGTTGAGGGAATAGAGAATCTGGAGAAAGTGGTTGGTGAGATTTCCCGGACCCAGGTAGATGCCATTTTAATAACGCCAGCTATGTTAACCAGGGTCAGGGATGTAATAGGTAACCTGGCCACAGTGGTTAGAATTGATGGAACTCACACCCGACTTGGTTCACATCTTGAAAAAATTAATCTGATTACCAGTGTTGAGCACGCACTTAAAGTTGGGGCTGACGTAGTGGTAATTAATGTATTTGTTGGCACAGAAAACGAAGATGAACTTCTCACAAAACTCGGAAAAGTAGCCACTTCCTGTTGCAGGTGGGGTGTTCCTCTGATGGCTGAAATGATTCCTTCGTACATACTTAAATACCATTATGCCAGAGAAGAGGGAACTTTTGATCTTCAAAGAGCGGCAGATGAGATTAAACTGGCCAGCAGATTGGGGGCAGAACTTGGTGCAGATATAATTAAGACCCATTACACGGGCACTATAGATACTTTCAGAGAGGTTGTTTCTACAACACCGGTACCTGTTGTAATTGCCGGTGGTCCCAAAACCCGTGGAGATGAAGAATTTCTTAAATTAGTATGGGAAGCGATACAGGCTGGAGCTAAGGGAATATGTATTGGGAGAAATGTCTGGCAGAGAAAAAATTTAAAGAGAATGCTTTCAGCTCTCTGTCAGGTTGTTCACAACAATGCAAAACCGGAGGAAGTTTATCAATTTGTCTAATTTTTTATATTCTCTGTCATCTTTTATTTTGTTTTTTAAGCCAGATTATTAAAAGAGAAAGAGCAGCCGGGGTAACTCCGGAGATGCGCGAAGCCTGGCCCAGAGACGTGGGTTTTATACGGGATAATTTTTCTTTCACCTCTGTTGACAGCCCGGGTACGCTATTAAAATCAAAATCAGGTGGAATACGAAGACTTTCCATTTTTTTGAATTTTTCCACTTCCTGACTCTGTCTTTTGATATAGCCTTCATACTTTACCTCAATTTCAACCTGCTGACAAACTCCATCTTCAGCTAAATGGCAAGAAGGGTCTAAAGTTTTCAAATCATGGTATTTTATTTCGGGACGCCTCAAAATTTCCATTAAAGAAGTGGGGGACTTAATAGGGCTTGATTTGAGCCTCTTTAATCTTTGATTCACTTCAGTAGAAGGAAAAATTCTTCTGGTTTGGAGTTTTTTAATTTCTTTTTGAATAGTTTCCCTTTTTTCTTCTACTTCCTCAAACTGCTGCCTGGAAATTAAACCAACTTTCCAGGCAATTTCAGTTAGTCTCAAATCGGCGTTATCTTCCCTTAACAGGAGTCTGTACTCTACTCTCGAAGTAAACATTCGGTAGGGTTCGTTGGTCCCCTTAGTTACCAGATCATCAATTAAAACACCTATGTAAGCCTGTGATCTGTTAAGTACAAGAAGTGGTTTTCTCTTAACCCTTAAAGCGGCATTTATTCCAGCTATGAGTCCCTGTGCAGCTGCTTCCTCATAACCTGTGGTACCATTTATTTGCCCGGCAAAAAAGAGGTTTTCCACCTTTTTTGTTTCCAGTGTGGGTTTTAACTCTGTTGGATCTACATAATCATGTTCAATTCCATATCCAGGTCTTATTATTCGTACATTTTCCAGACCTTCTATACTGTGTAAAATCTCGTATTGCACATCAAGAGGAAGTGATGTTGAAAGACCATTGGGATAGAACTCGTGGGTTTCTCTTCCCTCCGGCTCAAGGAAAATCTGGTGTCTTTCTTTTTGAGGAAATTTAACCACTTTATCTTCTATGGAAGGACAGTATCTTACACCGGTTGCCTTAATAATTCCGGTATAAAGTGGTGAACGGTCCAGATTTTTTCGTATGATTTGATGGGTTCTCTCGTTGGTGTATCCGATGTAACAGGGAAGTTGATTAATGCTGAAGTTTCTTGTTGAAAAGGAAAAAGGTTGGGGATTTTCATCTCCGGGTTGAATTTTAAGTTTGGAGAAATCTATACTTTTTCCATCAAGTCGAGGACAGGTTCCCGTTTTAAATCTTCCCACCCGAAACCCAAGTTCCCTCAGATTTTTAGCCAGTCCGGTAGATGGAAAATCAGCAATTCTTCCCCCGGGAAAATTAACGAAACCGATATGGATAAGGCCATTGAGGAATGTTCCCGGTGTTATTACCAGAGTTTCTGCAAAATATACCTCAAGGAGATTAGTTTGAACCCCTTTTACTTTACCTTTTTCAAGTAGTATTTTCTCAACAGTGGCTTGTCTTAGTTCCAGGTTTGGTTCTTTTTCCAGTATTTTTTTCATATACCAGCGATATTGCTGACGGTCGACCTGAGCCCGGGTTGATCGTACTGCCGGACCTTTTTTCATGTTGAGCATCCGAAACTGAATTGCCGTTGCATCTACAGCTTTTGCCATTTGTCCACCCAGAGCGTCAATTTCTTTCACCAGCTGACCCTTGCCCAATCCACCCACCGCAGGATTACAGGACATAAGACCAATTGTATCAAGGTTCATGGTTACAAGGAGAGTCCGGCATCCTATTCTTGCAGCAGTAAGGGCAGCTTCAATACCGGCATGACCTCCTCCCACAACAATAACATCATATTTTTCTGGGTAGATCCAGAGGTTTTTATTTCCCTGTTTATGCCTCATCTTCGGCTTCGTAGGTAGAATAAAAATATGGAGTGTAGGCTTCGAATTCAGCCGCACAGGTATCAACAAGTTTAAAAACGGGTCTTAAATTTTGTCTTTTCCTGATTTTACGAATAAAACTTTCTTTTTTTCCAAATATCCTGGCCAGCTGTGAGTCAGAAAATCCACATTGTTTAGCCTCTCTAAGCAATGAAGGAGGTATATCTTTCTTATTTTGCCGGGCGATTTGCTTCAACTCCCTCTCTACTTCCACAATTTCCTTAATATTCTGCAGAAACCAGGGATCTATTTTAGTGAGTTCATGAAGCTTTTGTATTGACATTCCTTTTCTCAAGGCTAATCCTATGTAAAGTATCCTCTCTGCGTTGGGGACAACCAATTTACTAATCCATTCTTCTTCAGAGGGGGGGAGGGGAGGTTCAACAAGTCCATCAATTCCTATCTCTAAGGAACGAAGCCCTTTTTGGAGAGCTTCCTTAAAAGTGCGGCCGATGGCCATTACTTCTCCTACTGATTTCATTGAGGTAGTGAGGGTGGTGTCAGTGCCAGGAAATTTTTCAAAGGTAAACCGGGGTATTTTTACCACGCAGTAATCAATAGTAGGCTCAAAGCAAGCAGGAGTTTCTCTGGTAATATCATTGGGGATTTCATCCAGAGTGTAACCCACAGCTAATTTAGCCGCTATTTTTGCTATGGGAAATCCTGTAGCTTTAGAAGCAAGAGCAGAACTCCGGGACACTCTTGGGTTTATCTCGATTACCACCATTCGACCATTTTCCGGGTTTACTGCAAATTGGATGTTAGACCCCCCTGTTTCAACTCCTATTTCTCTTATGACCTTTATAGCCGCATCTCTCATAGTCTGATATTCTTTATCGCTGAGAGTTTGTGCTGGAGCCACCGTTATGCTGTCTCCGGTGTGAACACCCATGGGGTCAACATTTTCAATGGAACAGATAATAACCACGTTGTCTTTTTTATCCCTCATCACCTCAAGTTCGTATTCTTTCCATCCAATAACCGATTCTTCAATAAGAATTTCACTTATTAAGCTGCATGCAAGACCCTGAGAAGCTATTTTCTCAAATTCATCAACGTTGTAAGCAATGCCTCCACCTGTCCCACCCAGAGTGAAACTGGGGCGAATCACCAACGGGAAACCCAGTTCTTGAGCAGCCTTTCTTGCTTCTTCCATACTATAGGCAAGATAGCTTCGAGGTATATCCAGTCCTATTTTCTGCATGGCTTCTTTAAACAGTTTTCTGTCTTCTGCTTTACTTATAGCACCGTAATTTGCTCCAATCATTTCCACTCCATATTTTTCCAGAATCCCCCTTTTGGCAAGAACTGCCCCTACATTGAGGCCGGTTTGTCCACCTAAAGTTGGCAGAAGAGCATCTGGACACTCTTTTTCAATTATCAGCTCTATTATTTCAGGAGTTATAGGCTCTATATAGGTTCGATCTGAGAGTTCAGGGTCGGTCATAATGGTGGCAGGATTACTGTTGACCAGGATTATCTCGTATCCTTCTTCCTTTAAGGCTTTACAGGCCTGTGTCCCTGAGTAATCGAATTCACAGGCTTGAGAAATGATAATGGGTCCCGAACCTATAATTAGAATTTTTCGAATGTCCTCTCTTTTGGGCATTTATTTACTGAGCCTCCTGGATAAGATGGATAAATTCTTCAAATAGATAGGTGGCATCATGGGGGCCTGGCGAAGCTTCAGGGTGAAACTGAACAGAAAAAAGGGGAAGTTCTCTGTGTCTTATACCTTCAAGGGTATTGTCGTAAAGGTTAATATGGGTTGGCTCCACCTGATAAGGAAGAGAATCAATGTCAACACAAAAACCATGATTTTGTACAGTAATGGAGATTCGTCCGGTTCTAAGATCCTTTACCGGGTGATTTCCACCATGATGACCAAATTTAAGTTTGTAAGTTTTTCCACCCAGGGCTTGACTTAAAATTTGATGCCCCAAACAAATACCAAAAATGGGAACTTTACCAGTGATCTCTTTAGCTGTTGCCACTACATAAGGGATTGCGGAGGGATCTCCCGGACCATTAGAAAAAAGAACACCATCGGGGTTTAAATCAAGAATATCCCGTGCGCTGGCAAATGCCGGGACGACTTGAACCTTACAGTTCAGATTAGATAAACATCTTAATATGTTGTATTTCACGCCACAGTCAATAACCACTACTTTATAATTGCCAGTTTTTCGCCACCAGTAACTCTCCCCGGAGGTAACCTCTTTAACCAGATCCTGTCCGACCACTCCCCGGCATTTCTTTGCTTTTTCCGTGAGTGAATCAATATCATCATCCAGGGTAGAAATTACTCCTTTCATGGCTCCCTGCAGTCTTATATGCCTGGTTAAAGCACGGGTATCCACTCCTTCAATTCCTATGATTTTGTTTTCCCTCAGGAATTCCTCCAGAGCTTGACGAGCACGCCAGTTGCTGAATATCTTGCTGCGTTCCTTAACCACAAATCCTTCCACCCACGGTCTCGAAGACTCAAAATCTTCAGGGTTTATACCGTAATTGCCTATCAAAGGATAAGTCATGGTGACGATCTGACCTTTATAAGATGGGTCGGTAAGTATTTCTTGGTATCCCATCATACTGGTGTTAAAGACAACCTCACCAGAGGTCTCTCCAGTAGCTCCAAAAACTTTCCCTTCGAAAAACTTTCCGTCTTCGAGCACAAGTAATGCTCTTTTCTCTTTACAGCTCATTCTTCTAACTCATCCATTTTTTATATTCTGACAGGGATATTTCTTTTGGCAAGATACTCTTTAGCCTCTTTTATACTAAATTTTTTGTAATGAAATACTGAAGCAGCCAGAGCCGCATCAGCTTTCCCTTCCTGGAAAACTTCATAGAAATGCTCAAGATTTCCGGCTCCCCCCGAGGCAATCACGGGAACATCTACAGCTTCCACTACCTGTCGAGTGAGTTCAATATCATATCCGTCTTCAGTTCCATCTCGGTCCATGCTGGTTAAGAGAATTTCTCCCGCACCCAACCTCGCGACTTTTTTTGCCCATTCAACAGCATCAATTCCTGTAGCCACTCTGCCTCCATGAGTATAAACCTCCCATTTGTGGTTTGAATTTTTCTTGGCATCAATAGCCACAACGATACATTGTCTGCCAAATTTTCGAGATGCCTTTTCTACGAGAGAAGGGTTATTGACAGCGGCTGTATTTATGGATACCTTGTCAGCTCCTGCTTTCAAAAGACTGCGTATATCTTCAAGTTTCCTTATTCCTCCCCCAACGGTAAAAGGCATAAATATTTCTCTTGCTGTATCCCGGACTACATCAATTATTATGTCTCTTTTCTCGTGAGAAGCAGTGATGTCAAGGAAAACAAGTTCATCCACCCCTTCATTTTCATAGATTCTGGCATTCTCTACAGGATCTCCGGCATCTCTGAGTTTAACAAAGTTTATCCCTTTTACCACTCTCCCATTCATAACATCAAGACAGGGAATTATACGTTTGGCCAGCATACTGAATGATCCCTTCTTGTTTTTTGCATTATATTTAGAGACTTATCGATGTCAACTCTGATAGATCCGGATCCCGGAGTTGAAGCAGATCTTCCAGATTCGGGAAGAAGTCTTATAACAAAGATAAAACTTATAACACCAAAAGGAAAGGTGTATTCCCCTGAAGAAACAGATCGAATTGACGTGATTCATTTGAAGTGATACAATATATCAAAATAAAACTACGGGAGATTGGAAATGGGCTGGCCAACGAGAGAGGAGGCTTTAAAGCTTCTGAAAGAATTTACCAGTAATAAAAATCTGATAAAACATGCTCTGGCTGTGGAAGCAGCTATGAGAAAGTATGCCGAAAAATTTGGTGAAGATCGTGAAAAATGGGGTGTTGTTGGCCTTTTGCATGATTTTGATTATGAAAAATTCCCCTCACCTGAGGATCACCCCTTTAAAGGTGCCAAAATACTGGAACAGAAAGGTTATCCTCAAGAATTGATCAGGGCGATATTAGCTCATGGAGATCATACAGGAGTTGAGCGTCGAACCTCATTGGAAAAAGCTCTTTACGCTGTAGATGAACTTACAGGCCTTATCGTAGCTGTGGCTCTTGTTCGTCCTTCTAAAAAGTTAGCAGATGTTGAGGTAAAATCGGTAATGAAAAAATGGAAAGATAAAGCCTTTGCCCGTGGAGTTAATCGGGACAATATTGAAAAAGGGGCAAAGGAACTTGGGATAGAGCTAAGAGAACATATAAACAATGTTCTTCAAGCTATGAAGGAAATATCTGATGAGCTGGAACTTTAGTTTTTTATTATCCTTTGTTAATGAGCTACCCAAACTCTATTTTTGCCGTTTTTCTTCGCTCTATACATGGCTTGGTCAGCTTCCTGGAGTATATTATCTGAAGTGGAATCGGCTACCCCTATACTGACTGTGATTTGATATTTGTGGTAAAATAACTGATGAACTACTTCACGAATTCGCTCAGCCACATTCTTAGCCTCCTCTTTGGATGTGTGAGGTAGCATAATTACAAATTCCTCTCCACCAACACGATAAGCAGAGTCCATTTTACGTAAAGAATCTTTCAACACTTTGCCTATATGCTTCAAAATTCTATCACCCTCGAGATGTCCATACTTGTCATTGCAGGATTTAAATCCGTCTATATCGATATAGAGCAGGGAAAATATCTCCTTATATCTTTTAAACCTGTTAATCTGTTCTTTCATTTTTTCATAAAAATATCTATCATTGAAGAGTCCAGTCAGATGGTCTTTTCTGGCTAACTCCTGTAGCATTTTTTCGTATTTTTTACGCTCGGTGATGTCAAGTAATGTCCCCATTATGGCGGGTCTTCCCTGGTGAATTACCCGGGAGCCAAAAACCTCGGCATCAAAAATCTCACCTTCTCTTCTCATCCCCCGAAAGGTATAATGCACAAAATCTGCCTTCCCGGTGAGCCTGTCTTTTATGTTCTTCTCCACTATCGACCAATCATCAGGATAAGTTAAGTCCCTCGGTCCTTTCTTTCCTACTAATTCGTGTATATTGTATCCAAATATTCTGGCGAAGGCTGGATTTACATACTTAAAAACATTATCCTGAAAAAGATAAATACCCACAGGGCAATTTTCGGTTAAAATTCTAAAGGTTTTCTCGGCTTCACGGAGCTTCTCTTCCATCATCCTTCTCTCTGTAATATCTCGAGAGACTCCTATCGTCCCTCTTATCTTACCTTCATGATCATACCAGGGAATTTTTGTAACTGATACCCAGTGTTTTTTTCCATCAATAAGGGTAAGTTCTTCAATTTTATCTACAATGGGTTTACCGGTTTTCTTTACATAATCGTCATCTGCAAAAGTTCTTTTTGCTTCTTCATGTGGGAAAAAATCAAAATTTGTTTTTCCAATCATTTTCTCTGGTGTAGTTCCTGCTATCCTGGCTCTTGCCTTATTTACTCTGACAAACCTGTTTTTCATGTCCTTGAAGTAAATGTAGTCTGGAATATTGTCAATAAGAGTCTGCAGAAGGTCTCTTTCAGCACGGATAATGTCTTGTTGTTTTTTCTGGAAAAGAACAAACTGGTAAAAGCCCCTTGCCATAAAAATTAGCCCTGCCACCATGATTATACCTATAAGATTGGTTATAATCTCCGGCTCTCCGGTAAATTCAGATAAAAGATCAATAAGAAATCCTGTGGTAATAATTCCCCATCCAACTTCTATTCTTCTTATTTTAAGCCTTCGAATAATCAGATAACCAACAACCGAGGCAAGAAAATAGGCTTCTTCTTTCGGAAGTTGAGGAGTGATCCACCTCTCGGGGATCTGAACCGAGAAGGAAGTAAACCAGATTAAAGCTATAGCCCATAGAACAATGGGAAGCCAGTATTTTCTAAGAATGTCGGGCAATTTATCCTTCATTTCTTGCTTTCCTTAAGATTCCCGACGAGCCCGTTTTTAATTGTTAGTTATTATACCACCAATTAAAATTTTCAGCAAATTTTACTGTTGACAAAAAAATTTTGAATGCTATAAAGTAAAAACACAAAAAAATATGGCAAGCACAGCGCCGTGCTTGTAGAGCTGACAAGGGTGTCTTTCCAGAAAGGGGAGACACCCTTTTTGCTTTTAAAAGAGGCTAAAATGCTGTCAAAAGATTTTAATTCTTATGTAGAAGCTCTAAGTAAAATAAGCAGGGCGATTTCTTCTGACCTTTACCTTGAGGATATTCTCCGTCTCATTGTTAAAGTAACAGCTCAAGTAATGAAGTCCAAAATAGTCTCTCTTATGCTTCTGGATGAGAAAAAGGGTAAACTCTTCATAAGAGCAACTCAGAGTGTTAGTGAAGAGTACAATAAAAAGTCCCCCCTTAAATTGGGAGAAGGGATAGCTGGTAAGGTAGCCCAGACAAATCGTCCTATGGCTGTGTATGATGTAAAAAAAGAACCAGAGTACAAATATAAAAATATTGCAGAAAAAGAGGGCCTTTGCTCACTTTTGTGTGTTCCTCTCTCAGTTAAAGGAAAAGTTATAGGGGTCATAAATTGCTACACTTCTACCCCACATCATTTCACCAAAACTGAGATAGAAGTTCTTACCTCTGTTGCTAATCAAGCTGCGGTGGCAATTGAAAATACTGAACTTATGGTGAAAACCAAAGTAATCCAGGAAGAACTTGAGGCCCGTAAATTAATAGAAAGAGCAAAAGACATCCTGGTAAAAAAATTAAATATTTCAGGAGAGGAGGCATACCGGAGAATTCAAAAAAGAAGTATGGATACCCGTAAACCAATGCGACAAATTGCCGAGGCCATTATTTTGGCTGCAGACATAGAAACTCAGAAGTAACCAATAGAACACAGGGAAGTGTTCATCAGGTAAAGACAAAGGCGTCTACCTGCAAAGGTGCAGAAATAAAAATGGGCAGGTAGGCGCCTTTTATTTTAAAAATTTTAAAAGGAGGAGGTAAAATATGAGTTTCAGCAAACCTAATGCAAGTCCAGCTACTTTAACGAGAAACAGGGTAAATGGGGCACCTTATTCTGGGCTATGTGTGACCTGTCTTGACGGATGCCCCGGCTGGTGTGAAGTGGGTATTTCGGCTCTTAGAGGAAGAGAAGTTCTGTATCCTCAACCCTTTGGCAAGATAACTGCTGGTGCCGAGAAGGACTATCCAATAGATTTCTCTCATTTCAATATTCAGGGAACCTGTGTGGGTGCTCAGGGAGTTGAGCCAGACCCGGATAAAGCTGTCTTTCCTTCAGTGGATGTCACCACCGAGGTGGGCACTGACAGCAAGATAAAACTTAAAGTTCCTTTTTTCACCGGTGCTCTTGGTTCTACTGATATAGCTCGTGTTCACTGGGAATCTATGGCCATAGGAGCAGCTATCAGTGGAACCATAGTTACAGTGGGAGAAAATGTCTGTGCTATGGATCCTCAAAGTGAAATTAAGAATGGAAGAATTGTCCATTCTCCCGAAATGGAAAGAAGAGTAAAGATTTTTAAAGAGTGGCAAGATGATGCAGGGGAAATTGTTGTCCAATACAATGTGGAAGACGGAAGACTGGGTGTTCCTGAATATGTCATAGAAAAACTGGGTATTCAGGTTATTGAAGCTAAGTGGGGTCAGGGAGCCAAAAGTATAGGTGGTGAGGTGAAACTTGATAGTCTTGAGCGTGCTCTGGAGCTGAAGAACAAAGGTTACATTGTCTTTCCTGATCCCGAGGATCCTGTTGTTCAAAAAGCCTTTAAGGATGGAGATTTTAAAGAGTTTGAGCGACATTCTCGACTGGGGATGGTGAATGAGGAGGAATTTATCAGAGAGGTGGAAAGATTAAGAACATTGGGAGCTAAATATGTTACTCTTAAGACTGGCTCCTACAGACCCGCCGATCTTGCCCGGGTAGTTCGCTGTGCCTCTGAGGCTAAAATTGACCTTCTCACAGTTGATGGTTCTGGTGGTGGAACAGGAATGAGTCCCTGGCGAATGATGAATGAATGGGGAATACCTACAGTTTACATTGAGTGCCTTTTATATAGATTTTTGTCTAAAATCAAAGAAAAGGGAGCTTTTGTCCCTTGCTGTGCCATAGCTGGGGGAATTTGTCTGGAAGATCAGGTTTTTAAAGCAATTGCTCTGGCAGCTCCATTTATTAAGGCAGTTTGCCTTGGACGTGCCACTATGACTGCAGGTATGGTTGGAGATACCGTTGGAGAAGCCATTAAAAAAGGTAAAATTCCTCGAGAGTTAAAAAAATACGGAGATACACTTGACCAGATTTTTATCGCAGTAGCTGAATTAAAGGAAAAATACGGGAGAGATTTTGAACGTATCCCACCTGGAGCTATTGGCATCTACACTTACTACCAGAGGCTTAAAACCGGACTTCAGCAACTAATGGCCGGGGCCAGGAAATTCAGGTTAATCTACATTAACAGAAATGACCTTTTTGCCCTTACCAGGGAGGCAGCAGAAATCTCGGGTATTCCTTATGTAATGGATGCTGATCGGGAAGAGGTGAGAAAAATCCTTGGCTAAATTTAATAGGAGAGAGTTAATGCTCTCTCCTATTCAAGAAATTTCAATTTCTTCCTTTTTAGATGCTAAAATCCGGGCCAATTTTTCTCATGAAATATAAAATTTTTCTTCATCAGTTTAGATATATTTGACATTTTTTAAATTATGCTAAAATTCTCTCCAAAGAGGTTTAAAATGAGAATAACTATAGTGGGAGCAGGCCCCATAGGTTGTTATCTGGGGCAACTGTTAAAAAACTACGGCTTTTCTCCAATAATTCTGGAGGAACACAAAGAGATTGGTGTTCCTGTTCATTGTGCTGGAATAGTAGGGACTTCTCTTTTTAGTCATTCAAAAATACCTCTGTCAGAAGAGATCATAGAAAACAGGATAAACGGGGCTATCATATCGTATAACGATCAACATTTTATGCTAAGAAGGGATAATGTAGCTTTTGTCATTGACAGAGAGAAGTTTGATAAGAAACTTTCACTGGGGTTAAACATAAAAAAAGAAACCAGACTTTTAAAACTTGAAGAGAAAGAGGAAAGATGGATTTTGCAAACCACAAAAGGTTCTGTTTATTCGGATATAGTAATTGGTGCTGATGGAGCAACTTCTACCGTAAGGAAGCTTGTAAATTTTAAGTTAACACCCAGATATTACAAGGGTATCAGAATTAGAATGAGGCACAAAGTTACACCAGAAGATATGGTAAGAGTGGATTTTATAAAGCCCTTTCTTTACTTTTGCTGGTTAATCCCTGAGTCAAATGGTTATGTGCGTATAGGAAGCATTGCTCCTAATCCCAGGCAAGCCGTAAAAACTTACTTAGAGAAGATAGGTTTAAGAGGAGAGATTGTTGAAGAGGGTGGTGGAGTGATAGCCACAGGTTACGGCGAAACAGTTAAAGGAACTGTTGCTCTGGTTGGAGACGCTGCCTGTCAGGTAAAGCCTCTAACCGGGGGAGGACTTTACTACGGGATGAGATGCGCCGAAATTTTAGCTGAATGTATAAAAGAGGGAAATCTTTGGCTGTATGACAGAAGGTGGAAAGAATCTTGGGGAAAAGAAGTACGTTTAGCCCTGAAAATAAGGAAATTATTAGAAAAAAGAGAGTTTTCCTTTCTGGAAAGACTTTTCACTCTGGCCAGGAAAAACTCCCATATTATTGAGCAACTGGTTGATTTTGAACACCATACAGCCGGTATTTTTTCTGTAGTTAAGAAAATTGGACTGCTTTTGCCAGGATTATCTGACAGGAATATTTCAATTTTGAGCTTGCTATTTTTAGGTTTTTTATTAAGATAAGGAAAAATTTGGGAGCGTATATTATGAGTGATGATGGATGGAGTTACTCTGAGAGATATCTTTTAAGATCTCTCCAAATTGAACTGGAGAGGAAATGGAAAGAGAGAGAAGATAGAAAGGGTATAAGCAAGGATGCGAGATTAAAGATTGAGCTAAATAAGCTTCCCTCACACTGGGTTCAGGCTATTTATAAAGAGTTAGGATACGTGGAGAGAGTTTCTAAAAAAGAACAGATTGAATATATAACTCGCATACTCTGCAATAAAAGATTTTTAGAAAAAATTCTGGTTGAACTTAGTAGAAGTTCTCTTTTCATACTCAAGTTTCTGCTGGAAAAAGGTGGATGGTCAACTTTTCAGCATTTATCCAGACAGGCAATTACCGATGAAAGTAGCGATGGCTGGTGGTGGGAGGAGGAGCCACCTTCAAGTCCTCTGGGAAAATTAAGAGTCAGAGGGCTTGTCTTTGTGGGAAGAACTCCTATTAAAAAGAGGTTTTATAAAATAGGAGTTATACCAAGGGAACTTAGAGGTTTGCTCAGGGAAGTTTTACCCAGAGTTTATCAGATGAAAGATCTACAGGAAAAGAAAAAGACTGAGAAAAGATTTTTGAATTACGGGGATGAGGTGAATTATCAGGAACTTATCCAGGAAATTAAGGATTATTTTAACCAGATTGACTGGTTTACTTTTTTGAAAGAAGATCAGGTTATTGATTTTTTAGATTTTCTCAAAAACAGAAACTCCCCTTACCAGGAAATTGAAAAAAAATGGAGTGATATTCAGTGTTTTCATTACTTTGTTGATTCGTTTTCCTTTGATAAGAAGAGCCTTGATGAATTTAAAGTCTGGGAATTTAGCTATTTTGTTTCTCGATTTATACCGCAGAAATTCGGCGAATATAATCTTGTCTATGAGGATATTAAACGGATATTGGAAACTGTAGCCCAGCTATACAGATTTCTAAAAGATAGAGGCGAGATTAAATCCGATACTGAAATTCGAAAAGCTGTAAGTCGAATAATCCAGCCAGATGGCAAGATTGCTCGTATACCCATCCCTCGAGCTAAAGGTCCTGAGGCTTTACTGATAACAACCCTCCCCGGGAAAAAAGAACTTGTTTTCACCAATAATGATTTATGGATCAGTATAGTGCTTTACCTGCAGTATGATAAAAGCTGGGGAAGGATGATTCTGGATCTTGAAAAGAAAAAAAAATCTAATTTGATTGTAGATGCTGAGAGAAAAAAAGAATATGTGTTTAAACTAAAAGAGAAATTAGAGAAAAACAATCTTTCTCCTTCTCATTTACTCTCCTCTATAAAACCAGACAGAAGAGAGATAGACAAGGCCTTTAACTGGTTTTATAATAAAAAAATTATCATCAAGTAAAACCGCTAAAGTCTACCAGGTAGGGATTATGTTTTTGCTTATAAGAACCTCTAAGGCCTTTCTACTTTTTTTAATGATAGAAAAAGCACGCCTGTAAAGCTGATCATAAGTGTATCTGGTTTCGGCAAGTTTTTGTTCTATTGCCTTTGTCCCCACAGCTGCTGCTTCTTTTGGAAAAACATCCCATTCATCCATACGTGGAATTATGTACTTTTCGCTTAACCCCTTTCTTTCAGCATAGTTTGCCAGCTCATAAGCCGCAGCTATACACATTTCATCGGTAATTTTCTTAGCCTTTACATCAAGGACTCCTCTGAATATGCCAGGAAATCCCAGGGAGTTGTTTATCTGATTTGGAAAGTCCGAGCGCCCGGTGGCTACTATTCGAGCACCAGCTTCCATGGCTTCATGGGGCCATATCTCTGGGAGAGGATTGGCACAGGCAAAAAGTATACTGTTCTTAGCCATTGATCTTACCCATTCCTTTCTAATAATGCCCGGTTCAGGTTTTGAACAGGCGATGCAGACATCTGTTCCTTTCATTGCTTCTGGTATATGTCCTTTTCTCCTTTCAGTATTGGTAATAAGGCTCATTTCCCACTTTTGTGCATCGCTTCTAATATCTTTTCTATCAGAATGGATTATTCCTTTACTGTCGGTCAGGATTATGTTTCCCGGTTTTACCCCAGCCTTGATTAGAAGTTTAGCTATGGCAATATTTGCTGCTCCAGCCCCAATAAGACAAATTGTAACCTCTGATAGCTTTTTATCTACAATCTTTAAGGCATTGATTAAACCGGCAAGGGTTACGGTCGCGGTTCCCTGCTGATCGTCATGCCAGACGGGTATTTCCAGTTCCTCTTTCAATCTTTCTAAAATATAAAAGCATTTTGGCTTGGCAATGTCTTCAAGATTTACTCCTCCAAACGAAGGTTGAATCCATTTTACAGCCTGTATTATCTGGTCAGGCTCTTTAGTAGCGAGACATATAGGGAAGGCATCAATTCCTCCCAGATATTTAAAAAGAAGTGCCTTTCCTTCCATTACAGGGAGACTTGCTTCCGGACCAATATCTCCTAAGCCAAGGACTCTGCTTCCATCTGACACAATAGCTATGGTGTTCCATTTGTTGGTATAATGATAAACCAACTTTTTGTTTTTCTTTATTCGTTTACAGGGCTCGGCAACGCCTGGTGTGTACCATATAGAAAAATCTTGATAATTTCTTATGGCACATTTGGGAACAATTTGTATTTTCCCCTGATACAGTCTGTGTAGCTCGGTCACATCCTGCGAAATTGACTTTTTGGCATGACCTTTTTTGTTCATGGATAACACTCCCTATTTTCCGTCTTAAGTTGCAATATGGTATTAAATCTGACGGGTTGTGTCAAGGAGTTTTTCCAGATTCGGGAAAAAGTCTTATAACAAAGATAAAACTTAAACACTAAACGGGAAGGGAATTCCTTTCCTTTAAAGCAAGGTATACGCACCCGGGCTGTCTAACAGGAATTTTTTCCGAAACTGCAGGTATTTAACTTGACGTTTTTCATAAGTAACATAAATTTAAGTAGGGAAAAATGAGAATATTGTCCTTCCTGGTTTTGGTGGTTTTTCTGGGCCTAATTTTTATATCTGGTTGTATTCCCAGGGTAAAAAAAGAAAAGGTACTGGTCCCACCCGAGGTAGATATAAGCCAGTTTGAAACAATTATTCTGGGTAAATTTCGTGGTGAGGACGAGGGAGTTTTGATTGAGGCAAGAATGATGCTTGCCGAGAGATTTAAACAGCAAAATCAACAGATTATAGATAAATCAGATTTTGATGAAGCATCTATTCCCTGGAAGGAAGAAAAAGCTCTTTTAGTGCTGGGAGATTTAACCTACTACAGTGTGGATACGTATGCATCTCCACCTAAGAAGTCAACCTACAAAGAGAAGGAGCAGGTAAAATATTCCTGGTATTGTGATCATTCAATAACAGTTACGGTTAACTTTGTGTTCAGATTAATGGATGCCACTACAGGAAAATTAATTTACTTCAAACAATTTCCGGCCACTGAAACCTGGCACGATTATTATGTGTTGATAGATTGGCATCAAGAGACACCTCCGCCTTCCTCACTTATTCCACCTGTAAATACCAGCAATGTTTTTACCCTTAGAACTACAGCGATTAAAAAGGCGGTAAATGATTTTTGCAATAAGATAATACCACATTATGAATGGAGATGAAAAGAATTTACCGGACACCTCAGGCGACGTAAATTGCCAGCTTGTTGGCATTCTCAAAAAGGAGTATTTGGTTAGCCTTCCGTTTTAGCCAGTGATTGATTATTCTTTGAGGATCAGGGGTAGGATAAAGGTGAATTTTTCTTATCACTTCTTCTTCCAGTTCTGAGTAAAGCCATATTTTATTTACTCTATCAATTACTTCTGCCATCTTGTAGGCTTTTTGTTTGAAGAGTCTGTAATTTTTTTTGATTTCCGGCGCCAGCTTACCCCGGGGTTTATTGATTAGAAGCGAATCGTAAAAGAACTTTTTTGCCTTTTCACTGGGAGCAAGTCCCCTGTAACCTCCATGACAGGAGGCTATAAGTAAGACCTCGCCACCGTCCCTAATAGCATTTTTGACAAGATCCAGACCTCTTTGAGCAGTATAAAGAGTTTCATCTTCTGGATGTCCTCCTGGACAGA